>ERZ1292644.1005-Hain-H14-01um-R2-1005-length-15682-cov-4_pt1 | contig 15682 bp, 27 predicted proteins | sample MGYA00564402_ERZ1292644 | MGnify/ENA primary metagenome ERZ1292644 (study PRJEB36523, sample SAMEA6512644) | groundwater metagenome | collected 2019-01-09 | study: AquaDiva: Metagenomics assemblies of 32 groundwater samples
CAATGCGTACAACCTCCGCTCCGAGTTTGTAATCCACTGCCTTAGCAAGGAGGAACCCACACATAAAGACACGACGCTCTGTGGGATTCCCATGAAGGGTAAACGCTGGCACCTCACTGACAGGCCCACGACTTGCGCAGATTGCTTATCTGGAGCGCAACGGGCATGACAATAGGGAAAAGGGTTTGGGACGACGGATGTGAGGTCTCCCCGTCCTGCTTCGATTGCCCGCTCTCCGTCTGCAAGTATGATGATCCGCGTAGGGCCTTTGCCGAGTTAAAGGTGATCCGGGACCGGAGGGTTCTCGATAGGCTTACCAGTCCAGTAGTGACGAGTCCTTCCGTGGCAGAGGAGTTTGGGGTCAGCATTCGTACGATCCAAAGGATCATTGCCAGGGCCAAAGGTCAGGTGGCACATGGCGCGTGAGAAGCGGATGATACTCTGCGACGAGTGCAACCGTGCTGTCGGTGAGGTTCAGGATGACGGCAGTGTCAAACTGTTCCACCGCCATGACAAATCTATACACACGACGAAGTTGCAGATGAAGGCCCCTGCCAAAAACCACAACAGGCAGGATAAAGGGGATTGACAGCCCTATAAATTGTGGTTATTGTTGAGCCAGTGGCTCAGTTGGCGTCCTTGATGCCCCACCGGATTGCGGTGGGGTTTTCTGTTATAAGGGAGGGTATAGGGTGCCATTCGGACCGTATCCTAGCTTCGACGAGTGCGTGGCGCAGAATCAAGGCAAGAGGGACCCGTCCGCCTACTGCGCTGCGATCATGCGGGCCGTTGAGCACTCAGTGGAGGGGCAGTTCCAGAACGACCCCGTCCGGATCTGCGAGTGGATGTGGGCGCACGGTACGGACAGCCAGCGTGGGGCCTTTGGGAATGGGACAGAGGGCCGGGCCCCCGGCGAGAAGCCTCCAAAGGCATGGTGGGACGATTTCCTGGCCACCATCTCTAGCCACACGGCAGAGCTACCCCTGGAGGCCCGGAAAGAGTACGCCCTGGCCTTTGAAGCATCCATGAAGAAGAATCGGGATGCGTTTGCTGCCAGAGCCACCGCACTATCAACGCTGAAGACTAACGGTTGGGAACAGACGCGCACGGGCTGGCTGAAGAAGTTCCAGGCTGCCAAGACCCGGTCGATTAAGGGCGTCGAGGTATTCGCCGCCGGCGTATGGACCGATAGCCAGGGCCAGACGCACGAGTGGACTGCTGCTGATCTGGAGAAGATGGTCCAGACGTTCAAGGGCGGTCGAGGGTTTGTCCTGAAGGTAGGCCACACATCCGACGGTTTCAACAGGAAGGTCGCAGAGGCTCTCTCTGTGCCCCTGGAGCTGGTCACTGGGGAGTTTGGTCTCGGTCAGATCGCCCTGGGGCAGGGTTCCGATCTGTCGTTGGTGGACGGGAAGCTGGTGGCCGACTTCACGAATGTGCCGGAGGCCATAGCAGACCTGATCGAGGGCCACCAGTTCAACCACGTCTCCGCAGAGATCGAGCTCAACGACAACAAGCCCACACTGACTGCGGTAGCCCTCCTTGGCGTCGAAGAGCCGGCAGTCAACTCCCTGGCTCCCCTGGCCGCGGCTGGCGTGTTCTCGCGGAAGGCGGAGGGGATGGCCATCGTGAACTTCAAGTACGCGAAAGAGGGCCATGTGATGCAGCAGGAAGAGTACCAGCAGAAAGCTACCATGCTGTCCCGTCTGCTGGCCTGGTTTGGAAAGCAACAGTCGAAGGAGGACCCGATGACAACCCCGAAGAAGTTCACGCTTACTCAGGAGGACCTGCCCAAGCTCTATGCCGCTCTTGGGCTGCCGCCCGAGGCCGGCATAGACCAGATCGTCGCGGCGATCGAGACGTTCAAGAGTGGAGCCGGTGCTGGCGCTGGTGCAGGCGGCGGTGCTCCCGGGATGATGACTAAGGAAGAGAAGCAGGAGTTCGAGTCCTTCAAATCCAAGGTCACGGCCCTGGAGACCGAGAACACGACCTTGAAGCACGAGAAGCGCGTTGCTGGATACCTGGCCATCGCCAAGAATCTCACGGCCATCCCCGGCAAGCCCGACGACTTGGCGGCGTCCTGGACTTCCATCGAAGAGAAGATTGGCAAGCCAGATGCGGACAAGATCGTGGCTCAGTTCCAGGCCGCGAATAAGGCGGCGCAAGAGAGTGGTTTCCTGGTGGCCACGGGCTCTTCCAGGACGGACTTGAACCCCGAGGACGAGTTCGTGAAGAAGGTAAACCTGCGGGCCAGTGAAAAGAAGGTGTCCTTCAATGTGGCCCTGGTGGAGATTCAGCGTGAGGACCCGGACGGCTTCAACGCTTACTACGCCCGCAGCCGCTCCAACGGTGTGACAGCACAGTCCTAAAAGCACTGAGGACTACCTCTCAACGTAGAAAAGGAGTAGAGCAATGGAAAGCAACTACATCGGAATCCCCGGCCTCCGTCGAGGGGCAACCGCGGTCACTCAGTACCGGGCTGTCATTCAGGACACAGGGGCGTTCCGTATCCTCCCGGTTACCAACGCAAACGCTTCGAGGCCCATGGGCATCTTGCAGAACGATCCTGGGGCCACCGATGAACCGGCAGACGTTGCTTACGTCGGCGTCTGCAAGGCGGAGTATGGCGGCACCGTTGCCGTAGGCGACGCATTGGCCTGCAACAACAGCGGTCAGCTCATCACCGATGTCGAAGTCACCGATGGGACCTCGGTTGACCTCCACCACATCGCCATTGCCCTGGAAGCCGGGTCCAGTGGTGAGATGCACTACGTTCTCCTGCATCCCGCGGACCGCATCGGCCTGGAGTAAGTCTGAGCGGTAGAAATCTCACACGAAGGAGTGAACGAAGATGGCGCTACCTACTGCACGAGATGTCAGGCCAGTTGACCCGGTCCTGACCAACCTATCCCTTGGCTTCAAGAACCCCAGGTTCCTGTGGGACCAGATATGTCCACCGGTGAAGGTTGACCAGCAGACAGGGACCTATTTCAACTTCACCAGAGACTACTGGTTCAGGATTCCCAATGCGGTGGGATCCAGGCGGGCCCCTGGTGCGGCCTATCAGAAGGCCGACTTTGGGGTGTCCAGTGCCACCTATCGGGCCGACGAGCGAGGCTACGAGAAGTCAGTTGATGACGTCACCAGGGCCGCCTCCCAGGTTCCCGGGAGCCTAGACGCGATGGCTACGGAGTTCCTGACGAACCTCATCCAGATGGAGCTGGAGCTGGACGCGGCTGCGGCCGCCTTTGTCACGGGCGTGTGGGGTACGAGCACAACCCTGGCAGGAGGCGACCAGTGGTCCGACCTGGCGAACTCTGACCCCATCAGCGATGCGGATGTGGCGTCCCGGACGATCCGCCGTAACACCGGAGCCAAGCCCGACGTGTTACTGGTAGGCGCTCTCGGCTGGGAGGTCCTGAAGGAGCATCCTGTTCTTCTGGACAAATACAAGCATACCCAGAAGGGCATCCTCACCGAGGACCTGGTGGCCTCGGCACTGGGGCTGAAGACGGTGGTGATAGGGGATTCGGTGAAGAACACGGCGGCAGAAGGAGCAGCCTTCGCCGGTGCCGATGTCTGGACCGATAACGCTGTATTCTTCAAGCGGACTGAATCACCCGGCCTGCTGGTTCCTAACGGGGCGTATACCTTCGTGTGGGACGAGAAGGGGAACTACCCGTGGGCTATCGAGTCCTATCGGGATGAACCGACGCGGAGCGACGTCCAAAGGATCTTCACCCACTATGTCATGTCCATTGTAGCCAGTCAGTACGGCTATATGTATCTGGACACCAACGCGTAGTGAAACGCCTGTAAAAAGGGAGCAGGCAGAAAGAGGCGAGTCGTGTTTCAGTCCTATAGGGTCCGGAGGAAGATGGGGTGGAACGGGTACGTGTACGCGCCAAGGGGGAAATGCACATGCCCATGTTCTGAGAGCAACACCAGCATGGACGAGGCCGGCTGCTCTGGGGAAGCCGGGACCGGCTGTCAGTGTTCCGATAACGGCTACTGCTCTTGTGGGATCCCTCGTGACCGGTATGCGGGCGATGTTCTTGTGGTGGAAGCCGGGCATCCCCGCCTTGCACCCATCCTGGAAAGGCGGTTTGCCGTTTATGATGCGGCCCTGCCGAGTGGTGAAATGTTGATGCAACGTCCTGGCTTTCAACGTCTCGTGTCGGGTGTTGTCGCTTCAGGGAGACCAGGGCTGCCGGAGGAGGATGACGAAGGCGACGCGATACCTGGTCGGAAGAGGAGAGCAGTACCCGCCTAGAGCATAGCCTTTCATTTAAGGAGAGCTAAATGACAACCGGAGCACGAGTTATAGAACGGCGCCGCGATGCGATCCATGTGGATCAGTTGAGCATTGCGGAGAACCCCTTCGGCCAGGTCTGGTACGTAGACGGTACCAACGGTGCCGATGGCAACACGGGCAAGTATCCCAAAGACGCCTTTGCGACCTTGGGAGCGGCCAGGACCGCATCCACGGCTGGCGACACCATTGTCATAGCCCCCGGCACGTACACGCAGACGGCGGCTGCACAGCCTCTCACCCCCAAGGCAAACCAGACCTGGATCGCCGCCCTCATAAACAGCCGGCGCCCCACCGTCATCATTACAGGCACCGCAGAGGCCGTGGTGGTGGACGTGGATGTGAACGGCGTTCAATTCATAGGGATCGAGTTCAATGCAGACTCGGCCACGGTCGCGCAGCTCGTCCGGGTTGCCAATACTGCCGCGGTTCTTGGCCTCACATTCCGGTTGTGCCGCTTCAACGGGGCCACCTTCTCAACAGTTGATGGAATCTCGTCGGTTCACGCGACCCTCGCTGTGAGCGGTCTGGTCGTCGAGGACTGTCTGTTCACGGATGTGGACAACGGGATCACCATCGGTGTCTCCGGGATGCCCGAATCCCTTATCCGATACAACACCTTCCTCTTGCGGGATAATGCGGGAGCGGATGTCGGAGTCCGCTTGGCCGACTCAGTTGCTGGAGCTACCGGGTACGGCTTCGCTATTGTGCAGAACGACTTCCTTGGCCCGCCGGATGCCGGAGCGGATGCGGTTGGAATCGTTATCGCTGGCACCGAGAATACTGTGGGCCTTGGGATCATTCGCAATAACTTCTTTGGCTTCATCACGGCGGCCGCCATCACCATCGACAAGCTGTCCCAGGGCGAGGTCAACAACTACTATGGTGACGTCGCCACCGGAGGCACGCTGGTCGACCCAGGCACATAAGACGACCCAGAATAGAGTTGTAAGTTAATACTGGGGAGGCAAAATAAAATGGGGCAAGGTAATCTGTCGCTTCTCGAATTGGCGGCTAAAAGGGGCAAGGCATGGATTTTAAGCATCGATGCCATCGACCCCACCGGGGCTGATGATCATTTCGTCCACATGAGGAATACCGGGGCTAGGTCCCTAGCGATTGTCGCTATGGAGCTCATGTCCACGGTTGCTGGGTTCGTCGAACCCTTTCGAGCCAGTGGCACAGCCAGCAACACTCCCACAGCAGTTACCCCACGCTCCCTCGCAGGTCCTGGTGGGGCTGCCCCCGTAGGGACCTTCGAGACAGGTGTGGATCTGGTTATGACCATTGGGGATCTCCTGGGCTTCTTCTATCTTGCTGCAAATACGCCACGCCCCCTGGAGGTCTACTACGTTATCCCTCCTGCTACCGGGATTGCGTTCAACTGGTCCGTGGCGACCGGTGTACTCTCCGGCCATGTAATCTTGGTGGAACTGGCACAGGATGAGGACCCGGTAGACTAACTCTCTTCGCGGCTGGCCCGTCCGCGCAATATTGTGACCCTTGTACAAAAGGGGGGGGGGATATGAATTACCGTCAGGTCATCGAAAACCTGTGGGTAGCCGCTCAAAAGGCTATCCGGGTGGTCGATATCGGCCCCGAAACCTTGGAAGAGGTTGACTCGAACACCGTTACGGTCAGCACTACCCTTAGGACAATCGGTAACTGGTTCGGCCCTCTCTCTGGTGATGAGGTCACCGCAGAATTTCAGGTTATCTCTGGGGGGCCTATCAACGTCAACACCACCATTGCTAAATCTCCGACTGCTGGTGGGACAGAGGGTAGTAAGCAAGCGAAATCTGGTGATACAGTTCATGTTGTAGGGGCACCAAACATCGCCCGCTTCAAGGCCATCCTTGCCACAGGCGGTGCTGATGCTGAGGTCCGAGGCTCCCTGTCAAGGAGAGGGTAGTGAGCCGCGACCATCCCTTAAAGGTAGTCCCTGGGTCTTATCGCCTTGTGGACCCTGGTGCTCTGGCCCTGGGAGAAAAGTTCCAGGGATATGCCCTGTGGCATCACCTGCACTACGAAGCCCGGTTCGCTCTCTTTGGCACCACGGCTATCATCTTGCCGTTTGGCGATCCATACCACGGATTACCCTCTGCTACCACCTTCACGACCCAACGGGCTACGGCCACTGGTGTCAACGCCGTGTTTACCTGGTCCGAGGCTCCTAGTGGGTTCGATGCACCCCTGAATCTTTTCGGGGATGCAAGTTTCAGGGGCGCGATGCCCATTGTCCGGCTTAACGGTACGGATGAGGAAGCGGATAGCCTGGATGCTCCGTTCTTTACGTTTAGCTCCGGTGCTTTCTCCATCGCTTGTTCAGTGTATTTAGTCAACGCTACCTCCAGGACTATCATCTCCAAATGGGACGAGACAACTGGTGCGGAGGTACGTGAGTGGGCCCTCCAGCTTGATGGGTCCGGACGGCTAGAGGGCGTTGTCTACGACGAAACGACAGATACCCAAATAGCGCGTAGATACAGTGTGGCCTTAACATTAAATACCTGGTATCACATCGTTATGACCTATGCAGGCGGCACCGCGGCTACCGATATCAAGCTCTATCTTGATGGCGTTCAGGTGGATGATGTTACCTCACAAGCCGGCCCAATTACCGACATGCGAGACACGGCCAGCCTTGTTCGGCTCGGTATGGTCCGAGGAACGGCTGCACAGGCCAGATTCTTCTCCGGACGTATGGCCGGGGCGTCACTGGGTACTCTGTTGGTCAATGCAGAGGCAACAGCAGATCAGGCGGCGAGGGATTACAACATGCACCGCAGAGCGCTGGCACTGTAATGAAGAATCCCCTCAAAAGATTATTTGGCGTCAAGCCGGACATGGGGGTTATAAGTCTCTGGCATGGACCGAAGAAGTATATCCCCTCTTCCTACGTGGAGTGCAACGGTCAGAATGGAACCCCTGACATGAGACAGGCCGGTGGACAGTTGGGAGTTACCTTCATCAAGAGGGTGAGGTGAAATTCCCTAAAGTGCGACTTCCTTGGGCGAATAAAGGCCCGAGTACCGAGGAGCTGGCGTATCAGCTTTCGGAAACCTCTGAGCTCTTTGCCGACGATCTGTCCTCTGCAATGGGGGCGGTAGAACAAGCGAAGAAGGATGCCAGCGACCAAGAAGGGCGTCTCTTAGAGCTACTCGAAACTGCCTTGGACAAGGGTAGAGCTCTCGAACAACGCATCAATACCTTGGAGCAGATCAGAGCTAAAGCCATTCGTAAGAACGAAAACTACATCCTAGAAGGGACTATCCTCTGTCGGTGTGGTGCGGTTTATGATATCCAAGAGTGTCATATTACCGCTTTCCCGGCGACGATAGTCTGTGATAGGTGCAGTAGCCAACTCGAAGTGACCGCATTCGGAGTCCATGTACGCTAATGACCTACAAACTCAAATGGGGCAGCGAGGAAGTATTAAGCCCGGACGGGCTTGCATTTCCGTGCTACATTGGCCCTACCGCCCCGACGCTCTTAACATTTCCTGACCTTGTAGTCGGTTTTATTTGGGGAGATACTACAGCCGTACTCACTAAACGCTGCACCAACCTTTCGCCGATCACCTTCGTCAGTATTGAAACCGGCCTTCCAGTAACTATCGCCAACGGCGGCACAGGGCTAACCACTAATCCTGTCATAGAGGCGTTCATAAGCGGCTCGGCTCTTAAGGGCACGGGAACGGCCCCTGCCGGTGATGCTAATAAGCTGCCTGAGTCAGCCGAACTCGCCGTTAATCTGGGCAACTATGATTACATGGCCTTCGACCAAACGACAGAAGAAAACGCCTTCTTCCAGTATGCGCTCCCACCCGGCTGGGACGAGGGCACATTAACCTTCCGGGCTGTATGGACCTCACCGGCAGGCACAGGAACGGTTCAGTTCGGCCTTAAAGCACTAGCGAGAAGCGATGACGACCCTCTGGATACTGCCTTCGGTGCAGAGGTCACGGTAACAGACACATTGATAGCCGTGGATGATGTTCATATCAGCCCAGAGTCAGCAGCAATTACTATTGGTGGCACACCGGCTGAGGGCGACCAGATACTGTTTAACATCGCACGCAAAACCGCCGCCGATACTCTAAACAACGACGCCAGACTTTTGGGCATTAAGCTGAGATTTACGAGAGCGAGCTACACAGACTAGGAGTTTCATGGCGGTAACCGCACAAGGCTCAGGAACCCAGACCGCAACGCTAACGACAGAACACACGCTCCTTAATGTTGCCGTGGCGGGCACCTTTACGCTTCACGTTGACCTTATCAACATGGCGGCGGGGGACATTCTGGAACTACGTATCAAGCAGATGGTGCTAACAGGCGGTACTGCACGGGTCGCCTACTATATGCGGTATGAAGGGGCGCAGAACGCTGACGACATGATTGCCGTTAGCGTGCCTATTAGCAACGAGCTAACAGACGCTGGGGCGCTCTCCTTCACACTCCAGCAAAACCGCATCAGTGGTGGCACTGGTCGGGCCTACCCGTGGAAAGTGTTGAAGTACAGTTAATATGAAAGGTGCTTTTTTGAAGACCAAAAGTACTTTGCTCGGTACGCTTTCACGCTTGAGGCTATCTTTGTGCGAGTCTCAACAGACTGCGGGTAGAGCGTCTTGTGACAAGAGCGACATAGTTCCTGGAAATCATCGGGGTTTCGTGTATATGGCCGCGGGTGATGTTTATAAGCCATATCGGTTCGGCCAATTCTTCCGCAGTTTATACACACGCCCTTTCGAGTACGCCGGACTTCCGCGTGAATCGCGGCATAGCCGTATGACGGATTCTCCAGTTTCGATTGACGGATGTTTTCGCGCCACTCGGTTGTCCCTCGTATTGCCATATCCATATCATAACACAAGGTGGTGGCAGTATGCCTGATTTTCCACCTGCACGGGCACTCGATTTATCGCAAGGAATATGCCTGAGTACTGCACTCTCGCTTATCGGTCTAACTTCAACGACACCTTTATCAGTTGGATGGCCCTCTGCGAACTTGGCAATCTTTGTTCCTATACAGTTGGCCGTGCCTGTAATCGTCTATAAACTGGCTATAGGTGCAGGCACGACGGCAACTGGAAACTTCGATGTGGGTATTTATGACGTGGGCGGGAACCGAATTGTCTCATCGGGTGCAACAGCAAAGGTGGCTAACACTGAAAACATCTTAGATATTGCGGATACAAGAATAGGGCCTGGGCTTTACTACCTTGCGATGGCTGCTGATGGTACAAACAACTACATAATGATTACTCCATCAGGTACGTCTCCAGTGCCCCTTCAAAAGGCTCGTTTATATGGAGTAATGGGGGCTGCAACGAGTTATGTCCTACCAGCAACGGTTACATTTGCTGCGGCGGCGTTTGCTCCTATTCCGATGATAGCGGCATATTTGAGGAGGTACTAATGGATTTTCCTATCTATAAATTGCCTCCGCCACCCGTTTTGACCCCGTTCTGTATTGAGTCTCTGGGTCTGTTCACACCTGTGGCAACCCTCTCTCCACTCGGAAGCATAGCGTCAACAGCATGGCCTACCAATAATTTAGCCTTTTTCTACCCGTTTCGTCTTTATGATTGGGCAACTGCATACCAATTGCTGTTCTGGGTCGGTGCTACATCTAGCGGTAACATAGATGTCGGGATTTACGATTCACAGCTGAACCTCATCGTAGGCGCTGGTTCTACAGCAATGAGCGCTACAGTGAATACGGTACAAGAACTCAATATCGCCGACACGATTCTGCCTCCTGGAGATTACCTCCTGGGGGTAGTCTGTTCTACCACGGCAGGCACAGTGTTTGGCTCCATAACGGCAGATGAGAATATCCTATCAAGTGTGCCGGTCTACGAACAGGCTTCTGCGTTACCTTTGCCCAACCCGTGTGTGCCAGTCATGGCAACAGGGGTCAATCCATTTAGGGCGGCGTGCGGTATCCAATTCCGCTCAATCTTTTAAGGAGTAACATGATTTTGGGAAACTTCGTTCTAACAGACTACACTATCTCAGAGGGTCTATGGAGAGTACACTTCATCAACTCAGACCCAGGCGGGGGCAACCCCAGTGACTACTACGTGGAATTCAGCGTCGCCGAGGTTCCCACCAATATCAGCCAGACGACCTTGGCGAACATCTTAAAGACTCGTCTGGCGCAGAAGCTCAACCAGACCTACGCACCGTTGAACACGGCAATAACCAACGGGATGACCATTACGCTTCCATAGGAGACCTTCATGGCTGCACCAAGCACTCGCAACATTGTCCCTTTACTGCCCGTGGCGGCGGCTCCTGCACCTGTGGAAGGTGAACAAGGATTGCATAGAATCCACCGAGGCGCAGTAGCTATAGAACCAGCCGCAGGCATGGACGGTGTATTGGAGGTCTAATCCGTGGCTATTAGAATACCGTCGGGAGTATTAGACCAAGTTATCTTCTTCGTGGCTGTGGATGCCACCGACCTAAAGACGAGAGAAACTGGTCTAATTACCTTCACGGTCTATCGAGTCAGGGATACAGGGGCGGCGACTCTTTACACCACACCAACCGTGGCGGAGCTATCGGCAGCGAATATGCCTGGCGTCTATAGTCTGCTTTTGGACGAAGACATGACTATCGCAGCAGGCAACGACTCCGAAGCGATGGTATTCCACATCACCCAAGCAAGCATGGCTCCAGTGACACTGGAGATTGAGCTTTACCGCCCCAAGATAACAGCAGGCAACACTCTCACCGTGGGAGCCGATGGCTTTGGCGGTGCTGATGTGCAGGAGTGGCTTGGGACGGCGCCTGCGACCCCTACGGTGGCTGGCGTTCCAGAAGTTGACCTGACTCATGTGGCAGGCTCTACGACCAGCGTCTCGACCCTTGCCTCTAGTGTGGCTACCCTTCTTGCTGACATTGGTGGAGTGGCTACTGCTGCTGCTGATGGCGACCCGACGGCCACCGACCTACTTTTTGCCTATATCAAGCAGCTTATCAACATCCTAATTGGTTCGGCTGGCATCGTGACGTGGCCCGCATCGGCTGCTCCTGGCAATGCCGTGTCAATGGCCGAGGCGCTGCGAGCTATTCATGATTTCGGCGCTCCCCCCACCGCCGCTGTAATTGCTGACGCAGTCTTGGATGAAGATATGACGGCCCACCAAATCCAAGGTAGTTTAGGCCAGGCTATCGGTGACCCTGTGGCTGATACTAACACGATTTACAAGGCTGTTGTTACCGATGCGACAGGAGCGACGGTGGGCGTCGATGTTGTGGCGGTCAAGGCCGAGACCGCCTCTCTCCAGGTGGACACAGATAACATCCAGACCCGCCTACCCGCCGCGCTAGTGGCTGGACGTATGGACTCCAGTGTCGGGGCAATGGCCTCGGCTGTGATAACTGCGGCTGCCCACGCCGCCGGAGCCATTGACGCTGCGGCTATCGCAACTGGTGCTATTGACGCTGATGCGCTGGCCGCCGATGCTGTGGATGAAATTTGGGACGAGGCGATGGTAGAGCAGGCGCAGGGCATCCCTGGAGCGACGCCCGCCTTCCGTACCGTGCTGGCTTACCTGTACATGGCCTTTCGCAATGCCCTCACGATTACCTCGACCAGCAAGACCTTTAGCAATGATGCAGGGACGGTGATAGCAAAGAAGGCCCTTAGTGATGACGGCACCACCTATACTGAGGCAGAAGCGGCGAGCGGCCCGTAATGGCTATAGATACAGCGGAGAAACGGAAATCAATAAGTGGTATTCATCTCTATGCCTCCGGCCCAGGAGTTACACCAAACGCCGCCAAGGATAATGAGTGGAGAAAAGAGGCTGGTTATGCCTATCCGCTCACTGGGGCTGTAACAGTCACACGGCGGCGAGTTGGCTTTGGCGCTGGCTTCGCCATAAGGATGTAAAATGATGTTTGAGTTATCCCAAACTCAGATTATTCTAGGTGGTTTCATCATTACCATGATCTTTAACGCTGGCATCTCATGGGCTACAATGAGACAGCTTCGTAAGGATATGAACGGATTTCATAAGTGGGCTGACGACCATGAGCGATGGGCAAACAAAGAGGTTAAAGATGTGAGCGATAGAGTATCTAGGTTGGAGGGACATAACTGATGCTGGAATGTTCTATTTCAGGAGGGCCCCACCGGTTTAACATGGAGTGGGATATATGGCTATAGGAGCATACACCTATGGAACCGAGGCCCGGGTAGAGGCCCTGGTCGGCGATGTGGTTGCGGGCCGCAACTTCACCACTCTTACCATACCCACAAGCGCACAGGTCGAGGGGTTCCTGGACGACATCGCCGAAGAGATCAACGCCGTTCTCGTAGGTGCCGACTACACGGTGGAGACTGCGGCCTTGGTCCTCACTAACTACCCGAGGACCAGCGCGTATCTGACCATGCTCAACAGTATCGGGGCGTCAGTCCTGGTGCTCCAGACCATGCCCTCTGTTGCGTTTACTGTCGGCGAGGAAGGTCAAGGCGGGGGCCGCCTCCAGATGCTCCAAGCCAGGTACAAGGCAGGTCTGAAGATGATCGAACAACGGAAGCTCTCTTTGAGCCGTTCGGCCATCCGGGTCAAAGCCAATCAGCGTCTCGACGACAACGGCAATGAGAAGAAGCCACTGTTCACCCGCGAAGACGACTTCTATGGTGGCGTTAGGGACCTGGCGGAGACATGAGCTACGGTAGGGAACTAAATCATGCCATTTAAGATATTGATGTCGATGGAGGAGCGCTTCTGGGGGAAGGTTGATAAGAATGGTCCTATCCCTGAATATCGCCCTGACCTTGGTCCATGTTGGATATGGCAAGGAACTCTTGACTCACACGGTTATGGCGTCTTCAGAATTGGCAGTAGATCGGATACTTCTACACGCAATGTTAAAGCCTATCGTTTGAGCTATGAACTCTCTATTGGCCCCATTCCCCAGGACAAGGAGATGGATCATCTTTGTCGTAATCGTCCCTGTATAAATCCTCTTCATCTCGAACCTGTTGCAAGAAGAGAAAATATTCTACGGGGGCAGACGTTCGCTGCGATAAACGCCGAAAAATCCTTGTGTCCAAAGGGACATATATACGATCTCTTCAACACTGGTTTTTATAAAGGCAGTCGATATTGTCGTCGTTGCAATAATGAACGGCGAGCACGATCTCGGAATCTACCATTGGGAGCAATCTGATCTCTTACGACACCATTGAAGCTGCCGTTCTGACCCAGATCGATGCGATCGTGGGCTACGACACGGATAACGTCAAGCGTGGTGACTGGCGTCACCTGGGCCATGGTAAAGCCCTGGCCATCGTTCTCATGCCCGGGCCCTTCCGTCAGACGCCAGGTAGTTTAAGGGACCTTACCTATATTGTCTGGACCGTCGATATAGAGCTTTATGTCCTGTGGACGGGGGAGCAGGACACGACGATCAGCAGCCTACGTGCCGAACGGCAGAAGATCCTGGACCGCATCAATCTGTTCCCCCACCTGAACGCAACGGCTGGGGTAATGGACGCGATGGTGGTCACGGCTGGCCCGGTCGAGCCGTTCCAATCGCCAGACGGGGCGATGTTCTGGCGCCAGGTGCTCTCTGTGGAGGTCCGGGAGGCTAACACGTTCACGAGGTCTGAATGACGACTATAACCTTTGAGCCCGAGGGGTGGGACCAGCTCGGGGACCGGCTGGACAAGGCCGGGGTACAGTCGCGGATCCGGATCAACGAGGGGCTCCGGGCCATAGGCGGCATCCTGGTGCCAGCACTGAAGGCTGAGACCCCTGTAGGGGCGTCCAGGAGGCTGCGCAACAGCACCATATTTCAAGTTCTACAGCCCTCTGGAGACGAGCAGGTCTTGGAGGTCAGACAAGGGGCCAGAAGTGGCACAGGGTTCTTCTACGGGCGGGTTGTGAGGCATGGAAGGCGTGCCGGCACCTTCCCCCCCATCTCTGCATTGGAGCCATGGGTTATGGCCAAGCTGGGTATCCCCGCGGCCAGGGCCAGGGCAGTGGCCTTCCTGGTGGCCAGGAAGATATACCGGAGGGGGATCCCTCCAAATCCCTACCATGAACGGGCACTTAACCAGGCTCGGCCCGAGATTCAGCAGCAGGTCGAGCTCATGGGCACACGGATCGTGGCATACCTGTCTGGGAGGTGATATATGGCGTTTTTCGACAGCAAGGATAGTGTCTTCCAATTCAACAACGGGTCCCTCCGGAACCTCTCCGCATACATCACCAGCCTTGAGGGGCTTCCGGGGCCGAGGGAGATGTACGACAAGACCGCTCTCGGCGATACTGGAAGGAAATACTTCGGTGGTCTCGAAAACGTGGTGATCACCCTGGACGGCCTCTATGACGACACTGCTACCACGGGCCCTGAGGCTGTCCTGGGACCGGAGCGGTCTCTGAACACGGACAGAGCATGGGACTATGGGCCGAAGGGCTCGACTGCCGCCTTTCTGAAGTACAGTGGGAACTGTCTGGTCCGGGACTTCCGCCATACCAGCAGGGTTGGCAACCTGGTGGGGTGGCACGCGGAGCTGGTTGTTCAAGGCGCAGTAACGAGAGGTACGTACTAGAGGTTGTCATGTTCTCAGACGAGACTCCTAGCTTCCGAATCAAGGATATAGAGGGGCAAGGGTTAAGAGATTTGGCGCGATACATACGAAAGGCAGATACCATGATTACTGAGCACATTGACCTTAGCGATGGTGCATGGGCGGAGGTGCATCCCCGGCTCACCCACGGTGCCTCGATAGCCTTGCAGCGAGTGCTACCTGCCGATGTGGAGGAGGTTAAGGACGGCTTGAATAGTCTGATCCGGATGAAGGACGGCGCGGCGGTGCCACAGGAGGTGCGATGGGCAATCAACGAAGTCATGGTGCTGGCCTCGGTCAAATCGTGGAGCTATGGCTCTGTAGACAAGGGTACGCTGGCGGATATCCCTGAAGAGGATAACGTCCTCTTGCTGCGGAGGTTGAACGAGCTGTACAGCTCGCGCCCTTTAGTCCCGCAGGACGGAAGGCCCTAGCCGAGGGTCTCTTCAGGGCTTTTATGACTGGGAGTGCTGTACCAATGCAGCTCCAGGACGCACACCTGCTGGTGGAAACGGGCTGGTCCCCTGAAGTCCTGGACGATATACCCCAGGAACGGCTGGAGCTGTACCTCCTGTATAGACGAGTCCGAGACGTTGTAATCTACGGGGGATCCTTTGACCCTGAGACCGGGCGTGTTGCCGCGGATGTTCAAAGATCACCGGTGGAGGTGAATGTTGGCTGAGGATACTGGATTAGCCATTGCGATCCGGGCAAGGGATGAGGCAACCCCAGTCCTGGAGGGGGTGGCAGCCACGGTCACCAGGACTTCGA
>ERZ1292644.1006-Hain-H14-01um-R2-1006-length-15673-cov-4_pt1 | contig 15673 bp, 20 predicted proteins | sample MGYA00564402_ERZ1292644 | MGnify/ENA primary metagenome ERZ1292644 (study PRJEB36523, sample SAMEA6512644) | groundwater metagenome | collected 2019-01-09 | study: AquaDiva: Metagenomics assemblies of 32 groundwater samples
AAGTCCATCGGATGAACAAGGAGACACACATGGCAGCGAAAGAGAAGTCGGCGGCGATTCTGACCATCAAGGAGCCGGGCACGATGTCGAAGCGCGGCTGGAAGGACATCGCGGCGTGGCTGCGACGTCAGGCCACGTTCTTCCTCCGGTACGGCGACAAGTACAGCGAGACGCGCTTCACGGCGCGGTATCTGTACCGATGACGATCAGCGCCGACCAGCTCGACAACTGGTTCATGTATCACAAGCCCACCGAGGGCTTGCCGGAAAAGTACGAAGAGCTTCGCGCGGCAGGCAAGGTGCTCGCCGAGGTGATCGTGCGCCTGACGCCGCCAAGCGCGGATCAGACGACGGCGGTGCGGAAGATCCGGGAGGCGGTGATGACGGCGAATGCCGCACTCGCGTGCGGTGGACGGTGAGCGCTCGCGTTATCCGCGTCCCGAAGGCTGATGTCACCGGCCTCAACTCGCCGCGATGCGAAGCCTGCGAGTACCCCGTTGACCACCGCTGCCAGTGCGGGGCTCTTGTCTGCATCACGAAGCACTGCGCGGGGCGTCACGGTCTTGCGCGCCATCAACACGGTGGGTGACGCCCGGCGCCGGAAGCTGAGCGGCACCGACCCGCACGAGAAGGCGCCGAAGACGTACCTCTGGCCGCGGAGTTTCCTCGAGCAGATCCGCGATCGGTTCCAGGACATCGTCATGGCCGCCAAGCGCGGGGGCTTCCCGCCGCCGTCCGAGGATGCGTTCGTGAAGGCGGTGCTGACCGCGGGCTTCATGAAGATGGACGCCGAGATGGCTGCGGCGAAGGCCGCGCGCGAGCAGTCCAGGATCATCGCGCCGTCCAACGCTGGCAACGTCGTGCCCGGCGGGCAAGGGATTGTGGTGGTCGGGCGGTGAGCCGGCCACAGATCTTTCCGGCGCTGCTCCTACCATCCGGCTTCACCTAGTACCTGAAGATTCTCCTTGATGCACCGTTGAGCCGTATGCGAGTGTCTCGCCACAAGTAGCACTCGAGCGGAATTGGACGAACCAGACGCTCGGGAGGAACCGGCATCGCGCCGTCTTCCTCCCGGGCGTTTTTCTTTGTCTGGTTCCGCTCGGCCCTCTCACCGAGGGCACGCGGGTCGCCGCGGCGTGAAAGCGGCGTGTTCGGGGCCACCCCGAGAGGTGGCGTGTGAGGAGACAGATGACGACCATGCTCGAGACGCAGGACGCGCCCCCCGCCGGGGGGGAAGACCTCATCGAAGAGGTCGCGTTGCCCGCAGGCACGTCCCTGGAGGATCTGCTGGGCGACGAGGACGAGGACGCATCGTCTGCACCGCCGGCTGAGAAGGCCGGCGACGAGGAACCCACTGCCCCAGCGGCTGCTGCGCCAGTAGCCGCCCCCGCCGAGAAGAAGGACGAGCCGAAGAAGGGTGACGTCCGGGTCGCCCTCAAGAAGACCCGCGAAGAGCTGAAGGACACCAAGAGCCGCCTCAAGAAGGCCACGAGCCCGAACGCTTGGGAGCGGATCGAAGCCCAGCGCGCGGAGGCGCGGCTCAAGCAGAGCCCGGGCGGGCGCCAGCGTGCCGCCGCGCCCGAGATGAAGAACGCCGACATGCAAGCCGCCCGCGCCGAAGCGGTGACGGCGTCCGAGAAGGCCGGCTCATTCGATACGGCCGACGGCGCCGTGGTCGAGGTCGCGCTGAGCCACGCGACCAAGATGTTCCAGACCTGGCAGAAGGACTTTCTCCAGCACGTCGACTATCAGCGGCAGCTCGATCAAGAGGCGGAGCTCCGCGAAGACCTCGTCGACGAGGGCGAGGACTACGACGAGATCATGAACGCCGCCGGGATCCTGCCGATGATCCAGACCAACGCGCAGGGTCAGCCGCTCAATCCGGCTGCCTTCGATCACGAGGTCTACAAGATCGTCTACGGCTCAGCCAACCCGCCCAAGAAGGCCCTCAAGCTCGCGCGACAGCGCATCGAGTTCCTCGACAGCAAAAAGGATTCGCCGGCGCAGGCGGATCCCGACGATACGGAGTCCACGTCCGAACCAGTTGCCCCCAAGGTCGCGGTCGCGTCGGACGCCGACGAGGCCGCCCGAAAGGGGGCGCGTCAAGCCATCGAGCGCGTCAACGAACACGCCACTCGTCCCCGCGGCATCCGCGTGCTCCGTGATGCGGGCACTCCCGATCGCGTCCACCTCGACGACGCCATGCGCGCCCGTATGGATCGCATGGCCGAGCGAGACCCGGACACGTTTGGCGAGTTCTGTCGGAAGAACCCCCGCATTGCGGACTGGTGGGAACGCGAGGACTCGACGCCAAGGAGATAGCCAATGGCGCAGACCGAGTTTGCCACCGGCGCGACGGAGACCGTCAAGCGCTGGGCCACCCGCGTATGGGCGGAAATGCCCCGGACGATTTTCTGGGGCCGCTTCATGCAGGAGTCCGACCAAGCCGTCATCGAGGTGAAGCGTGACCTCGAAGGCGTGGCCGGCGACACGCTCAACTTCTCGTTCTCCAAGAAGCTCCGCGGGGCCGGCGTCCTCAACGACGATGACCTCGAAGGCCAGGAAGAGGAGCTCGAGTACTTCTCGGACGCCGTGGTGCTGCAGCAGCGGCGCAACGCCGTCCGGCTCAAGGGCTCGCTGTCGCAGAAGCGCACGGCCTTCGATCAGAAGAAGGACGCGAAGAGCCACCTCAAGACGTGGTGCGCGGAGACCATCGACGACTACATCTTCACCCAGTTCGACACCAACCCCACCAGCGTCGTGTATGGCGGTGGGCGCACCTCCACGGCGCTGCTCCAGGTCGGGGACGTCCTCACGCCGACCCTCTTCGATCAGGCCGTCGCGAAGGCGAAGAAGGCCGACCCGAAGATGTGGCCGGTCAGCGTCAATGGCAAGGACCACTACATCTTCATCGGCCACACCGACTCGATGTACGACCTCGCACGCAACTCGGAGTGGAACCAGACCACCCGCGACGCCGGCCCGCGCGGCGACGAGAACAACATCTTCACCGGCGCGTTCGACATGTGGCGCGGCGTCGTGCTCCATGAGCACGAGAAGGTGCCCGTGTCCACCACCTACGGCGCGGGCGGCAACATCGCCGGCGCCTCCAACATGTTCCTCGGCATGCAGGCCGGGCTCTTCGCGTGGGGCAAGCGGCCCGAGGCGTGGGAGAAGGAATTCAATTACGGCCCGAGCCCCGGCTTCGCGATCGGCGCGACGTGGGACATGACCAAGGCGGTCTTCGATGGGGCGGATCACGCCTACATCGCCATAAGGGTCACGAGGACCAACAACTAGACAAATGACCATGATCTTTCCCGTTGACACTGTTCCGGCGCTGGGTTACGGTGAGTCTCAAGGAGGCTCTCCATGGATCTCGTCTGTGCTCGGTGTCATCAGGGGAAGCATGTTTCCGAGTTCGCGCCATCGAGTCGGTCATGGTGTCGAGCGTGCTCGACGGAGTACGCCCGGGATCGTCGTCAAGCACGTGCGAAGAAGCGTGAATGCCTGCCGCCAGGCAGTAAGCGCTGTCCGATGTGTCGTCAGGTTCTGGACCGGGGCGAGTTTCGTCCACGTGCAAGCGGCAACGGGGTTCACGCCTACTGTCGGCCCTGTGAACTGGCTCGGAACGAAGTTGCTCGGCGCAAGACCATCACCAACCCGCGCGGGCCGCTCGGTACGGAATGGGCACCATGGCGCTCGACAGGGCTTCATCGATGCTCGGCCTGTCACGAGACAAAACCCGTCGAGGACTTCCCGTGGCACAAGGCCGGAGGGCGCCCTCGACCCATCTGCCGGACGTGTCAGCGCAAGCGCAACAAAGCGTTCATGCGGACGCCCGCAGGGAAGCGATCAGCGCTTCGCTACAGCCGGAAACGCGACAAACGCAAAACTGCGGCCCGGGACTTCACCCGAGCCGCGATCGTACTTGGCTATCTCGTGCGTCAACCGTGCGAAGTGTGCGGAACATCGAAGGTGCAGGCGCACCACGGGGACTACGAGAAGCCGCTGGACGTTCGATGGCTGTGCACAACTCACCACGCCGATGAGCACGGGGCGCGTCGATGATCTCGTGTTCTCGGAGGGAGACCAACGATGAAGGGTCTACTCACGCGCCTCCGTAGCTCCATGGCCGCGGCGGTTCTGGCGGCAGCGTTGCTGCTGGCCGGTCCGGGCTCCGCGCTCGCGCAGAGCTCGTTCTACTTCTGGTGGCAGGTGGTCGACGAAAACGAGCGGCCCTACACGGGGCAGCACGTGCAGTGCTCCGTGTTCCGTCCGAACCAGCACGGGGCCGCCCTCTTGCATTCCACGTCCTCGCTGGGCAACAACACGGCGGCGTACGACCCGCTGTGGAGCAACACGAACGGCCGACTGCACTTCTACTCCGCGCAGTCGGACCCGGTCGACGTCACCTGCTTCTACACCTACGGCGGGTCAGCGTTCGTGAACAAGCTGGATCGGTTCACGCACAAGATCATCGTGCCGCGGGCGCAGGGCCGAACGGTCAGCAAGTTCTCGGTGAACGCGGCGGCCGTAACCTATCAGACCGATTCGGGGGTGGCGATCCCGGCCGGTGGGGTCATCCGGGACGTCATCGTGCAGAATCTCAACCCGCTGGCGCTCGGCACGTATCACCTCAACATCGGGTTCCTCGGGAACCACTCGGTCGCCACGAACAACTCGTTGGTGACGCTCCTGCCGCTCACCTCGATTGCCATCGGGTCGGAGCCGGCGGCGAGTCCTGAATGGCTGCGTCCTGGCCTCGTGGAGGGCGCGAGCCCCGGCCTGGTGACGGCCGGTACCCACCGCGGGGCGGCGCTCGCATCCTGGCACGCCAGCGTCACCAGTGGTGGCGTGGGCGGCGGCCCGTCGATCTATCGTGAGAAGCCCTATGTCGTCCACGTGGCGACGGGGCTGACCGTGTCGTACTCCGTCAACCCTGGTACGGGCGGGGCGGCGCGGGCTCACGTGTTCATCATCTGGGACCGGTTCCACACGCACCTGAACCGGGTCGGCATCACGAACTAGCGTTTCACCAGCGGGGACGGCTCAGCCTTCTGGGCCGTCTCCGCAGCAGTTTTCATCTTTCGTGTGAAGGGTGGCCCATGAAGGAAGCGCGGAGACGCGGACCGTGGATCGCGTGGTGCCTGCTGGCGGCGCTCGGCCTCGCGGTGATCTTCGATCCGTTCCACGTCGTCGCGCAGGTGGCGGGGCCGTTCTTCGCCCCGAACGGCTCGGCCTCGCAGCCGTCGTACACGTACAGCTCGAGCCCGCGGCTCGGGCGGTACCGGATCGAGGTGGACCGGGAAGGTTTCGTGGCCGACGGGGTGCTGATCTGGCACTACGCGGCCGGGCGGCTGCATCTCATGAGCGGCGTCGATCTCCGGGTGGGCGGCAACGCCTACACGCAGGGCTCGCTCGGCGTCGGGACCGACAACCCGACGAGCCGACTCCACGTCGTCGGCTCGATGGCCGTCACGGGCGCGACCGCGTTCAGCGGTGCCGTCACCATCGTCAACGGCACGATCACCGGGGCCACGATCACATCGGGCGGCAACCTCCTCGCCTCGCCGGACAACGCGCTGGACATCGGCCAGAGCGGCGCGACGCGCTACCGCGACGTCTTCGTCGCCCGCAACCTCCACGTGGCGGGCTACAGCCATCTCGGCGGCATCGTCACGTATGGGGTCCACTCCGTCACGATCGCGAGCAACGGTGACGGCAACGGCAACGCCGAGATCCTGCCGGGGCACGCGGCGGCGGTGCTGCGGGTCGAATGCCTGGACGCGCAGGGCTGCATGGCCCGCTTCGCGGAGGATGGGGTCGCGCCCGGCACGCTCATCCGCCTCGTGAACGTGGGGGCGCAGAGCGTGTTCGTCCTCGACCACGCGACGGCTGGGACGCGCCAGCACGTTGCGGGGACGTTCACGGCCGCCAAGAACCAGACCATGCAGTTGATCTTCCTGCCGGACACCTCGGGCATCACGAGCTGGTACGAACTGAGCCGGAGCAGCAATTAGGATGCTGACGGCCAGCACGTTCGAAGTCCGAACAGGCGAGGCGCGGCTTGCCTGGCTGTGGGTGCCGCTCGCGGTGCTCATCGCGATGCCGTGGCCGCTCTTCTCGGCGCCGCTGATCGAGCGCGCGGTGCCGATCTTCTGGCTCGTCCTCACCGGCGCTGTGCTACTCATCAGCCGCCTCGCGCGCGCGTCCTGGCCGTTCGCGGCGCTCCTCGGGTGGGCGGTCGTGCGCGCCTTCATGATGGGCTTGTCGGTCGATCCGCTGACCGTCCAGGTCGGCACGGTCGTGCTGGACGCCTCACGATCGCGGCCGTTGCAACTGGTCCTTCTGCTCGCGCTCGTGGGCCTGCTCTACGTGGCGGCGCGCGACATGACGCCCCGGCTCGCGCGCGCGGTCGGCTGGGGCATGGTGGTCGGCGTCGCCTACGAGGCCGCCTTCGGGTACCTGAACCTCTGGAAGATCTACCCGTTCATGACCTTTGTTGTGCAGGAGTACGCAGGCCGGCCCATGGGGTTCCTGACGCACCCGAACTATTGGGGCAGTTTCATGGCCCTCGGGTTGCCGCTCGTGTGGGCGCTCCTCGGGATTCCGGCCGCGATCATCGTCTACGCGCTCATCGCGACGTCGATGTCGGGCGGGCCCGTGATCTCGGCGTCGATCGGCGTCCTCGTGATGGCGTGGCCGGAGCTCGGCAAGCGGCTGCGGCTGGTCGTGCTCGGCGCCGCGGCCACCACGGTCACGATCGTGATGACGATCCACGAGTGGCGACTGAGCGGCCGGCGCGAGGTCTGGGAAGCAATCTGGCCGGAGCTCATCCGCTACCCGGTGATCGGGCAGGGGCTCGGCTCCTGGCGCATCTGGGCGGACCAGTACAACGCCAAGCTCTCGGCCGCGGCGGGCGCGCCCGTCATCTTTGCGACCCTGCAGGCGCACTTCGAGGCGTACCAGCTCTGGTTCGAGCTCGGGCTGATCGGGCTCGTCTTCCTCGGGCTCTGGGCCTATCAGGCGTGGCTCTCGGTGCGCGGCGCGTGGGCGCTGTGCCCGCCGGGCAACGGGGCCGCGTGGTGGGCGCCGAACCGCGCGCCGCTCGAGCGTGCGTGGATCGCGGTATTGGCCGTCGCGGTCGTGAACTCGTTCGGGAGCCCGACGTTCCATCTTCCCGCTCAAGCGGCGATCGCGCTGTTCGCGCTGGCCCGTATCCAGGCGCACGCGGCCCTGACGCCGCCGGCGCCGCAACCCGTCGCCGCACGGCGACCCGCTCGCGGGTACGCCCGCGCAAGGAGAGCATGATGCCCGAAGTCGCAACCGACGCAACCGTCAACCGTCGCCGCGCCGCGCGCGCCGCCGAGACCGGCCAGGCCGAAGAGGCGCTGCCGCTCGAAGAGACCGCGATGGACGAGACCGCGCTCAGGACCGCCACGGTGCGGCCGACGCGTCCGGTCATCCGCGCCAAGGTCGTGTACCTCGGCGGGGATCCGCACCGCTCCCAGGCGCTCGCGGGCCGGGTGATGAGCGAGCCCGTCGAGTGGGGGGACGATAAGGACGGCAAGCGCGTGCCGATCCGGTTCTCCAAGAAGATCGCGAGCACGGGCAATACCTCGTACGTATTCCACATGCGCGATGCCGCGGGGGACCTGATCACGACGCGGATCATGCCGGACACCCATCCGGTTCACGAAGTCCGCGGGCGCGTCTTCGACTGGGTGGAGCACCCGGACCACGCCTACGAGTTCGCGCTGAAGGTGGACCCCACCTCGAAGCGGCCCGAGTTCCAGATCGTCGGCGACGCCAAGACGATGGCCCTGCTCGAGGAGTACAGCATGCGGAAGAACCGCGCCAAGCGTGACAAGAAGCGCGACTACCAGGAGATCAGCGCGGCGAGCTAACTCGCTCGCTGGAAAGGAGTCGACGATGAAGCACACCAGCACGGGGGCTCCGGAGTGTCCGACGGGCGATCTCGGCGGGTTCGGACCCGCCGGCGCGCCCGACACGACGAACATCAAGGGCAGCGTGGCGTTCGAGGGCGAGGCCAAGGCCAACGCGGCGCTGGCGACCTTCGGGGGCGTCAGCCGCGCCAAGAAGAACGACAGCGTGACGGCGCACGGCTCCGCCACGATTCCGAAGTAGGGCGATGCGGCGCACGCTTCTCGCCGCGCTGGTTGGGCTCGTGTGCCTGCTCCCCGTCGACGGGGAGTCGGGCCGCGACGTCCGGACCAGCATCGTGACCTGCACGACGGCCCGGCTGCATCTCGTGGCGGCGTACCCGAACCGTCAGGATCTGGTCGCCCAGAACGTCGGCAGCCTGCACGTCAACGTCGGCCGCGGGACGGTCATGACGACGCTCCACGTCGGCTCCTCCCTGTCCTTGGAGAACTACCAGGGCGGGCTTGAGTGCCAGACGCAGGCGGGCACGGGGTCAACCCAGGTCGAAATCCTCGAGGTCGACAAGTGAGCCGAGTCCGTCGCGCCACGCTCTTCGTCGCGCTCATGCTCGCGGGGGCGCTCGCGGGGGCGCCGCTGGCGAGTCTCGCGGGGGCGCGGATCTCGCCCTCGCGCTTCAACTTTGGCGGCAACGGCCTCACGGGCACGGGCGCGATCACACCCAATGCCAATGACGGCGGGGCGCTGGGCTCGGCGACCCTGTCTTACTCTGACGCCTTCTTAGCCACAGGCGGTGTCATCAACTGGAACAATGGCGCCGCTACCATTCGAGAGAGCGGCGGCGATGTAATTATTGAGGGAGCCGCGGGTGGAGTTTTGACCGTGGCGCGGATCGGCGGCTCAGCGGGTGCGTCGGCCGTCATCATCAACGATGGCAGCTTTTCCGGTATCTATACGCTGGGAGCGGCGGCCCTCAGTTTCGGTGTGAACAGTGCAGCTCGCTGGTCGATTGAGGCGGCCTCACCGTACACGTTGAGTCCTGTGACTGACGGCTCCGCAGACCTTGGTGCCGCAGGAACCAGGCTCAGATCTGGCTATTTCGCGACCTCACTCGTCGCCCCGCTCTACACGAGCGCCGCTGCCACCGCCATCAGCGCACGTCCGGGGGCTGCCTCCGGCGCCGATCAGGCCGGGGCCGACTTCACGCTCTCGGGCGGGCAGAGCACGGGGACGGGGACCGGCGGCAACGTCGTGATCTCGGCCTCTGTGCACGCGGCGGCCTCCGCGAGCTCGGTCAACGGACTGCACACCGTGGCGACGTTCTCTAATCTGCACCAGGGCGGGGCGATGATGCTCCCTCGAGCGACGGGGGATGCGGCGCAGCCGGGGTCGGGGAACGTGACGCTCTACGTCGTGTGTGGCGCCAATGCAGGGACCCTCGCCATCGTCGCGAAGTCCGGCACTAACAACACCCACACGACGGTGGTGAACAATCTGGGCTCGGGCAACTCGGGATGTTGATGACGGGAGGTTCGATGACCAAGCCGCTGCTGGTGGCCCTTCTGCTGGCGGGCGCGGTCCTGTCCGTGTCGGCCGGTGAGCAACTCGACCTCACGACGCCCGAGACGGCACCGAACGTGACGAACTACCGCGTCGATGCGCTCGTGCTGGACTGGGCCGGGGCCCGGATCGACGTGCGCGTGTCGGGCACGAACGGCGAGAAGAAGTCCTTCACGTACACGGGGACCACCGCGACGACGCTGATGATCGCGCTCAACAAGGCGAACCTCACCACGAAGTCGCTCCAGAGGCGGATTCTCGAGCGCCTTGTGACGGACGGGCTCTATGCAGGAACCGTTTCAGGGAGCCCGGATTGATCCGGCGTCTCCTCGTCCCGCTGGTCATCGGGGCGCTCGGCATGGTCGCCGTGCTCGCGGGCTGGCATCTGGTCGATGATCACCACGCGCTGCACATCCTCATCCAGATCGAGCAGCAGCGCCAAGCCACGTCGCGCGCCTCTGCGGTCCCCGCCCCGCCAGCGAGCGCGCCTGTTGGCCGCTAAGAAGGTCTGGCAGCTCCCTCAGGCGAAGTCTCTCGACCCGACGGCGGTCTACGACGGGTTGCGGCTGCACGAGATCGTGTTCCGCTTCCCGGACGGCGCGATGAGCGGCGGCGAGGTCCAGGTCGCCCGGCTTCGCGCCGGCGCCGCGATGGTCCAGCCGATGATCACGGTGGCGTTCGAGCCCGGCGAGCCCGATGCGCTGCTCGACGTCCTCATGACCTTCCTGGACCCGATCCTCGCGCGCGCGGGCGTCACGGGCGCGGGGACGACGCTGCAGGACCCGCCGGCGCCGGTTGCTCCGAAGCCGGCGAAAGAACCGTCGATGGGGACGCTGTAGATGGCGCTCGACAGTTTCACGGATGTCAAAAACGCCGCGCTCAGGCGCGCGTACGAGGAGGACGACGGAACCTCTGACTGGGATGCCGACGCCACCGATGCGATGGTGGAGATCTGGCGCGAGCTGTGGCAGGCGTATCCGTGGCAGGATCTCGTCAGTGACCCGCCGGGCGCGTTCGTCACCACGGACGACCGCACCACCCTGACGCTCACGATCGCCGCGGCCGGCACCGCCGTGGCGGGTACGCTCTCGGCGACCGTGGCGGAGAGCTTGGTCGGGTTCAAGATCAAGCCGTCCGGAGTCCAGTGGGCCGCGCGCATCACCGCGCACACGGCGGCGACGGACGCGATCACGCTCGACGCCGCGCCGGTGGCGATCACGGCGGGCACGGCCTGCGTGATCTTCAAGGACGAGTACACGCTTGCGTCCGACCTCGGGGTCTTCGTCGATGGGCTGTGGCGCGAGGACGGGCTCTTCATCCCGCTCCGAAGCGAAGAAGAGTTGAAGATGACGTACCCCGGCGCGCCGCCGGCCGGTGATCCCGCGATGTTCTGTCGCCTCACGCGGCGGAAGATCCGGTTCTCGCACTACCCGACTTCCGTTAAGCGGCTCGAATATCCATACTGCTACGAGCCAGCCGACCCCTCGGGGGCCACCACGCTCGTGATCGGCGCGCACCTGCGGCCGGTCTACCTGCACGGCGTCCTCGCCGAGATCCTCAACATGAAGCTCGACAAGCGCGCGGGCGAGGAGCGGAAGCGCTTTGAGCAGGGGATCGAGAAGGCGGTGGTCTACGAGTCGCGCCGCCGCACTGGTCTGGGTCAGATCGCGCGCCGGATGCGCGCGCCGGCGTACGGGAGCTAGCGATGGGTTGCCAACTCCGAGCGTGGCCCGCGCCGATTCAAAGCGGCTATCTCAGCGAGGAGCGACCGCAGATTGACGGGCAGGGAACGACGGTCTATGTCGAAACGGAAGGAGGTGGTATGGCACCATGTACGATGGCGTAACGGTGGTAGAGGTGGTAGCTGGACGTGACGGACTTTACGGGTTGAAGAACAGCAATATGGTGCCGCTTTAGGTGGCGCTGTCCAACTCATAAACGCGACCCTCGAAGACGGCACGTGGCGCACCGCCGGCGGGGCGACGAAGGTCGGCGATGCCGTGAGCTCGCAGGGCAACGCGGCGCTGGACTACTTCCCGTCGAACGCCGTGCAGCGGACGATTGCGGCCTTCGCGGACGGCACGATCCGCAAGGACGACGGCTCGGGGGCCTCGTGGGTGACGCTCGTGAGCGGGCTCACGACGTCGGGCGCGGTCCCGATGTTCGTCAACTGTGGGGAAGAGGCGGCCGGCAACAACCGGAAGGTGGCCTACTGCGACGGCGTGAACAGCGTGCGGATTCTCGCCGCGGATGGAGCGGCGATGACGGTCCTCGCCACGCCGCCGGCGGATTGGAGCGGCACGAACCAGCCGCGCACGCTCGTGCTCGACCGCCACGGCTACCTGTGGGGCGGCGGCAACGCGAACGGCCCGCACCAGATGCACCGCTCGCTTGCGACGAACCACGAGAACTTCACCGGCACCGTGTTCAACATGCTGCTCGGTCCCGATCTCGAGGAGCAGTACATCGCGGCGTCGATCGCGTACAAGACCGGCGTGCTGGTGTGGAAGTACCCAGTCGGGGTGTACTTCATCGACACCTCGGACGCGACGCCCGCGAACTGGCGGGCCGTCAAGGTCGGCCGAGCGGGGGCCTCGGGCCCGGGGAATATCGTCGTGGCCGAGGATGACGTGATCTGGCCGGCTCCGGATGGCTCGTGGCATGCACTCAGCGCCACCGCCGCGACGGGGTCGGTCAAGGCGTCGGACTTCGCGAGCCGGAAGCTCGGCGCGTTCTCGCGCGACCAGATCAACCTCAATCAGCTTTCGACGGCGCAGCTCATCTACTACTCGCACAAGCAGGAACTGATGCTCGCCTGTCACGCCTCGGGGCAGAGCGCCAAGAACCGGCGCCTGCATCTCGACATCAACGCCCGTCCGGGCTCGACGACGCAGCCGCAGGCCGCCCCCGTGGTCGGCGAGCGCTGGCACTGGGGGGATCGCGACCGCAACGAGGCGCTCTTCCTGCGCCAGAAGAGCGGCATCCAGATCCCGGCCATGCTGGACGCGAGCGGGCAGTTGTGGGAGCTCGATCGGCCCAACCGCAACGCCGACAGCGCGGGCTACACCTTCGAGTGGTTCATCGCCGACAGCGACTTCGCGCAGCTCGTGAAGGGCTGGCAGGGCCGGAAGAAGAACGGCCGCTTCCTCCAGATCGAGCACGCGTCGACCGGCAGCGCCACCCACACGGTCGAGGTATTCCGGGACGGCGACTTGAAGCAGACGATCACCTTCGCGCTGGCCGGCGGCTCGGCCGCGCTACCGCTCGCGCTCTCGGCCACGCTCGGGGCGGACACGATGCAGGTGACGGCGCGGCGAAAGCTGAAAGGGCAGGCGCACCGCTGGGCGCTGCGCGGCTACTCGACGGTCGCGAACGAGGACGTGTCGATCGCAAAGCTGCTCATCGGACTGGATCTCGCGGCGTGAGGAGGTTCGGAGTGACAGATCGCAGCTCGGAGGACGTGATTCCAGGCTTCGGCGGAAAGCCGCAAGCCGAACAGAAGGGGGGTGATGCCCTATGTTCTCGGTGAAGAAATTTCTCGCATGCGTGATCATCGCCACATTCCTGCTGCCGTCGTTCGTGTTCGCAGGAACGTGCAGCGTGTACCGCACGTGGTCCACCGGGAACAGCTAGCCTCACCGCCGGGGACTTGAACAGCAGCTACACGACGGTCGGACAAACGAACATGACGTTCGCTTGCCTCGACGACTACAGCGCCACCGCGGCCCAGATGCAGACGACGGTCGATCCGTATCCGGCGGGTGCCGTGTCGCTCGCGACAACAGGGCAGGGTGAGATCGAACGCCTGCGCTATATCTCGCTGCACGTGTTCGGCGCGACGCAGTGGTACACGGCGCCGACGGAGAACATCAACTTCCGCCACCGGCGGGTCGAGATGCACATGGGGGCGATCACGGCCCTCCAGGAGATGTACGTCGGCGCGCAGACGTGGAGCAACGCGGCGGTGCGGTTCCACGGCATCGCCTTCGGGGTCGCGGATCAGGCGTCGCACCCGGAGTCCGTGCTCGCGCGTCTTCATGTGGGCGGCAACACGAAGTTCATGATCTCGAAGCTGGGCGACGTCCACGCCGCGACCCTGGCGCTGCATCAGGGCGGGTCGATCGCGAATCCGGCGATCTTCCATCAGGCGTCGGCCACGACGGGCATCTGGTTCCACACGGTTCTCCAAGGCGCGGCGCTCAACCACATGGGCGTCAGCGTTTCCGGCGTCGAGGTGGCGCGGTTCCACGCCAACGGCTTCGTCACGCCGCGCGTGATGTTCCAGCACGCCGCAAGCGGCCGGTTCGTGGCCATGCAGGCGCACGCGCTGTCCTCGGCGAATGTCCTCTGGCAGCTCCCGGCCGCCGACGGCGCCGCGGGCAGTTTCCTGTCGACGCGGGGCGACGGGGTGCTGGAGTTCACCACCCCGGCGGGAGCCTCGGCCTGGACCCGCGCAGGCGGGACACAGACGGGAGGCACCACGGGCAGCACGGCGGCCGCGGACGTCGTGATCGTCTCCGGGCTCAGCATCCCGGTCGATACCCCGTTCCGGATCGGGTGCGCCATCCGCAAGTCCTCGGGGTTTGCGGGCAGCGCGTCGGTGGGGCTCACGATCAACTCGACGGCGGTCATGGTGCCCCGCGCCGTGTTCGACGCGACCAACGAAGCCCAGAGCGGCACCGCCGAGTTTCAGGTGGCGGCGCTGCTGACCGATTACGGGCGCGGGATGCTCACGTATGGGACGGCGGGCGCGGCCGGCGAACTTTCGGGCGTCTTTCCGTTCGTCACCGCCGCCCGCCCCAACGCCACGGTGACGAGCATCACCATCCGGGGCCTCGTGGCGAACGGCGCGAGCACCCTCGGGGCAAATGACTGCCAAGTCTATCAGGGAGCGACGGCGGGTTGAGGCGACGTAGCAGATCCATCCGGGGCGTTGCCATCGCCGCGCTGCTCGGGGTGCTCGTGACCGCGCCCGCCGCCGCCGCAGGCGAATGCGACGACCGGGCACGGGTGCTCCGTGAACTCATCGGCCGCTACGTCGCCGAGCGTGCGCGCGGCGAGGTGGAGATCGCAACCGAGATGGCCCGGCTCAAGAAGGAGCTGCAGAGCGTGACGGACGAGCGCGACGCCGCCCGGGCGAAGCTGAAGGATCGGGAGAAGTAGTGGCGGATCCCGGCGGCCTCGACTTCTTCGACTTCTCGGGCACCGAGGAGAACTGGTGGGAGGACTTCGGGCCCGACTTCGATTCGACGCCCATCATCGACCTGTCGGCCGCCGATCAGCTGATCGGGGCCGGGGCCGAGAACGCAGACCTTGGGGCCGAGCTATTCGTCAATCCATCCACGGGCATGGTCGTCAACGGCTCGGGCGCCAACGTTTTTTCGCAAGAAGAACTCGACACCGCGATGAGGGCGTACAGGGAAGGTGAGCGGGATCTCTCTGCGGCCACCCCGGGAAGCCCGGAAGAGAAATCGATCTGGGATCGCATTGGTGCCGCGTTCGGGCCGATCAACGCCGCCCTCCGAAGCCCGCTTGGTGCCACGCTCGCGACGCTCGGGCTCGGCGCGGCAGGTGCGGCCATCGGGGCCGGGGTGGCGGGCAATGCGGACGCGCTGCAGCGTCTCGCGCGGAGCGGGGGGCCGGCGCTTCCGCCGGCGATCGTGGCGGGCCAGACCGCGCTCAACGATGTGATCGCCGGCAGTGGGGGTGCTGATCTCAAGTCCGCCATCGCGAACGCCCTCGCGGCGCAGGCGGGCGCGGGCCAATACTTCACCGACTCAATCGCGCGGGAATCGGCGGCCGAGGCGATCGACTCCCCTCAACTCGCGGCGATCCGTCAGGCGGCCATCGCGCGGATGCCATCGACCGCCGGCGTCCTGCCCGAAGACCAGTCGTCGATGGCGGCGCCGCTCGTCGCGCGGGCCAATCAGATCCTCGCGAACCCCGCGCAGAGCCTTCGCGACCCCGTCGCGGGCATGCTGCAGAACGAGATCGCGGGCCTGCTGCTTGCCGGGCGACCCGGGGCGCAGCCCCTCATCCCGATACCGGGAAATGGTTTGGCGAAGGCGAGGACGCAGCGGTGGGTCGGTACTGGTGGCGCAAGGTGCTCCGCGATGCCGCTCACCCTGGCCGCGAGACCACGGTAATAAACCCGCCGGAGAGGGGTGCATAACATGGGTGACGCAATCGGCGACCGCTTCCACAAAAGC
>ERZ1292644.1007-Hain-H14-01um-R2-1007-length-15614-cov-4_pt1 | contig 15614 bp, 20 predicted proteins | sample MGYA00564402_ERZ1292644 | MGnify/ENA primary metagenome ERZ1292644 (study PRJEB36523, sample SAMEA6512644) | groundwater metagenome | collected 2019-01-09 | study: AquaDiva: Metagenomics assemblies of 32 groundwater samples
TGCCATAGTTTCTTTTAGATTTTCCTCTTCACGAGCTCTGGCTTCGTTCATACGTTTCTGAGCGACAGCTAGATCAACTTTGGAAATTTCTTTGGCTTCTTTTTTGAGAAGTGAACTGAATACTACATCAGCGGCAACTTTAACTTGTTCGCCAGTATGTTGAAGAACATAAGCGGAGGCAAATTTGAAATCGGCTGAACCATAGTGGGTAATAAAACGATTAGGAACTAGAGTTACTTCGCCGTGAAGCTCGACGGGCACGTAAAAGCTAGTGATTCCTTTAGGGGTCTGCACACTGGCGAGAGTGAGGATAGCATCGGGAGTGCCATTGATAACCTCAGCTTTAGCAGTGAGTCCCTGACCACCAAGATATTCAACTACAAGCGCGGCAGCATTGCCAGCAACTTTTTTGTTGTAAAAGGTGGGGGTGAAATCCTTATCAAGGATTCCTTCATAAACATTCGAAAGAACACTTTTGCTGGTTTTTTCCACAGAGTGGCTTTTACCGGCATAGGTATTTTTCAAAGTTTTTGACTCCAAAGCAAGTTCATCACTCAAAACACTATCTGCTTGAGTATTACGGCTATAGAACTGTTTGTAAAGTCCTTGTAACTGATCTCTCTCGATAAAATTCTGACCATTGCTCGCCATTTTCTGGAGAACATTGCTCATCATACGCAACGTCATATCATTCGGATTAGCCACCACAGAAGAAGCAATCTTGTTAGCAAGAAGTGTGGTAGAAAATTGTTCGTTGCCGAGATTTCTTTTAAGTGATCCAACCAATTCGTTAAGTTTATCTAGATTCATCTTGTTCCATCGCTCAATTCAGGGAATTTTGATAATACGGCTTGCTTTGAAGATAGTCTATCCAAAAATAATTTCTTCAACTGACCGTTTGAAGCAAGTTTTTTTGGTAGAATTTGTGCAGCTCTGTCTAAATCTAGATTTCCTAAATCTTGACTAGATAATTTGCCTAATTCAGTATTCTTATAGAAAATATGAATAACGGAAGCGGTCTTATCTACGACGGCTTCCCAATCACTTTCTTTTCTAAAATCTTCGTCATACCTGGCGAAAATATAATCTCCATCGTCACATGACTGTATCTGCCAGAGATTAGCTCGATTATCGTCGTCTTTGAATCTGACTACGTCAAATGCAACTTTCTCTATACGAGAGCTTACATCTGCTAGCTTATACATTTTAGGCATATTTTTCCTATGAAAATATTTTGAACTTATCACAAAGATAATTTATTATTAGTTCCTCAGAACTTTTCTTCACGTAATTCCATGATTCGGCTCAAAATTTTCTTTACCTCTTCATCTTGGTGAAGAGTTTTCATGATTTTCTTTAATGCGCCACCATAAGTTCGCTTACCTTTTTTGTAATCAACGTTACCATTAATAGATTTCGTAATAGAGCTTTGATTTACTTTGAGTTTTTTAGCGATTTCCATCTGTGTTGCATTATTACAATACATTTTTATGACTTCTTTCTGCCTACCAGTCAAAGCAGATTCTACTACTTCCCAAAATTTTTCTTTGAGCTGGTCCTGTAGTTCATCTACTTCTTCATTATAATAGAATGGATTTAACATATGATATATGCTGTCCTGATTAGAAAAAGATCCCATCATCTCATGTGAGCAACAGATCTCTAAAAGAATATACTGATATGAATCACTACGGTTTTTTCGTTTTTCCATAAACGAATTATATCGTAGCAAAATACCCCATGTCATAAAATGTTATCAACATCATGAAGATATTCGTCTAGATCCTTATAATGGGGCGGCAAATCGACTTTGTCGAAGTTAGCCAGCTTGCCAAACTTCTCAATTATTAATTGATAACCTTTTTTACCCGCCTCGTCATTGTCGAATAGAACCGAGATATTGTCAGTGTATCTAAGTAACAAGGTAAGCTGAAGCTCGCTCAACGAGCTAGAGCCTACAGCAACAATATTTCTGATTCCTTTTTCAAACCCTGCAAAAATATCAATCTGACCCTCTACCAGATAAACATGATTTTTCTTGATTATCTCTTCTTTAGCCCAGTTAAGACCAAATAGGTGTTGACCTTTTTTAAAGATCGTATTCTTATACTTAGGAATCTTTAAATCTTTTTGCTGTTGTCCACTTAGCATAGTTCTACCAACCAAAGCTATGAGTTGACCGTACACATCGTAATATGGAATGATTAATGGATGATTCTCAAAGAATGGTACTACCAGCTCTTGAGAGTTTGTATTGTTTTCAATATGCTTGACATAAGCTAGTTTTTCATCTACTAGAAAATCTAGACTAATATCTGATAAAAGAAGGTCGCCAATAAGAGAAGAGTTAGGGAAATATCCAAATTTCACTAACTCTTGTATCTCTTGATTTATTCTGCTATCAAGATAATCCTTGACAGGTTTGGCAGCGTCATACTCTAACAGCTCATGAAGTTTGTTTAGAATTTTTTCCATTGGCATTTGTCGGGTGCAGATATTCTCGTAGACCGATGATGTAGTGCTTAGACAAGTTTAAGTCCTCATGGCACCCGACGCAATATCCTTTATCTTCCTTCAGCTCCGGGCGAGCCAGCTTGTCACACTTCTTGCATCTAACAAAATAGGCGCCTTTAACTTCTGGTTCTGGATTTCGATATTTCTTTGCTAGTTTTAATTTCTGCACTTGAAAGTAATTACCAGGTACCTCGGATTTGCAAACCTCACAATAAATCTTTTCAGTTTTTTTATCAAGACCCATTTCTTGATATTTTTTACACTTGGCACATTCCATTTTGATATTCATTTTTTCTTTGCTTTCTTAACCTTAGCTGGTGTCTTCTTAATTAAGAACCAAGCTGTTGCTACTGCCAAACCATCCGCACGGTCATAACTTTCTTCTTTAACTTTTAAATTCTTTGAATTGATTAAATATGGAAAATTGATACCAAGAATTTTTTCTAGTCTTTCTGGAATTTCTTCTTTTTTCGGGATGACCTTATCTTCTTTGATTTTATGCCGTATTGTCATAACAGACATAAGTTCAGGATCTTTCTTCAAAGCATCATAGCAAGTCATACCAATTGTTCTATTAAACACAGCAAGTGTAATAATTGTCTGAGCGCTCGAAGCTCGCGCCATGAATTTAACAATATCTTCAATTACAATATTATCTGGCTGATGTAGACTGATTATTTTATTTACTTCTGTTCTAACAAATTCTAGTCTCTCAAATATGCTGCCATCCTTAGTGGGTTTAAAGTGATCACATTTTACATCAAGTATGTTGAATTGATCATCATATTCAATTAAACCCCAACCCACAGTGGTGGAAGAACAGTCAAATCCAAGAATTTTAGCCATATGGGCAATATATCCTTGAATTTTGGGCAAGAAAAAAGGCATGAAACTTTCGTCTCATGCCTCGTGAACTTCAATTTAACTGTTTTAATCCGTTATGACTTATATTCAGGAAAGTCTTCTTCCGTAGAAGAGTCCGAAGAAGTTGATTCGGTTGAACTTTCAACTTTCTGAGCAGGGGCGGCTTTTGCTTCAGGTACTGAACCTCCCATTGCTTTAAGATTCTTTGCAGCTTCTTCTTTGACCTTGCTAATTCTTTCGAGAACTTTCTCTAGAGTAGGAACCTTTACGAGGTTTACTAGAGTCTGCTTATCGAAGTCATCAACCATTTGCTGCTCATCAGCAGTTAGTGGCTTTTTGGGGCTTGGAGTAGCTGTGTAATACTGCATCGGAGAGGTTGCCTTACTATCTTTCTTGACGTTGTAGTCATATCCAATAGGCGGTCCCCAATCCTCATCATCTTTATTTGACATGATCGTATCAAAAATAACTGAGTTAAACTCAAGAACTTTGATAGTAGCAGTTCTACGATCAATAACACCTGCAAGGTAACGAGCTTTGCGTTTTAGACCTTCATCACAAAGCGGGCAAGGATCTGATGCTGAAGCTTTCGCACAGCGGATCTTGTTCGGGAACTTTGCTCCTGCGGGTTTGTACTCATGAATGTAAAAGAAGAAAGGATTCGTAATAAATCTTACTGAATTTTTTCCATCCTCTAATTTGAGATAAAGATCTCTTTTCTCACCAGAGAATGAATTGTTTTTGTGCGGCGGATTGTCCCAGCTGATTTCACCATTTACCATGTGTTTTTTCCTTTTTGTACGTTAGTTAATATCTATATTAGATTTGTACATAAGTGGTATTTTGCCTAGCGGCTACCACGTACTATTATTCAATTTTATTAGCTGTTATTTTGCTTTATACAGCAGGTTTACTACTCTTTTTACTGCAGATTGAGGAAAGATAACTTCAAGTATTTCCTCGTTTTTTATTTCATGAGAAATAAAGTTTTTGTAGTCTTCAACCTTGGGTGCTTTCTTCAGCAAGAAGCCCTTAGCCTTAAACATTCCTTGATCGATTAAGGGAAAATCAACTGCAAGAAAAGCCCCACCACCAACTAAGATGATTAGGTGAGGCTTTCTTGTTGAATTGACATTCTGACTAACTACACTTGTTTTTAGCTCAACGGCTATTTGTCTCTCAGCCATGGTTTTTACTCTTCGTCTTCAGCGCTTGTGAGAAGACCGTGAACGTCCTCGCTCACATGGACATGCTTAGAATCTAAGGCTTCCTCGGGCTCTCCGCTATTTACTTTCGCAATGACCGCGGCGAGCAACTCAGCACTCAATTTCGGGTTAGCGTCAATAGCTGCAATAAAGTTGTCAACACCGCGCCACTTCTGATCACCATACTGATAAGTTTGAAGATTAGGGCGAGTAACAATATCTTTATCAATTGCTAGTGTAGCTATTTCCTCATGTCGATCCATGATACCCTGAGTATAGTTTACTTTAAACTCAGTTTTTCTAGATGGACCAAATTTGGATTTTTCAACAGCGGCTCGGATAGTTGTACCAATTTTCTGGTCTTTACTGTCAAGAATCTGAGCATCTTTTCTATTAACCGTATCGAAGAAGATAGAGGCTGATAGAGCGTGGTGATAACTGTTACCTCCCGAAAAAGTATGATCGGGTCCGTATGCATCCATTGAATCACGAACGTGATTAATAATAATGAACGGAATATTTGCCTTTGATACTTCTAAGGCAAGCTTCTTGAGCGTTGTGGCAAGAAAACGTGCCATAAGAGCCATATTGGCTTTACCAACTTCAGATGTATCTTCTCCAGGAGGAATAAGTGCTCCTAGTGAGTCAAGAACAATCAAATTAATGTTAAGCTCTTTTTTGGTAATCTTATCAAGAATACCATCTTTAGCTTTGCCCTTGTAAGCATGAGTACGAGCATCTTCTTTGGGAGTTCCTAGAAGAGCATTAAAAAGCTCTCTGCCAAGAACAGCAGTTTGTCCTTTGAGAACAAGCACTCTCTTGTTATCAATACCAAGCTGAGCTGCCCACTTCGGGTTAAAAGTCTGCTCTGCGTCAATGAATAGCTGTGTTGACTCAGGATCAAGAGCCTGAGCATTTTTGATCGTGAGAAGGCTCATAAGAGTCTTACCTGATCCCGGACGACCATAGAACTGAACGATGCGTCCTTTGGGAATTCCCCAACAGCCAAGGGCACAGTCAAGTAAGAGTGATCCGGTGCTAATTACTTCTAATTTAGTTTGTGATAATGTTTCTCCGGTGGAGATATCGTTTAGTTTTTCGTCGGTGTCTAAGAATGTCTTTAGAAATTGTTTTAGGTCCATGTTATTCCAGTATTTTGTACATCTCTACTATATCGTTGATCACTTCTTGTAGCGCTGGAGACATATTATATATAATAAGGCTGTCTTGCTCTATTCTAAGTATTTTACTTGGCTCTTTTCCCAAATGATGGGAAATTACTTCTACTGCTTTTTCTTCTGATTTTATATCCGTTACAAACGAAATAAAGGAATCATTAAGAGAAGAAGTTACTAATGGAACAGATTTTAGTGAGGTCTGCGTTATATCAGAAAGTATTTTTCCAATAATTCTTCCCCTAACCATTCCATCATATGAAAACTTCAAACGGCTCCACCGCTGTATCCTAGTATAGTCTTTCTCAGACCACCTGCAATATCTTTCCAGTGATGATGGCTCTTGATCATGATTTCATACTTCTTCTCAAGAGCTAATTTGGCGCCTTTCACAGATGAAATCTTATTAGATATCTCTTCGACATCTTTATTAGATTCACTGGCAGCTTTACGAATATCGGCAGTAACCTTTACATCAGAAGTATATTCTACCAATGCACGGTTCTTAACAATTGTTAATCTGTTTTCAAGATAGGTTGCTGTTTTGTTTACTTTAGCAATATATTCAGCTAGGATATCTGCACAGCGTAGAGTCTCCTGGCAAAAGCTTTCAGCATGAGCAATATCCGTGGGAATATCTCTTGCTAAATTAGCCAAAATCTTCTGAACTTCAGTAAGATCGAAGTTCATAAAGTCTTCTTCGTTTTTGGATCCAATAATATCTTTTACAGTAACTCTGGTGGTGACTTCGTTATCGAGTGTTGTCATATTTTTGTTTCATGTCCTCTAAGAACAGTATAACCACGTCCTCTAGACGCCGCAAGACCTGTTGCTGTTGAAGAGATAAAACAAATAAGTAGGCTTCCATCGGCACCTTCCGGGCAGACGGCGGCTTAACCATAACAATAATGCCATCATTATTAACTTCAAACAAATCATGAAAAATGGCATCGCCACCAAATTCAGTATAGGTTTCTACAATGTTATTGTAGAGCTGAAATTCATCATCAGTAATCTTGATTTTTTTGTTAGCGATAATTCTAAATGAAATATTCATGTGATAATTTTTGCGTCTTTGATAAATTCGATTATTTCTTCAAACTCTTCTTTGGTCAAAGACAAATATTCTTTCTCGTAAGTAGAGTTCATTGTAACAACTTCATTAGTAAAACACATGGCGCTGAAAGTTTCTTTAATTGATCCGGGCTCTACCGCAAAAATCTTATAAACAGCGCCATTGGCGAATAAGCTAAAACCACTAAGAGGAAAAAGAGATTTAAGAGACTGATTGTAATCACCTATGTCAGGAAATCCCGACATAGCTGCGAGTAACTCTCTATCTAAATAATTAAGAAAATCGTCTCTCAGAAAGTTTTTCATTAGAAGCTAGGGGGCGAGAAAGATTTCTTGCTTTTAGAAACCATACTTTCTAGCTTTTCTAGATCTGACCCTTTTCCTCCACCAGCAGACGCTTTCTTGGAAGCTAAAGCTAAAAGCTTTCTTTCAAGAGCTGAGTCAACCTCGTTTCCCTCATTGACATAACTATCATTGTCGTCAACTTCATGACGAGGATCATCACCCATAGCGGAAGCAAATTCATTGGTGGGTTTACCAGTAATTTTGCTAGCCGCCATGTATTTTTTGCGGAATCTTTTATTCTTTAGTTTCTCAGACAAAGGAAGATCAGAATTTTCTATGTCTTCTCCATCATCGTCTTCATCTGAAGAATATTGATCATCATCCTCATAGGATTTAACAGGTTTATGAGTATTTGGACGATTAGAAATTCCGTATCTATCCTTCAGATAGTCTAACGTTTCAGTTTCAAACTTTTCTAGAAGAAAAATAAGAACAGTGTCAAGTTCTGACAAACTTTTACGAAGTTCGTCAGGAACAATCTTGTCACCGCAAAAAGGACAGATATTATTTTCTACAGCTTTTCGCATCTTGGGGGAGATGGTTTCTTGACAGGAGTTACATTTCATGTGATTAATATATCTTCAGTCCAGGATGATTCCCTCGTCAGCTAACTCTTCTTCGATCTCACTCAGGCTTTGAGTTGTGATTTCAGAAGTCTTAACATCTTTCTTTTCTTTGAAATCTGACGGGATGGGTGGAGGAAGCTCCAAATCATACACATCAGATAGCACAAGACCAAAAATTTCGTTGTAGTAGTTAACAGTACCAGAGAAAGCCATTCCAAAAACTTCTGGGATATCTTTCTTTTTAGTTTTTGCCTTCAAAAAATTCTGGACTTTTTCTACTCCATCAGGGAATATAGTCACCGAGCAAGCATTGCCCTTGAAATCTTCAAAGTTAAACTTATACATTTTCTTTCCATATAGTTTACCTTCTTTTTTAATTGTAATCTCAAAAGGCATCGTAAAAATACCTACTAAGCTAGCAATTTTTGTTTTATTATCCAGTTGATCGCACTGGTTAACAGTAACATGGGGAATCTTAGCGAGACTCAGATAGGCTTGGCGAATAGGAGTCGAGAAGCTCTCACCCATGAATTTATGTTCAAGAGCATAGATGTCTTTGGCACTCCATTCAGCAGTATCTTTCCATGGATAGATAAATGCTTCTTTGGTAGAATCATGACCTTTGTTGCGCCAAGCAGTAAGTTTTTTACGATAATCGCTAACATACATGCAAATCTGTCGTCGAGACAAACCAAATCCACCAAATGCTCCAGATGCTGCGAGTGCTTGTATGGTATTGGCTCTTACTTTCTTAGAGTCAACACGAGCCATAAAATCTTGAAAAGATCTAAACGGTCTTTTATCAATGATATCGTCAATAGCATCAATACCTACACTTTTCAAGGCTTTAAAACCTGTTGTGATGGTTTTCTCATCAATCAAAGTAAAGTGCATCTGACTTTTATTAACATCGGGAGGCAAAACACCAATGCCCTTGGCTCTCAACTCATTTTTAATCTGCAAGATATTCTTATCTTTATCTTGTTTAACACCTTCAGATTCAATCATCAAGTTAGCTAGCAAAAACTCAACCGGATAGTTGGCTTTCAAAAAAGCAGTTTGATAACTAATGACAGAATACATAATTGAGTGTGACTTATTGAAACCATAACCGCCGAAAGGGTCAATAACTTCTTCCCAAATCTTGGTTCCAAGAGATCGGTCAATACCATTTGTGACAGAGTCACTAATAAACTCTTCTTTGAGCGCCGCAACTTTCTCGGGATACTTACCTTTATCTTTTGTCATCTTGCGAAGACGGTCTGCTTTATTCAAGTCCCATCCAGCAACGTCCTGAGCCAGATAAAACAAACTTTCCTCATAAAGACCAAAGCCATAGGTTTTGCTAAAGCTTCGTTCCAAACAAGGGTGAAGAAGATTAACTTTCTTCTCGCCATGTTTAGTTTTAATGTAAGGATCTCGATATTCTTTAAGAGCAGGTCTCGCCAATGCGTTAATAGCGCTAATATCTTCAATAGAAGTAGATTTCATCTTCTTGCAAAGATCATTGGTTCCACCTGAACCGCCGAGCTGGAAAACACAACCGTTATCGCCAGATGCAATTAGTTCATAAGCCTGTTTGTCATCCAAAGGAATAGGAAAACTAATTTCTTTTCCATTTTTTTGGATAAGCAAATAAGTAAGATCCATAATATCTAGAGTCTTAAGACCGAGAAGATCCATTTTGACCAAGCCTAGCTCTTCAGCGGCGTCCTTAGTCAATTCTAGACATACGGAACCATCTTTGTCGATGCGTAGTGGTACTAAGCCCTTCAAAGGGCGTTTACCAAGCACCAAGCCAGCAGCATGAGTACCCCAAGAACGAGGTTTGCCCACGATCTTTTTGTTGATCATGATCTCTGGATACTTATTGCAATATTCTTGAAACAATCCAGAGGTAACTTCTTCTAGAGTTTTATCGGCAACATCAATAGAGCCAGAAATTGAATTAGCTAGATCAACAGCGGCGTCTTTGGAGCCACCAAATTCAAAGCTTCTAGCCACATCTCTCGCATAAACTTTTGGAGTAATAGTTCCAATGTTAGAGACCTGAGCCGTATTTTCTTTACCGTATTTATGGCTTAGATAGTTTTTAACTGTATCACGACCACGAGCTGAGATATCAGTATCAATATCCGGAAAACCTTGTTTTTCTTTATTCAAGAAGCGAGCAAAAATCAAGTCATACTCAATTGGATCTGATTGATGGATTCCAATAAAATAAGCTATCAGGCAGCCCCCAATACTTCCACGCCCAGGACCTACGGCAATTTTTTGCCCTAGAGCGAATTCAATAAAGTCCATAACAACAAGCATATATGAACTAAATCCCTTCATCTCAATTACTTCAAATTCTTCTTCCAGACGATCAGTATAAATCTTGTTGTCTTGAAGATTACGCGCACGCATTCCTTTATCTACTCTAAATCGAAGATATTGAGCGTCAAGTGCTAGCTCCTTAAGCTTTGGTTGTGATTCTAGCCATGAATAGAATTCCGGAAGATCTCTTTGATCTTGAACCGGAAAATCAGGCATCTCTTTTCCGCTAGGATTTGTATATTTAGGATCAATCCAAACGGGCTCCTCACACAAATCAGAGAAGTAAACAGTGTTTTCAACAATTTTATTAGAAAACTCCTCTCCAAAGTTACGTTTGAAGAATTTCTTGATTTCTTCTTCTGATTTTAGATAGAACTCTGGTAGCTCATAGCGCAGACGGAACTTAGAATAAACACTTTGACCTGACCCAATTGAGAGTTGAAAATCATGAACGTCACTATCAGTTTTTTCAGTATAGTGAGAATTACAAGATGGGACAATTCTTAGCTCATACTTATCCGCCAGTTTTATCAGTTGACGGTTAATTAGATTCTGATCAATTTCTTTAGAATAAGCCGAAGCAAATCTTTTGAGATTGTTGGCTTGAATCTCAACTCCAAGATTATCTTTACCAAAGATTTTTATGAGTCGTTTTAGGTCTTCTTCGGCATCAGATATCTTTCCTTCCATAATGGATTCTGCCAAAATTCCAGATCCACAAGCGGTAAGACAAACTGTTCCAGCCGAATATTTCTCTAGAAGATCCCATGTTACTACGGGAAACATCTTCTTACTAGAAGCTGGCGAATTTTGAAAAGCTTCAAAATTCATGGACAACATATTTTTATATCCTTCAGCGTTTTTGGCTAGAAGGATAATGTGATTAAAATGGGTTTGTTTGGGGTCGCGTTTGAAGAAGTATTCGCAACCAACCAAAAGTTTTATTTTCTTTTTTCTCGCTATCTTATAAGACTCCCAGATAGCAGCAAAAGATCCATGATCTGTAATAGCGATGCTGGTCATTCCCAGCTCTACAGCTTTATTGATAAGTTCTTCAGGTGAAGAGAGTGCGTCAAGAATAGAATAATGCGTTTGATTATGCAATGAAATATACATTTTTTCCTGTAAGTTAGGGGACGATAAGCTTTGTTTAGGCACGAAACCTAGGCTGATTACAAGTCAGGGGGCTTTATTGTATTTTTTGTTAATTAGCTTAAAACGTTTCTTCCAAAAGATTTTGTTTTTACTTCGCTTTAATACTTTTTCAATGTCTTCAGAAGAAAGATTTGGCTGCGTTAACAACGCGTTAGCAACGAGATAAATATCGTTCCAGTAGATAGTAATTTTCCTACTAGTATTTATCTTAATATTTTGCTTATTTAATTGGTATTTTTTTACCAGATAATAAATTTTTGATAGGTCTTTACAAGACCGAGATTTTAATCTTGTAGGAAACGATGTTTCATACAAGCTTTGATGTAAATACAACTCTGTCAGATAACCGGCAAAGGCTATCTGACATTCTTTATTTCGACATGATTTTTGATTATTGAACTGATAATAAGTAGCGAGACCCTCGTATCGACCTATGAAGCAACTTTCCACATAGCAATTATTGAGCAGTGCAATGATAACATGCCCCGCTTCATGGTATGCCAGGAAAAGTTGACTATTCATAGGATCGAATCTAAGACTTTTAAGTTATTCTCACAGCCTCTTACCTTGCAGGTTAACTGTAATTTAGTATTACCAAGTTGACCTGATAATGAAAAATCATCATTAAAAACATACAAAATTCCTTGTTGTGAGAATTTTGGCTGTTCTTTAAAACCATTAGCTATGAATTTTTGAATTGTTTCCATAGTTAGTGGAGCATCTATAATAAAATAAATAGCAGAGGCTCCACAACATGCTTCAGTCGTAACGGTTTTAGTAATCATGAGTGATTTATATCACTTGTTATCGGGCGTATCAATTTCTCCTTTACCCTCTAGGAGGTGAAGGCAATACTGCATTTTTGCAGTCTGAAATTTCTTGGCATCTGAATAACCACCCATAATATCTTTGAGCTGCTCTTTGAGCTCTTTGAGCTTATTGTTTTCGTCTTTCTCTTTATCTACAATATAGATATTCTTCTCACAAGCAACAATCTCTGCTTTGAGACGGTCAACATCAAAACTGTCAGCCTCATCAGTAAAACCGCTGGAACCAAGAGCCTTCTTATACTTCTCGGGGAAATTAGCCATAATATATAATCCTTATTCTACAATCGTTAATTTAGTTAATAGTTTTTCTACAATAAATTCTTCTTTGAGACGAGTAATAACAATCGGAAGATTGTTAGTCGCTCTAAGTTCTTCTAGCTTGCTCTTAGCAACTGCTTCATTGCCATTAGCTTGAGATTTAATAACATTCTCAAGAATCGAGATAGCTTCCATATCGGCAAGCTGACAATCCGGGTGATCTTCTGCAACTTTATTGACAAAGAAAGAAAAGCGTAGGTTGTCAGTTGCTTGAGATCTCAGACCATCTTTGATATAATCTTCTAGTTTATCCCAATCTCCAACCTTAGTGGCAAGCATTTTAGCTTCACCCTCAATAAGAAATTCGGGGACCTTGAAATCAAAATGTTCTTTGATTTTTTGTTTGAGAGCAACCAAAAGCTTCTGAGTTTCCATTTTCTGTTCGTTGGCATCAATAGCTGAGCTAATTTTACCACGAAGATCAGCAAGATCTGTACAGCCAAACTTAACAGCTAGATCATCATTAAGTTCGGGAAGATTTCGCTTGCTAGCATTGAGCAACTCAACTTTAGCAGTAAGAGTTTTTCCCTCGAAGAATCCAGATCCCGGCATATCAAACACTTTGGTTTCGCCAGGTTTCATACCAACAAGGTAAACTCCAAAGTTTTTGTCATCTAGTTCGCGGTCCAGTTCAAAAACTTGACCCTCACCACACATAGACTCAATCTTTTTTGCATCAGCAAAAATATCAAGGTTGGCAACAATACTATCACCAGCTTGAACAACATCTCCATCTACGAAAGGTGTAAGGAGAGTTGCTTGCTCACGAGCTAATTGTAGCTGTTTTTCGACAATGACATCATGCTCTTCTTTGGCGGGTCTGACAATTTCCCAGGTTTTGAAATCTGGAAGATCAAATTCTGGTTGTCCTAGTACCTCAAAAGTACAAGTAAACTGACTCTCAAGAGGAGAAAGGTCTAGAGTCTTAAACTGCGGCGGTCCAAGAGGACGAAGCTTTTGTTCAGAGACAGCATTATGATAAGCTTCTTCGGCTAATGCTTTAACAAGAGTGTTTTTAAATTGATCTCGGTAATGAGACATGATCATTTGATCAGTGGCTTTACCCGGACGATTTCCAGGAACTTTGAGATTTCGAAAGATTCCCATTACCTCTCGCTTCTTTTTGTTGATATCATCAACATCAAGCTTGGAGGTAACTAAAACCTTGAAGTCGCCAAGGTTTTCTACTGAGGTCATATCGGTTTTTTCTTGTTTGGGGCTGATAATTAGATCTTCGTTCATATTTTTCACCAGGAAATTTCGCCTTGAGTTTTAAATGTATTTACAGGTTTTTGAGTTTGTCCAGCGGGACAGATATTTTGATGCTGACACCAGTTACATAGAAAAGTTGGATTGGGGTCAAACTTCGTTTCACTGTAGATCTGGTAACCATATTCTAAGTACTTCGGGACCACTGTCAAGATCTCTTCGCGATCGAAGGTTCGACTGATTCGCTCAAAATTCTGACGAATCATAACATATGAGCCCCGAATTTTTTCAACTTCTGGGTGCTTCATTAGATACACATAGGCATATGTTAAAAGCTGGAACCAATCCTCTTTAAGATATTTATCTGATTTGGATGTTTTATAGTCTATCATATGATAGATTCCGTCTTCATCCAAATCTATTCTATCAATGAAACCATTGAGGGTAATTTGAATTCTATCATCAGATATGTCTTGATTAAAATTTTCTTCACAACCCAATACATTGGGCATCTTATTTTGTAATATCTGAATATAATTAATCATTAAATCCCTGGCTTCTTTCTTTTGCTCAGGGGTTAATTTCTCTTCAAAGTCTTTTAAAGCAGATTTAAAAGCCATTCCCATTTGAACACCATGGGAATTGGTGGAACCTGCTTTAAAAGCTAAATGAAAATCTTCTAGAATTTTGTGACAAAAAGATCCAAAGACATGGTAGTCTTTCTCTTCTCTTGGCAACTTTAATACGTAGACAAATTCAAAGTTTTTGTGACAACCGAGATATGTTTTAGTCTTGGAGACGCTTAGTCTGACTTTAGGTTTTTCTTCGCTCATTGGTACTACATACTATAATCACGCCAGGTTGGTTCGTCGAGAAAAATTTGGAATCCAGCGGTAGACCGTGAAGGGAGAGCCAACTGAATAGTCATTCGTATATGTTAGCTTACCAGGAGTATATGGAACCTTACTAATAATCCAGCGATTAGTTCTAGCATCATGATAATAGTAATTCAAAGTATTATCGCGTGGATTGAAGAGCTGGCGAACAAAAGAACCAGTATTCTGGCTTTCTAGCCCGGTTCTATAGTATTTCTTAAAGTCTTTAAGCTCTTCATTATAATTAGAAAGAGGAAGACTGAATTGCATTTTGTTAATTAGCGGTGGAGCTGTTGGATCTTCTTTAGAGGCATCCTGAAAGATGACCATTGCCCGGGGATCAAAGAATAAATCATGGGTGTGTGATTCGACTGGCGGCTTTTTAGGGGTCAATATTTTGGATTTAGCAGGAACAAATCCAACGCCAATAATTGGTAAACCATTTTTATTATAATACTCAGCTTTAACCAAGTAATTTAATTGTTCATATGGTTTATTAGTAAACCCTGTTCCATAGCCATCGGCATTATACCCAGAAGGTATACCAACAGTATCGTATGGAGTATAAATAGGATTGCCTCCAGAGATTGGAAAAGCTGGCGGTCCAATTTGACCTGCAGAATTCATATCGCCAAAAGGATATGGATTGCCACTATATTGCGTAACCTCAGCCGGATAATCTTGAGCACTAATGCTTGAATTACGATAAACATAGTTTACTGAAAAAGTATCTGTTCCATTAGAAGCAAAGATGGATAATTTAACAGGCGTTTGTGTTGGCATATTAATGCCACTAACGTAAATTGTAGACGCTGCATTAGCTTGACCAGTAAAGCTATAAAAAACAACAGACGGAACATTGGGTGTAACCGTAATACTACGGGGGACACCCTCAATTAGCTGTTCTTGTGATTCTGTGATTTTTACGCTATAGACGGTCATGTTAACCTTTTTTTATTTTCATTAGGTTAAGAAAACTGCTATTAAACTTCGTGCGGTTTGTTCTTCTTAACTCTCTGTATACAATATTAGCCACTCTTTTAAAAAGTATTGAGAGATCTTTATATTGCTCAGCGTTCGTCTTTCTGAACTCTGAGAAGAAGTGGTTAGAGATTTTAAGTAACTCCATGTGCACATATGTGCTATCTGGATTCTTAATTTCCTC
>ERZ1292644.1008-Hain-H14-01um-R2-1008-length-15585-cov-4_pt1 | contig 15585 bp, 7 predicted proteins | sample MGYA00564402_ERZ1292644 | MGnify/ENA primary metagenome ERZ1292644 (study PRJEB36523, sample SAMEA6512644) | groundwater metagenome | collected 2019-01-09 | study: AquaDiva: Metagenomics assemblies of 32 groundwater samples
CCTACGGGATCGACGCCGACGATGATGTAGTGGTTATCACAGCCGGGACTGGTGCAGTGGTCAACGGGACTTACAAGATCAGTGCTATTGCCGCCGGCAACCTCACGCTGGCCAGTTCTGCCGGCGGGGCGGGCAACTGCTCGTACCGCATCGCCAGGGGTCCGAAAGTCTATGACGGCATTGCCAACACGCTATCCCTCTGGACGGCCACCGCCGACAAGGGGCAGGTTCCCACCGGATGCTCCATGCTCTGCATGTTTCGGGACCGACTTTTTCTGTCTGGCGACATCGACTCCCCCCACCTGTGGTATTGCTCTCGGTCCGGGGACCCGTTGGACTGGGACTTCTCTACTCCGACCGCCGACGATCAGAGCCGGCCTATTGCCGGGTCCACAACCTTCGCCGGACTGATTGGGGAAGTAATCACCGCTATGATCCCCCATACGGACGACTACTTGGTCTTTGCCACCGAGCGCAGCCTGTGGGTTCTGCGGGGCGATCCTACCTGGGGTTCGATGGATAACCTGTCGCAGACTATCGGCATTGTGGACCGCACCGCCTGGTGCGTCGGCCCGAATGGCGAACTGATCTTCTTGTCTCGTGATGGCTTGTATATGCTGTCGGCCGGAGCGGGCCAATATCCGCAAAGCCTGTCTCGGGAAACCTTGCCCGCCGAACTGTTGGACCTGCATCGCAACCGCCACCGCGTCTATCTGGCCTACGACATTCAGGCCCGCGGCGTGGAAGTTTTCCTGGTGCCGACGACGTCGCAGGTGGGTACTCACTACTGGTTCGACTGGGATTCCAAGACGTTCTGGCCGTTCCAAATCCCGCAAGTTCAGCAACCATCCGCGATCTATGCCTACTCACCGAGCACTTCCACGCGCAGTCGAGTCCTGGTCGGCGGGCAGGATGGCTACGTTCGCAGGTTTGCCGATGGCTTTACGCAGGATGACGGCACGGAGATTGATTCCTACGTCCTGATAGGCCCGGTGCGGATGGGCCGTTCGATGGGACGTGGCATCCTCCAGCGAATGGATGGCGTATTCGGGCAGATTGGCGGCGATATTGCTTGGAAGGTGTACGTCGGCGAGACCGAAGAACTGGCGGTCAAGGTAGCCATGACGGACGGGTCCGTATTCAATCCGCCCGCCCAGGTCGGCGGGGCGGCATCGGGGGCTTGGGCCAACGGCGTGAACTGGCGGGCCTACCCCCGCGTTCGCGGCACGGCCATGTGCCTCAAAATCGCCAACGGCGAATTGCTGCCCTGGGAGATGGAAGGCGTGGAATCGCAGATCATCGACGCCGGTGAGCGGAGGTTATAGCGATGGCCTACACTTGGACGAAAATCAGGATGGGCCGGATCAGTCGGCCAAATGAGCAGAGCCGCAACGAGGTCAGGCAGGCGATGCAGACGATCAACCAACGGCTACAGCAGATAGACGCCGTGCTCGACGAGATCAAAACGAATGTTGACAACTTAGACAATCGCGCCGATGCACACGGGATTTAGGGGGGCTTGACATGGCATACGCTTATGGGGCACTCGGCCAGGCGCAGACCTTTCTTCAATTAACCGACACCCCGGACACCTACGCCGGGCAGGCTGGTCTGTTCGTGCGGGTCAATTCCGCCGAGACCGACTTGGAATTCGCCGTCTCGGCTGGCGCAGTTACCGTACACAACATCCTGTCCGCATCGCATACCGACACCATCGCCGGAACACTTGTATATGGCGATGTTCTGGTCGTTAATTCATCGAACAAGCTAACCCGTTTACCCAGAGGAACGGCCAATAAGGTTCTGCACGTTACCTCGGCTGGTCTTGGGCCGCAGTGGGATTCCACCCTGGCCGGACTGACGTTGACGACGCCGACCATCGCCAGCTTTACGAACGCCCAGCACAACCACCAGAATGCGGCCGGCGGCGGAACGCTGTCTCTGACGGCCGCGTTTACCGCCAGCCAATTTTCGGCGGCCGGGTCGAAGCTGGTGCGAGTCAATTCGGGCGGCACGGCCCTGGAATTCGCCGCCATCAAGAGCATTGACACCATGCTCTACGTCTCTACGGCGGATGGAGCGGACAACTCGTCTCTGGAACTGTGTGGCGGCGGGGCCTCGGGCAATACACGCGCGGCATTTGTTCGTTGTTACGGCAACGAGGTGGCGACCTTCGGCGGAGTCTTGATCCTGGAGGCGGGCAATGTCGCGACTGGCGAGATTTGGCTCCAGGTGCAGGGCGTAATGGCCTGGAAAATCGACACGAACAAAGCTCTGCTGCCGTGGGCCAGCAATAGTTACGATCTAGGCACGTCCACCAAGCTCATTCGTGACATTCAACTCGGCCGCAACATCGTCTTTCCAGATGGCGTGCGTCAGACATTCAACCCCGATGCCACGGTTGCGGGGATCAACGTCGGCTCGCAGGCTGGCGACCCTTCCACGCCAACCAACGGGGATCTCTGGTACGACTCCACCGCCAACGAGTTGACCGCCCGGATCAACGGGGCGAACGTGGCCTTGATCGGATCGGGCGGCGGCACTTTCACCTCGATTGGCGAAACTCCGGACAACTACACCAGCGCGGCTAACAAGGTCCTGCGGGTCAACGCTGGTGCCACGGCAGTGGAGTTTGCCGGGGTCACGTTGACCGATACGATCATGACCTGGGGGACGTCCGCCGCTTCGATCTTGATGGGCACCGTCGATGCCAGCGACAACGCTGCGCTGACCTTGGCCGGGGGCGGTGGGGCCGGAGAGACGCGCGGGGCCTCGGTTTTCCTTGCCGGAAATGAGTATGCGACGGCGGGCAACAAGGGCATGCTGCTCTTGAAAGCGGGCAGCATCTATGTGTCGGGCAACGATGGCGACATTGTATTGAACACTGCGGGAAATGATCGGTGGTACTTTAAATACACCGGCCATCTGCTGCCCAACCTGGCGAACACATATGACATTGGCGATGCAACGCACCAACTTCGCAACCTCTACGTGTCCACGTACATCTACCTCGACGGCTCAATTAGTTTTCCCGACAACATTCGCCAGATTTTCAATCCGGGAACGAATAATGCCGGCTTGAACGTCGGCTCTTTGGCTGGCGATCCTTCCACGCCCGTGAACGGCGATCTCTGGTACGACTCGACGGCGAATGAACTCACGGCCCGGATCAACGGGGCGAACTTCTCTTTTGTTGCCGCCGTTGGGGCGAATACGGCTCTGTCCAACCTGGCAAGCGTGGCCATTAACGGATCGCTGGTCCCCGGTGCCGTCAGCCTGAATTTGGGAAATACAACTTGGGGCTGGGATCAGCTTTTCCTTGAGGATCGCCTAACCGATCCCACTTCTGGAGGGGGCGGCGTAGGCGGGCTAGCCTTAGTCAGCGATGGCAAGGGCGGCCATTCGCTGAAATTTGCTCTCCCAGCCGGAACGATCAAGACCATTACCTGGACGTAGGAGAACCAATGAGCCACGGACAGCCGCTTATCGTAAGTTTTGCTCCTGGCGAGGAGCCGGGGCATTTCCTCAAAGGGAACGTCATCCGGTACATCGTGGTTGACCTGCTGGAGGAGAAATTCTTCTTCAGCTACCCGGCTTACGAAGAGATTTCCCCAACGGAGAGGTTCTATTTCCACCACCACAGTCGAGCATATCCCTATGAGATGCTTCAGACCGCCGCTCCCCCGAACGAACGGCTGGTAGACTCTTATGCCAGACTAATCTTCTCTAAATTAGTCAATAATCAGCCGGTTATCGACCTTGGCCCTCGACCCCCAGCGCGGCAGGCGGCGTTTCGCAAGGCCGTCGCCTGGGCGGAGGGCAGCTATCAGGAGCCGATTGGAGAGAACCCCGTCCTGAGTTCCAAGTACCTGCAGCCAGTAACCAGGGGAGGGCCGGGCTGGTATGGAATAGACGGGTACATGATCTACCGAATCTACATCGCCCTGGATCGAAGATTCGTGTCCTTTGTCGTGCGCACGTTGGTGAGGCAGGACGGCGAAACTTTTCTGGTTTATCCAGAAGAACGCCTGAAGGTTGACGGTAGGGAATTCTGGGATTTCCTCTCGCATCCCACTAGTGGCGGTACGGTTCTTAACGAGACCCTTGAGGCCGCCGGAAACTGTGTACGGGATTTGCACGAAGTCTCGCGAATGGACCGGGGGTGGCCCGCTGGAAAAATGATGCAGGTGCGCCAAGGTCACGGAGATCACGGCTTGCCGCACTGGCTAGCGGACCGCCCTGCGGTGATTGAAGGCCAGCGCAGCGCCAAGCGCAAAGCCGAGTCTTGAGTGGACACAACGGAGAACTATGGACCGCCTTAACGGCGGAAGGGAGCAAGCATGAAACTGCACAACAGACAGATTATGAACCCGGACACGAAGGAACCGTTCCTTCGCCAGACCAGCCCGACGGATCAGGACGGACAGCCATGGACGCTGTTCGACATGATCCGCATCAGCCTTGGCGCTACGCCGGGCGAGATTGGGACCTGGGAGTCCCTGGAACGCTACGCCAGGATCTCGCACTTGATCCGCGGTGTCGCCGGATTTCCGACAGATGAACAGTGCATTGAGATCGAGACCCAGGACATGGCCTGGCTGGAATCACAGTGTAAACAGACATGGCCCCGGACCATGACCGCACAGGCGGCGTGGGCCGCATGGCAAGCCTTGAAGGGAGAAACAGATGCCGTATTGGGCAAGTAATCAGGGACAACAGGGGATGTACCAGCCGGGGCAGAAACCGCCGGGGATGATGCCGCAACAGCAGGCGATGCCGCAAGGTCCGCGACCTCTGGGCGCTCCGACGCAAAATCCGCAGATGCAGTCCACAGTATCTACTCCTCAGCAAATGGCTGCCGCAGAGCAAAAAGCACGAGCAATGGGCATGAATGTGCAAAATGGGCAGATTGTGCCCGGCCAGCAGGGTGGCCAGCTCGGCGGCAGCTACCAGCAGCAGTCCTACGGCGGTATGCAGCCTGGATACGGCCAGCCCCCTTGGATGGCCCAGAGGCAGATGGGGCAGAATCAATTTAGCGGGGAATCGCCAAGCCCCCAGGGTGGATATCTGGATCTGAAGGGTATCTACCACCCCCCGCAGAACCAGCAGACGCAAGGCGGGATGATGGGCGGGTCACAGCAGCAGATGGGCCAGTATCCCAACCTTGCCCAGCTAATGGCCCGCCAGCAAGGCGGGATGATGGGCGGCCCGATGCAGAGACCACAAATGCAGCAGCAGGGGCAAGGTCCCACCGCGGCCGACTATGAAGCGTCGAGCAACTACGTGGGGCAGACGGTTGGCGGAGGCACACCCGAAGCCATGATGCGTCAACGCCTCTGGAAAGAATCGCCGGCTGGTCAACGGCAGGCCGCAATGATGGGATCGCAGCAAGGCGCAGGGCAACTAGGGAAACTTGGTGCCCCGTCGCCACAGGGCGGCATGGGCGTCATGGGCGGACCGCCAAGTCAGTTCCCGCCGCAGGGCGGGCAGGCTGGCGGCGGCTACCAGCCACAGGACCGGATGGGCGGCTACGTGGGACCGCGCGGCGGCTACGTGGGACCGCGCGGCGGCTCCGTGGGACCGCGCGGCGGCTCCGTGGGACCGCGCGGCGGGCCTCAGATGGGTGGCCAATACCGCCAGAACCCCTACCTGATGCAACTTTTGCAGCGGCAACGCATGGGCGGACCGCAGCAGATGGGTGGAGGGCTCGGCGCTCGCAGCGAGCCTCAGCAGTACGGCGGTAGAACAGTGAACGGAGTCTGGCGAGACTTCTGACCTGAGATTTCTGGGGGACGACAATGGCAAAAGGATTCAGTTTACCCGGCACTATGGCCGATCTGATTCAGGGGTTTGGTAATCTCTGGACTGGCGGCGATCCTACCTCGTGGTATCCCGGCCGCAACGTCGGCAACTTCATGGAGAACTGGTCCAACCCGGACATGCGGCAGGGAAATATCTTCGACAGCGTCGGCCAGATGATCTCCACACCATCTCCCTCCCAGCAGGCGGCAGAACAATCCCAGTGGCCCTTCGAGGGGCAACACTATGAGACCGGCCGGGACATGACCAGCCAATTCATGGGGAATCCCGGCCAGTACCAGTACGACCCCTCCGCGTGGGACTACCAGGGCTACCAGCTTGGTGGAGGTCCGGGGCAAGGGCAACCAGGACAGTACGGTGGCGGTGGTGGTGGCGGGCCGCAAGGTGGCGGTGTGCCAGCCGGCGGTATGGACCCCCGACGATCCGGTCTTAGCGGCAAGGACCAGCGGCGGGCCTCCATGTTCGGCGACGACGAGGGTGGGGGTGGGGGCGGCGGTGGCGCAGATGCCGGTGCGGCCTTGTCGCTAATCGGGGCGGGTGCTGACGTTGCCGGCGGGTTCCTGGCCAACGAGCAGAATCAGAATACCTACGAACGGGCCTTGGGCGGGTATGGGGCTGGGATGCAGGGCCTTGGCGGGATGCGCCAAGACCTCACCGGGCGCTTACTTGACCAGGGCATGGATCAGCAGAACCAGCAGCTCGGCTACTGGGATCAGGTCATGCAGGATCAGGCAGGCGGCCGCCAACGGATGGGGCAAAACCTCCAGGGGCAGTTAACAGCCGGACAGCAAGGGATCGCCGGTCAGATTGGGCAGAACGCTCAAGACCTCATGTACAACTATGGCCGTGGGGCCGGCGGCCTGATGGACCAATACGGCCGTCAAGGCGGCCAGGCCGTTAACACGCTACGGCAGGGTGGGGCGAACATCGGGGCTGGCTATCAGGACTTACAGGATCAGATGAACGCCCTCTACGCCGGACGAACCGGCGGGGCGATGGACCTGTTCAACCAAGGCTCGCAGGCTGGGCTTGGCACGATGGCCGATCGCGCCCAACAAGTGCCCGGTCAGTACCAAACGGGGCTGAACAATCTAACGGGGGCCTACGGTGAGGCTGGCGACCAGTTCTCCGGCCAGGCGCAGCAGTTCGGCGAGCAGACTGGTGCCGCCTACGACACGGCCAAGCAAGGCGCTCTCGGAAACTATCAGGGCCAGATTGGCAACCTCTACGGTCAGGGTGGCCTCTCAGACCAGATGGGTGCGAACGCTCAACAGCAGGCGGGCGGTTTTGCCGCTCAGACGCCGGGGCAATATGCGGGTGCGATGCAGAACCAGACTGACTTCTCCGGCCAGCAGATCGGCAACGTGCTGGGTGCCTACGACCAGGCCGGTCAACAACTTGGCGGGATGGGGCAGGACTATCGCCAGCAGGCCCAGGGCGGATACGCCGATCTGGCGCAACAGCTTGGCGGTCTGGGCCGTCAATACGGTCAAGAGGGGGCCGGAGCCTACAACCAGGCCGGTGCGGGAGTAATGGGCGGGGCGCAACGGGGGACGGCTGATGTACAGACCCAGTACCAGCAGGCCCTCGGCGGCCGTCAGGGTGCCTGGCAGGGTGCGGCGGATCAGTTATCCGGCATGGCCGGACAACTGGGCGGAAAGGTTCAGGGCCAGTATGACGCCCGGACCGGCCAAGTGATGGACATGCTCGGCCAGAACAAGGGTGATGTCCTTGGCGGCTTCGGCCAGCGCGAACAGGATGTGATCGGCCTGGCGAAACAAATGGGCGGCGACCTGGCCGGCGGCTATGGCGGCCTCAAGAGCGAACAGACCGGCCTACTCGATCAATACGGCCAACAGCTACAGCAAGGCTACGGGGTGAGACAGGCCGATGTCACCGGGCAACAGGGGGCGCTCAATCAACAGCTTGGCGCGGGCTACGAGCAACGCATCCAGGACTATCTGGGCAGGATGCAGGGGGCCGGCACACAGGAGAAGAAGGACATCGGTCGGCAGATGGATGAGGCCGCGAACAAGGCCCAACAGGACGCGATATCACGCGGTATGACGGGCACAACGGTCGCAGGCACGACCCAGCGGGGGTATGACACGGAGAAGGCGCAGGCCCAGGCACGGGTGGACGAACGGCTGCAACAGCAGATCGCCGGGATGGGCGCGCAGCTCTCCGGCGAGGCCCTCTGATCGCAGGCTTCGCAGGGCAACAGGCTGGCCGACCAGATGGCGCAACTCTCCGGAGAGGGACTGGGCGCGCAGCGGGACATCATGCGCCAGCGGTCGCAGATGGGGGCTAACCTGGGCTTGGCCGGACTCGGTCAACAGACCGAGTGGAATCAGAACCTCGTGAACCAGATGGCCGGGCTTCGAGGCGATACCCTGAATGCGCAGCGGGGAATGGGCAGCGAACAGGCCAACATGCTCTCCAACCTGACCGGCGATGCTGCCGGAGCGGGAAACCAGTGGGCGCAGAACCAGTTTGGGACTGCCGCCGACATGGCCCGCGGCGGACTGGGTGAGACTGGCGCGTTGACTGCCAACCAACTCGGCTTTGCCGGTGGACGGGCCAATGCCTATGACCAGCTTGCCGGCGAGTTCGGCATGGGGGCCGCCGGTGCTCAAAACCAGTTCGGCCGTATGGGCTTTGACCAACAGGCCGGAGCGATGGGGGCTGGCGTCGGGGCCGGCAACCAATGGAACCAGCAGATGTACGGCACACAAGCCGGCCTGGAAGAACAGGCGCTTGGCTTGCAGGGCGGCGCCGCCCGCGATCTGACCGGCTTTGGCCAGCAGCTCGGGGCAATGGGCCTTGAACAGCAAAACAAATGGAACCAGATGGGCTTTAATGCCGGGCAAGGCTACGACCAAGCGAAGCTCGGTGGCTTGCAGGGTGCTGCTGGGACTGGTCTTGGTGCCGACGTGAACATGAGCTTGGCCGGATTGGGCCAGCAATCGGACTGGCTCCGACAGGCATCTCAGTTGGGATCCGGATTTGCCGAGGCCGGGCTTGGGCAACAGGGTCGCGGGTTGGAGAACCTGGCGAACCTGCAAATGGGTTCGATGGGCGATCTGGGGCAGGCCCAAATGCAGCAGGGCGGCCAAGCGGCCAATCTGTACGGCGACCTGACCGGGCAGGGCCTTGGCGCTCGCCAGGGTCTTGGACAGGCTGGCTTGAATTCCTGGCAGTCGTTGCTTGGCGGCCAAGCGGGCATGGAGAGCGACTTCGCCAGGCAAATGCTTGGCGCGGGAAGTCAACTATTTGGTGGCCAGATGGATCTCGACCAGGCCACCCGTAACCAGCAAACCGGATACGCTACCGGCGCCCTTGGGCAGCAACAAGAGCTTGGCCGTTCCCTGATGGAGGGCCAGCTTGGGCAAGGCAGGCAAGACGCCATGGCCCGGCTCGGCTTGTACGGCGATACCAGTCAGAACCTACAAAACATTCTGGCCCAAGGCGGCGGCTCTCAGATCGCCGGGCTACAGTCCATGCTCGAACCATACCTATCCTACATGGGCGGGAAGGAAACCATGCCACCCAATTACGGCCAGTCGTTCCAGAACGCGGCCAACATGATGATGCAGAATAGCCAAGGGGGCGGCGGTGGAGGCGGCGGCGGAGCATGGGGGGCCGCGTTAGGGCCGTTGGGTGCTGGCATTGGCGGCTTGGCGACTATGGGTGCCGGCGGCCTGGACCCGCTCACCGGAATGCTGCTTGGCAATATGTTTGGCAGTGCCGGCGGCGGATTTTTTAGGTGATAAACATGCCTCTACCCCCACCGCGTAGTTATGCAGTCGGTTCAGAGGCCCTTGGCGGTCTGATGGGCGGCATCTCCGGCATGGCCGAGGGCCAGAACATCCGCCGCCGGGAGAACGAGGATCGCAAACGCCGCCAGCGAGAAGAACAGCAGCGGCAGATCATGGCCTATATGCAGTTCTTCCAGCAGATGCAGGCCCAGCAGCAGCAACAGGCGGAAGCCGAGAAGCGGCGTCAGTTCCAGGCGCAGATGGCCCAACAGGGCCAGCAGTTCGAGAAACAGCAGCAACAGGCACTATTCCAGCAACAATCCGACATACTCAAGCAGAGTCAATCCGGCGAGACCGATCAATGGGCGGGCATAGTCGATACCTTCGCCAAGATGGGGCAGCAATCCGATCAACAGCAGCAGCCGCAACAGCCAGAGCAGCCAGGTGGGGCGGCCATGCCGCCGCCGACCTCCGGGCCGCCTACGGGGCCTGAGCGACCCCAACAGCCGGCTGGGCCGGTTCCTCCGGAAGTCGAAATCCAGCAGATCAACGACCAGATTCGCCAGTCAACGGCGAACGTCCCGCTCGACTTCACCAGGCTCAAGGCCCGCTATCTACAGATGGCCAAGGAGATCAACGACCAGGCGGGTACGCTGCGACCGAAATATCGGGCGGGAGCACTCAAGACGATTGCCGGCCAGTTGGCGTCTCTGGCTCAGCGAGAGCAGGAGTATCAGCAGCAACAGGCGCAGCAAGAACAGGTGCCCGACTGGGAGATTCCGCTGCCAGACGGCTCGACGATGAAAGTCCCGCAGCACAAAGACCCCAAAACCGGAGCGATTGTCGTTGATCGCGGCAAGGCTCTGATTGCAAATACGGTCGCAACCAAAACCCTTGATGCGTGGCTGGAGCGCCAGAAGGCACCAAAAACGCCAACCACCAAGCCAGCCGACGAACTGATTCCCTTCCGCAAGACGGAGATCATCAACAAGCTGGGGCAGAAGGACGAACAGGCGGCACAAGCCCTAGCCCAAACTTGGCTTGGTGTCCAGACTGTCGATCAACTTCCGCCGGGCCTGTGGGAGCAGTGGCTTGAGAAGGCCAGAGAGCAGGTGCGATACAACAACCAGTCGGCACAGGCCCAGTACGGCGGCACGGCTCCGGTCGGTCAGCGTCCCACGACCCAACCGGCCGCTCCCGCGGGGCCTCCCGCAACTGGCGCGCCCATGCCGACAAGCCCAGAGCCATCACCTCTAAATCTACAAACGCGAGAAGGTCAAGACGCATGGGAAACCTCTAACGCGCCAACCATGTCCCGCAAGGACCTGTTGACGAACGAGCTGTTGGGTTTGATGAGGCGCTACCCCAAGGGCACGCCCGCACCATCTGATGTGATGGCTCGCGTTCTTGAAATCAAGCGGGAGTTGGGAATCTAATCATGCCCCTTGCGGCCCCATATTCCAATCCGTCCGAGGAGTTGGACGCCTGGTTGACGGATCAGGGGGCCGGTTCGCTGCTGAGCGCCACCGACGAACTAAACGCCTGGACGCAGGATCATCGCCCCGAATTGGATCGTTTCCAGTCGCAGCGTGAGGATCGTCTGCGCCGGAAAGCCGAGGACTACCTGGCCAATCCGTCGGAGGCGAACTTTCTCCTGACCGGGATACAGCCTGGCGAGCGAGATGAGTTTCTGGCCCAAGTCGAATATGCCAGCGAAGAACGTCCACCGCAGCAACGCTCCACGCTGCGAGTGCTGGCCGACAGTGTTGTGGAGGGATGGAACAAGGTCAGTCAAGACTTGGGAACTCTGGCCGCCCAGGTCCAGGCCAAGGCCGGAGGCGGCGTTGCGGCATTGCAGGAACAAGAGTTTGTTCGCCGAGCGGAAACGGCTCGCCAAGAAGGCGTTACGCCTCCGCAGGGTATGGGTCAGGAGATTGCCGCGGGCGTCGGCCAGAACGTTCCACAACTGGGCATGGCGGCATTGGCTCAGGCAACGCCCCTCGGCTGGGGGGGCGCGGCCGCGACCGTTTTCAGCCAAACGAATTCCGATGCGTATTGGGACTTTAAGCGCGACGGTTTTGACGAAAGCACCGCAGCCACGGGGGCTCTGGCCACCGGCGCTGCCGAAGCGGCCATCGAGATGTGGTCGAAACCCCTCGATGTGGTCATGGGGAAAGGAATCCGCACCGGCGCCATTCGCGCCGCCAGCCAGGGTTTGCGGGACTATCTGATTCGCGGCGGCAAGGAACTTGCCAAGACGCAACTGAAGGAGAACGCGGAAGAATATCTCCAAGCCGCGTCGCGTTATGCTACTGAGAAGGCGATGTCTTATGCGGCCCAACACGCCGCGCCGGAGGCATGGGAGCGATTCGCCGGTCAATTCGATCCTCGCCATGTGATCGAGACGGCAGGGACCATTGCCATTCTCGGGGCCGGCAACGTCGCCAAGATGGGCCTGGATGTGGCCGGGATGTCCCGCCGCCAGCTTGCCGAGCGAACCGGAATTTCATCCACGCGGAACCGAACCGCTGTTGAGGATCGGGCCGCACTGGCTCGCCAGTGGTATCAAGAGCCGTTCGCCGAACAAACCGAGTCCCTTGCTCCACCGGGGGTCGGCGGGCCGACAAAACCCGCCCCCCCGGTCCCTTCTCAAACTCAGGAGTTACCCGATGCCAACCCGTTACGAGGCGATGCGGAACAAGTTCCGCCGGTCGGGGCTGAGCCTCAAGGCAGCCAAGACCAAGGCAGCCAAAATCTACAACAGCAGCCGAAAGCCGGGGGAGCCGCCCCTGTCGAACCGGCACCACGCCCGACTGATCTGTCACAGAGCGAATTGATCGCCGAGGCGAATGCGCTGGGCATGACCGACGTGTTGGTCGAAGGGAAGAAGAAGGGGGCACGCAAGTCGTACATGATCGAGGTTCCCATCGAGGCCGCTCCGCCATCGTCCTTGCGGGATGCGATTCAAGCGGCACGCGATGCCCGGCAAAGCCGCGCACAGGGAGCGGCGCAAGCGGCAGAAACCAAGGCCGGCAACTTGGGGGTGCGCGCCCAGGCCGAGTATGCAGCGACGCAGGGCCAGTACGAGAAGGACACGATCAAGTACGCCCCCCTGCACTTGCTGCCTGATGGGCTGCGCACATCCATCCAGGACGAAGCCGCCAGGCTCATCCGTGAGACCGAATCTGAGAAGGTCAAGACCGCCCTGCAAAAGATCATCGACGACGCCGGCAAGGACAAGGGCGCTGCGGTCGAGCAGCAGAAGGAACGGATCATAGACCGCCTGTTGGGCGAGAAACTGCCCCCTGGGACATTCGAGGGGCAGTACGCCAAACATCAAGGCCCCGATCCCATTGTGGAAGCGTTCCTGGAAAAAGACCCGACGATTCGGAAGGCGAACGTCCAAAGTGCAATCGACGAGCTGGCCGAAGGCTCCGGATCCCTCGGTGCGCTGGCCAACGTAGCTATGAACCGCGCCGGCAACCGCCAGGATGCCATAGACCTGTTGGCGTCCATCGGAAAGCCGGTTGGAGTGGAGAGTCGCCAGGTCAAGGGGGCACTTGGCGATCTGGCAGGCGAGGAAACTCTGCCGGCGGATTCGTTCTCACCAGGGGAGCTTCAGCCCAATCTCAAGGCCGGGCGGAAAGTCCAAGGGCCGGCGGAGTTGGACCGCGACGAAATTTTACACCGGCTGGACCAACTGATAGATGTGGCTACAAAGTTGCCCGGACGTTCTGAGGATGCCGCCGTTTTGCGGGCCATGCGAAAACTGCGTGTTCAGCCGCGATTCTCTGACCAAGCTGGGCTACAGATACTACAAGGAAGGATGGCGGTTTACGAACGAGAGCCGGATTTTCAAGCGGCATTGAGAGGAGGCGAATCTGTACCAGCAACCGGATTCTCGCCCAAGGCAGAAGGGCCGCCCCGCGACTTATGGGGACAACCTATCTGGGAGCCAGCCACTAGGAGCAAACAAGGCCAATTGGACTTCCAACAGACCATGACCGGCGAGCAGCCGTCGCCTTCTGGCATGGTGACGCCAGAAGGCAAGCTGCGAGAAACCTTGCCGCCACCAGGCCAAGAACAGGTGACGGGGCAGGGTAAGCTGTTTGGAGAAGCAGAGAAAGCCATGTCTGCCGCCGACCAGGCCACTGAGGCAACTGAACTGCGCGCCGGACCGGCCCTACCGCTGACGCCGTCCACCAAAGTGCGCCCGGACTATGTTCCGCCGGCTGTGAAGCATCCCAACCCGGATGCGGAAGCGCGCATGGAGGCGGCCACCACTATCCAGCCCATAACGCTGCGTGAGCGGATCGCCGAGACCGCCAAGGCCGCCGCCAAGGCGTTTACCAGATCGCACTATTACCTGCCCAACACGAAACAGTTTACCGGCTCTCGTGAACTTCTGCGGCTGCTCAAAGACGTGCCCCAGGCATCGTCGGATTACATGAATCGCACCGTGGCGGCCATCGCCGATCCGCTCGGCCCGCAGCAGCTTACCTTGTTGGTCCGCAAGCTGAGCGCTCAGGATCAGCTTGCCGGGTTGGATCGGGGAGAGCCGCTACGATACGGTCAGACCCGCCAGGAAGCCGAGGCGTACAACGCCCAGCTCGATGCCCTGGTTGCCCAGGTTCCGGAGGTTCAGAAAGCCCTCACCACGCGGAAGAAAGTGGTCGCGGAATTCGTCGAACAGTTGATTGACAACAACCTTCTGCCCGAAGAAGTTCGCACCAAGACAGAGGACTATTACCATCATCAGATCGCCATGTTTGTGCGGGCGAACCAACTGACCTATGGGGGCACGACCGCCCGTCCTATCAAGCGGGCGCCACAGCAGGCCAGGGTCAAGGGTGAATCGCTCGGCGAGGAGTTCGACCCCAACCTCGACTACATCCAGGCCGAGACGAGTTGGATGACCGAAATGAAGATCGAGCTGGAGAAGAAGCTAATCCTCGACCAGCTTGAAGCCCACGATGGCCAAAACGCCAAGTTCAAGGCTCAGGCGGCAGCCTGGAACGCGGAGCACCCGGACGACAAGAAAACCTGGCAGGACATGGCCAGGCAGGACCCCACCGTTGCGATCTGGCAGCCGGTGCCGGGAAACGCATTCTACCATGCGACCAGCATCCCGGAAAAGATGGCTGAGGCCATTCTCAAAAGCGCTATGGGCGAGTTGCCGATCAGCAAGGATCAGTTGCGGGATGTGCTGGCAGTGGGCGGACCAAGACGCGGGATCGCCTTTCCCAAGGAGATCGCTGCCCAACTCGACAGCCTGAGCCACCAGGCCAGGGGGCCGGTCGAATCGGCCCTCTCCGCAATGCAGAATCTCTTTAAGGCCCACACGCTTTTCAACCCCAAGCGATTGTTCCAGTATGTTCTCCGCAACTACACCGGGGACGTGGAGCCGATGATTCAGGCCGCACCGGAGGCCGTCCCGAAAGTGCCCAAGGCTCTCACGGATTTACATGGGTACTACCGCGGCAAACTGGCGTTGACAACGGAAATCCGTGGCTGGCAAAGACTGGGCGTCATCGACTCCGGCATGGCTACGCGGGAGGTGCCGGAGCTGAAAGATGTGCTGTTCTTCCGCCGGTTCTACGAGGGCATGGGCGGTCCGCCACGGCCGATCAAGGCGATTCAGCGATACTACGACTGGGCGCGCCGGTTTGCCTCGTGGCACGAAAGCGCCAGGCGACTGGCGGCCGCCCGGTACTACAAGGAGCAGCTTGAAGCTGGTACGCTAACGAATTATGGTGGTGCAAAGAAAGCCACGGTAGACCGGCTGGCAAAGGAGCTTGGCACCGATGTGGCCGCTGCCCATCTAGCCAGGAATCTGCTCGGCGATTACGCCGACACAACGGTTGCCGGGGAGTGGATAGCCCGTTACGTCTTTCCATTTTACCGCTGGCAGGAGATCAACTTCCGGCGGACTCCACGACTCGCGATCAATACGATTCGGAGCGGTGACTTCGCCAAGTCAATGCCGCGCGCCATGGCGGTGAAAGCA
>ERZ1292644.1009-Hain-H14-01um-R2-1009-length-15569-cov-5_pt1 | contig 15569 bp, 24 predicted proteins | sample MGYA00564402_ERZ1292644 | MGnify/ENA primary metagenome ERZ1292644 (study PRJEB36523, sample SAMEA6512644) | groundwater metagenome | collected 2019-01-09 | study: AquaDiva: Metagenomics assemblies of 32 groundwater samples
TAACAGTTGATTAGACATTTCGCACTCATAGCAAAGATATGATACAACATGCGCAGCATCCTCATCGCACTCTTTATCTGAGGATTCAAAAAATTTACGACACTTGGGACATTGATGCCAATGAGAATTCCATAGAGGCATAATTACTCCATTATTTTGTAAAGGGTGGAAATAATCATCACTATTCGGCGTCCACACTGGCAAATCAACCTCTTCTGGTTTCATAATATATCCTATAACTAACACTCGATATCCGTCTTCAAATTCAGCCATGAGTAAATTATCGCTCTTTGACCAACGATAGAAAGACTTAATGCTCCCTATTGTTTTAATCCAAGAGAGATTGAGAAGTTCTTCAGTGATTTGAAAATTATCAACATGTTTATGTAGGTGTGTATCCACAAAGCCGGGGATATGCTGAAGTATTTGGTTCATAATTTTCCCCCATATTGACTCCCAACATTGGGATGGGTCTTCTCATAACAGACAAAAATACGGTCGTTAAAAATGAAAAAGCCGGAAATAATACAATCCTTTGCCGTTACTTCTATTCCACCCCGGAAACTCGCTATCGAAATCACAATCAGAAGAAATAGTGCCGCTATTCCAATCGTTATCCCGATGATGAGATTTTTCATGTTTCCCCTTTTTTCACGGCTAAACTGTTGATCTTCACGTAGCGAATATGTTCCGTATTGCTAAGCATCCATACTAGATCGTTCCTTACCATCCTTATCTAACCAATAAACTTTACGGGGTTCCCAAATGTCGCAAACCTTTGGATGAACAAGCTTAGGTGGATCGTCGAGTATGTCAACGATTTCACCTTTTATCTCTTGAACTCTTCGACCGGCCTTACATTCATCTAAAATACCGAAGCGTTTGCAAAACATAATTCTACTGTAGGTCATCTTGTCGTAGGAACCCTTATTGTAATATTCCATATATTGGGGTACGAACCATCTTGACTGTTGCGCCCAGTAGACAAATTCCTCATGGGGTAAATACGGATCAACTCCGCGCCAAATCAATTCGGGATGTTGTCCAAAAGCCATTCCGCCTCTATACCAACTTCCAGGCCAGCTAATCATGTAACTCAAATATCCTTTTTCACATAAAAGTAGACCCATTGAAATTTCTTCGTGAAACCCAAGGAGTGAAGTCCAATAGCCCCTTGACCCGTCAGGATTTTCAATCTGCATTAGGGTATCAATACGAGCGGCGAATTGACAACCAACGGCAGCCCCGACCCTACCTGGACTAGCGGTATACCTGTCTTCTTCGGGATGATACAGGCTTGGATCAGGAACGTGAGGTAAACCGACAGTTCCTATCTTTTCGTTATTTTCTAAAAAATATATCAGTCTACTTAACCATCCACTTTCAAGAAATCGCACTCCATCACTGACGATAACGATAATTTCAGCCCCTTGTTTTTTGCCAAAATCCATTAACCTATTCCACGAAGCCGGAATACCAGAGATGGTATTGTTTTCAAGAAGATGTACATCTTTTTCGCGGCAAAAATCTCTTCGTTCAGATACATTATAGCCACCGCCGAGACTGTCATCAGCAATAGCAATTTCACATGGAGCATCTTTTGTTCGTAAGATCGACTGAACAAGTCTTTCCGCTCGCGGAATTGGTCCAAACGTAGTTATTCCGATAAGAACTTTCATGTTTACTCCTGATGTTGGCGTTTGCTTAAATGACTAATGAGATTATCGTGGAGCGATTGATTTGCCGACATGACAACATGAACACGATCTAGTAGTTTTTTTTCAAAAATAGAATCGCCCCACCAATCCGTTACTACCCCACCACATCCAAGAATCAATGCGTAAGTAGGAATGATATTATCCATTTTTTGGCTGGCGGCGACGTAAGCAGAAAAACCCGGAATGATATTTTTATATCCAAGAAGCATTGAAATTTCTACTCCCGCCCCATAAAATCGCCCAAAATCACACCAATCGTAGATAATAGGTCCAATAACGGGAATTGAAAGCGCTAGCGATTTCAGCTTTTCTTCGGTAAAAAGATCAATAATAACGCGAGTCTGCGACGGACTAATCACTGGACTCATTTTTAATTCTAATGTCTCCCCATCCCATAATCTTATGAGGGGAGGTCGTCGATGAAATTCACTTATGTACATACCAGACCCAAAATAGGGAATAATAAACCCCGACGTAAAATGCGACAACGTTAAGTCTTCCGGTTCAACAGCAGTTATGCTAGTGAATGCTATCATGGTAGAGCAAGAAAATGGAAACCCACAACTTGCGTTCCACGTTCCATCTATTTCGTCAATAAGACAATATATTTTCTCCTCGTGAGATTCGGAAGAAATTCGTCGTTTTGTTATGAGATTCTGACCCCCACCTCTTCCGCTTCCAGTCTCAGCCGTATATGGCATGTCAAGAACAAAAACATCAACCTTCGATTCTCTGCCCAATTTCCCGATATGCACGTCAATCGCATCCTTGACAAGGTTTTTTGTTACCGTTCCCCATTCTTTATTTGTTTCTAGGGTGCGTTTCATACCTATGACTTTGTTGCGAATATCCAATCCCATTTCGTAAACTATATTTTGTAATTGCATCATGTTTACAGCTCCGCTGATCTTTCTTGTCCTAATTTATCTAACCACATAACGAGTCTATTGATTTTTATTGAAACACCGCAGGCTGGAAGTGGCGACATGTTCAATACTGGAGGCCACGGTAGACAAAAAGAGGGGTAGCCCAAGGCTAATAATTGCAAATCAAAGTCAATGTCCTCTATGTTATCTAATTGTTTAGCCGTCTCTAACTTTATAGCAAATGGACCCTCGACCTCTTCAATCACGATTGGTGCCCCACCCCACTGTTCTAGATGGTCATGAAACCCCCTCCCGTTGATCGGCTTTAAGCTAACCAGTCCAACTTCACGATTCCGTTCAAAGAAATATGTTAATCGCCCGAGCCATCCTGGGGAAAAGAAAAGAATGTCGTGATTGATAAAGAAGCAGAGATCAGCTTCTTTTGTTTTTGCGTAGTCAATAATCATTCGTCGCGCCGATTGGCCGGTTCTACTTAAAAAATCGGCGGAGAACTGACGACAGTGCGCGATTCTTTTCTCAGTTACGGCATCGTCCATTTTAGTTCCATCTGCGCAGACGAGATAGATTTCGTGGGGTGACGCTTCCGTATTGTTCCAATAGGAGAGAAACGTACTTCGCTCTTGCCTTTCTCCACCCCACGTCGTTACCCCTATGACAATTTTCATTTTTGCTCCTTTTCTTCGTGTTTAAGGAGAAACCAAGACATAAAAAGACCAAGACATATTCCACATAACAAGCCCCATAGCATCATTATCCACATGCAAACTCCTTATTTCATCGCTTCTTTCGATTTATCCAGAAGACGTTTGGCTTCGTCGGTATTGATAATAGCGATTCTAATCGCTGGCTTTGTAAAAGTGAGAGGGATGGTTGAGACAATATATTTGAGTGTCGTCTCAATATACACATCTTCAGGAGTAAAGCCGAATACGCCGCTACCATTTTCTCCGTAACTTCCATCTTCTGCGGGCGAAGGAAGAACATGAGAGCCTGAATCGTATGTCCAGACAATCTGTTCCGTATTCGTCAATTGCGAATTGACTGAGCTTACCTTATTGACCATGTAATACCCGATAGGATCAGCTACGCCTTCAATGAAGACATACATAAAAAAATTTACGGCTCGATCATTTTGTAGCTTAAACCGCTTAATGAGATTGTCACGTTCCAATGACCAGGTGAGACGTGGCGGAGGTTGCTTTTCCAATAACCCACGCTGATTGACCTCCGTGAGGGCTTGTTCATCTTTAGCGCTGGTATTATTTGGTCTATTGTCGCAGTCTTCCGCTGTGCAGACGATAAAAATTAACAGCGAACCTAAGACAATGATTGATTTTTTCACGATGCTTCCCCCGTATTAAAATTATGAAATTCTTCGACCATGAGTTGGTAAGACAATGCGTGAGACTTCCATAACGCTCGATTCCACATCCGGCTCTTCGCGTTGTATTCTTCTACCCATCGCGAAAGTTGCTGCTTCTTGTTTGCTATCATTGCCTCCTTACTGAATGAAGCAAACATTCTATCGTTTTCATTCACAGCCCGTATCGTACCAAGATCAATGTCTATTTTTTTGCACGTATTGTAGATTTCCTGAAACTCCTCATAGCGAATGATGGCCGTATCTAATATCTGAACCGAACGAGACATGAACAATCCAACCCCCGATAGGATACATAAAAAGATAAATGACCAAATAATCCACCATTTTGTATAATTTGCTTCGTCCTTCAGTTCATTATCGTATTTACTTCGGTACATATAGTTCCCCTTTTTTCACCGTGAAACTTCATCCTTTACTTGAGAATGTGCGCCGTGAAACATTTATATCTACCGTAATTCAATTTCTTCTACACAAACATTGTCACCTTCAGCGCCACAAGCGGCATAATAAAGATAGGGAGCCCCCACGGTGAATTCTTTGGTTTTATCGGAATCGTCGTATTCTTCAACAATTTCATGGGCTCGCTCAATTGCGTCGATTTCATTCGCGAACGCATAAACCGCCACATCCGTATGTCGATTCTCATGAATGACGACGTAGATTTTCATGTTTTTTCCTTCTTTTTAGGTTTCATCGGCCACGGCTTTTTCTTCTCAATAAATCCATCCGTTTTCTTCTTTTCGACCTCTTTAATCACCACACCTTTGCTCATATTATGCTCTTTCTAAATACCCATTCCCGACAACCTTGAGACAGACTCGTCCGATTCTTGGGTGAGTTCGTTCAACGATAGGCTTAACGACAATGCCTTCTCGTACATGGTTCGCACTAGCAATGAGGCTTGGTCCCTCTGCAAATGTGAGGATTTTCTCAAGATCAAATGGAATCCCCACGCCAATAGTGGGAACAAAGGGAAGGTCAAATCCAATAATGCGTGCTTCGTGCGGCCCAATCCATTCATTTCCGCGAAGCAAATCAAATACCGCTACTCTGACTTCGTTTCTACCAACTCCATATTTTAAGTCTTGCACTTGACCATAAACCTCTCCATAGACAGTTATTTCTGGATGAGTTTGGCAAAATTCTTCAAGAAACGGAGTTGCCTTCAACGCTCGCCACCAAAGATTTTTTTCATCTTCTCGTTTCCATTCCGTCCTAGAACCACAGTGCATTCTCCCGTCTTGCCATAACCACTTTCCGCTTGCTCCGTGCAATTTTTCGGTAATCCATACCAATTCCCCTTCTTCAAAGACTGAAGCGTATCGTCGTAGACTATCAACGTCAAAAACAGGAAGATACCTTTTAGGTGGTGATTCCGCTTCGCCACCAGTAGACGTTGGCATGGGGGGATCGTAATGTTTAACACCGTAAAACTCGGCTACGTCATCGCCTTCTTTTGCCCCTTCCGGCGCGGGCATCAGGAGCCCCATAGAAACAATCCCGCGCAATCTCTTAACCCTGATCCGCTCTTGTCCGGCAAGGAATGCAAATTCGGGACGGGAAGAATCAACTATTGAATCAGGGGGAATATATGCGCCCAATTGTCCATCTACCCATTCTCCTTTTCTCACGCAACAAGAATACCCACTGAATATAAACGCGACATCTAATGAGTCAGCATTGGGATGAGTCTCTAATTTAATTCGAGTCACTTCAACTTTATGGGTACTGTTCATGTTTTCCCCCATGAATACTTTTAATCACGACAATCAAATCGCGTCTTAGGAATTCTTTCTCAATTAAATCAGCCCTCTCACTATCTTTAAGGGCTTTCGCCGTGTGGAAACGAAGAAGAAGTTCGGGAGACGGAATATTTGTAAAATCGGAAGGGTCAATTTTTTTCTTCACTGGTACAACAATTTTCAAAATATCCCCTCATTGGCCTCTTTTTTCGTGATAAATTTCCACGATCCCTTTTTGGCAAAGTGCACGACTCTCCTTAGTACGATATCGTCTTCTAATGGCATTGAAGAATTCCAACGAAATTCATGGACGGCTACTATCTCATAATCATCACCTTCCATTGTTTTACGAACTTTGGCCATTCTCTCTTCTACCATTTGTTCTTGGTGGTACTTGAGTGCTTCTTCAGTAATGTCGAAATTCCAGCTCTGGACATCCGACTTTTTCGCGACGATATATCCACCCTCATAGCTGATCAATAACAAATTATTTTCCATGATACCCCAACTATATTGCCCATAGCGGTGTTATTTATAAACCTAAAATTTCCTTGTAGATTGAAAGAATCCGTTCCCCAAACTTCGGCCATGCCCATCGTTGGTAAGTCGATTCATGTTCACCTCTCAGTCGATGTCGCGCATTTTGATTTTGCGCCAATTCAATAATGTTGTTAGTAAATTCCGGTAGCACATCTCCATCTGTAATAATCACTCCACGGCGAATATCAGCAAAATGGCTGGAACTCGTAATAACAAGAGGCAACCGTGCAGATACAAAGAAACGAATGGCCGATGAGGAAGACATAGTATCCATTCCCAAATAAAGATACCCCATATCGGATACCCACAATCGCTCTATCGCCTCTCGGTCAGCAATAAAATCGGTAATCACTATGATTCGATCCTCTAGCTTATATTCATTCTTTATTCCATCAATGCGCTGCTTGACGTATTGCGCTCCGCCTTCATTTAAGAAATTCCCCGGTGTAATAATCTGAAATTTCACATTGGGATGAGTGACGAGATACGGAATCATCTCTTCAATTACTTCGTAGTGTCCTCTGCCGACCGCCGCGAAGCCAAACGTAGAAATGATGAAATCACTAGGTCCAAAACCAAACTGTGCCCTCAATCTGGCTTTCTCATCTTCTCCCATTGGCGGGTCAAATACTGGACATCCCATCCCTCCGATAATATGAATCCTTGGGTCATTTGGGGGTGAATTGTTCGGTGGGGGCCAGTGAATCATTACCGCGTCAATCAGGTTATCGCGAAGGTGGAGATCGACAAGACTTGGATCAATGTTATGATACGTTATTGCAATTTTGTGTCCTTCAGAACGGAGACTGTGAAGAATGTTGATAAAATTTACTGGAGCAATAGAAGGCTCATGCTGAATATGTACAAGGTCAGCATTGATTCCATCCCCGGATTTCAATGTTAAAATATCAATCGGTTCAACGTCAACCGCTTCTCCAATACTCGCATTTAACATGCGCGTATACGCCCCAACGCCGCAATTCTGGACTATCGTAGAGATCATTGCGACCTTGGGCTTACCCTGTGCGAGAAGACGTGTTCTAGGGGCAAATCTGACCTTTTTTTCAATAGCGAGAAGAAAGTCCTGCCATTGAAATCCAATCACGGGAAGCGATACTTTTTCAATTGCCCATTGTCGATTATGGGCAGACACATACCCGATGCCCCAACGCTGATAAGCGGCAAGCATTGCCTGAGCAACTGCCTCAGCTGAGGTTTCGTAAGCATACCCTTCTCCTTGTAGCCATTTTTTATTGACCACAGGAAGACCAATTGCGTCTGCTCCCTGAATAGCTTCGGTCAAGGCGGTGCATTCCGTTGCTGCAACCACAACACCACATGATTGCGCCTCAAATACCGGCATCCCTTGCCCCTCATTAGTAGAAGGCTGAACATAAAGATCAAGGGCAGAGTACATTGTCTGCATCCATTGTTGAGATTGCCCCAGAAAAGCATCGTATCGACTTGGGAAACGCACATTATTGCTAATACCAAGTTCGTTTTTGAGTGATTCCAATCGCAGACCGTCCGGCTGTCCGATGTCAGTATGGACATAGAGATAAGCATTGGGCACTTCCGAGAGAAACATCCGAAAGCCACGCAATAATAAATCGTGCCCTTTTCTATTGCCGCGATTCATTCCCACATTTCCGACCAAATAGCAACCTTCGGGAAATCCCAGTACTGTCTTTGCTTGCTTCTTGTCCACTGGAAAAAATGAACCTGTATCAACGGGAAGAGGGATCAGCGTAGAAGCATAGCCAGCATCATTGAGCGTATTCTTACCGTATTCGGAAATTGACACCAGTGAAAAAGCGCCATTAAGACTGCCGCGAATTGCGGGTGTGAGCGGATCCTCCATACAAGGCACGATTGGAATCCAAGGACGATAGCCTCCCCCCCATCCACTAAGAACGAAAGTGTCGATATTCGTTATGACAATATCCGCACCGAAAGATTTTACGTGGGACCATATAATATCAGACCCCCATTGTTGATTTCCTCTGCAAAATATGGTAAAACCATTCCATTCTATTTTTCCACCTTCTAACCCAAACAATGAGAAGATTCCGACTTCATGACCGAGTTTTTTATAAATGGTTGCGAGATTCCATGTTGTCGTCCCATAGCCTGAAGAAACCCACGGCGCGTTACCGCAGAGCATTATTCGCATTGACATAGCCGGTTTTAACCTTTTAGTGAGATTTAATTATGGAAAAAGACACTGTGAAAATAACTTGTGTGAACTGTGGTAAAATTTTTATTTATAAAATCGGTACTTATAAAAGTAGGCGAGCCACCTACTGTTCAACGGAATGTCGTACTCTCTGGCAAAGAAATCCAATTATTCCATGCAAGACTTGCGGTAAGATGTTTTATCCTACGAATCAACGTCGATATTATTGTTCTCGTGCCTGTGTTGATTATAAACATAATAGAAAAATTGCCGATCCAGTTGAACGTTTTTGGAAACTTGTCGATAGAACGTCCACGCCAGATGGATGTTGGCCGTGGAACGGATTTAGGGACAGAGATAATTATGGTAATTTTTCTATTTCCGAAAATGGCAAGTGGATAAACATAAGAGCGCATAAATTCGCGATAGAAATGGTCGTTGGTAAACTTCCAGAGGGCATTCAAACACTTCATCACTGTGACAATCCGCCCTGCTGTCGCCCAGATCATCTTTGGTTTGGGAAAAATCGCGACAATATGGACGATAAAATAAAAAAGGGGAGACAGGCTAGAGGCGAAAAATGTAACAATACGAATTTGACCGAAGAAGTAGTTCGTGAAATTAGAAAACGTCTGGCTATGGGAGAAACCGGAACAAGAATAGCCGCTGACTATGGGGTTAGCAATACTGTCATTTCCCAAATAAAACATCGTCAAACCTGGAAGCATGTCATCTAATTTAACCATGATATGGTGGGAAGCTTTGTCTAAATTCTAGTTCTGAAGATGGATCATGTTTGACACAATACCAATGTCCCTCTACAGCTACTGAATGAGTATAGCAAGAGGTATCGTCACACGTGAAGCAGGTCGTATCCCAGCATATTGGCATACGTTTTTGGCAGGTCACGCATATGGAATTCCCATGTCCACCCCATCCAACTTTAGTAGCATCACGAAAATTTGTAATCCACTTCTCCGATTTTTTTATTGGAACATTGGAACAAATTATTTTTATCAAGCGATCCAATAATGACATTTCTCATCTCCGTCCTTACTAGGAACCCATTCTGTAGGATACACATACGCTAATGGTATTCGTCTCATTGAACCAATAAATTTGAGAATGTCATATTCTGCTTTTGTCTGCTGGATCATTTCTTTAGCGAAACCCTGAGCTAATTCGAGAGTAGGGAAATACCATGTATCTATAACTCCGTCGCGAGTATTTGGCCCTCTCACTCGAAATCCGCCTCGTACCTTATATTCGTTATTCATTACGATCCCCCGCTTGTTCTTGGGAGAGTAAGTTAGACAGCGCTTTAGCAAACATGCAACACAGCCAAGACGCCTCGTCTTTCTCATCTACCGGCGTATTTATAATATAAAAGGACTGATTATTGACTTCAAAGCGTGCTTCCCACTCACTTCTCCGTGAAACCCCTTGGGTTATTTTATAAATTCGCGTGTATTTTTTCAACAGGTCAATCTCTTGGGCTGAAAGGTCCGATACAACATCCGGCTTTAGAGGTTTTCTTGCTACTTCCATTTGTAATTTCATGGTTATTTCCTCCCCCTTAATTCATTCCTTCACGCCACTGGGCGATTAGGAAGACGAGAGCTTCTTCTTCGCTCATGTTTTTATGCAATTCCTTCCCTGCTTTTGTCGCCGCCATTTCCAGCGATTCTTCGTAAAATTGCGTCTCGGTGGCGCTCAACCTGAGATACCGTCGTTTTCCATTTCGCTCTTTCCTTGGCTTCGATTCATCATTTTTTTGCAATTCTTGAATAAATCTATCCCGTGATCCCATTTCCTCGTAGAGTTGCATGAGGCGGTCAACATCATTGCGGTTCTCCGATTCTCTCAGAATATAATCAGCGGTACTCCAACCGACTTTTTCAACTTCTTGTGGTGTCATGCCGACATTCTGCGATTTTTCCCATATTCGTATTTTCGCATAACAAGAACCGAGACTACGCCCTGTCATCCCTTTGCAGAAATCTCCCCACTGCCACCAGGGTTGCACACCGGGAATCTTTTTCCATAAATTGTCTACTTTGAGTTTCTTGAGAACACCACCAAGAATAAAGGCAGTCATCCCGTCATTTTCACCAATCTCATTAAGACGAACAGCAATGATTTTCACAATGGTTTCGCCACGAATTGCCGTTTCGTCCGGTGATAAGTCTTCATGGCAAAAATCAATAGCAAATTGAAGGGCTTCGTCAATCATCTATACTCCAATTATTAAAAATAAACTGAAAATTATAGCAACGATAAGTCCAATACCAACAAAAAACACTTCTTTCCTATCGGTATCGAAAACATACTTCCCCTTGCGTATTTTTTCTAGCCACACACCGAAAAATATAAGTTGGACTGCAAGAATAGATATAAAAACAAACCTTGTAAACATTTCATTCCCTTATCGTTCCTTTTAACTTATATTCCATATTTATTCTCTAAAAATTCCACCAAGTCTTATCATACACTAGAGTCCATATACTTTCCCGCCAGAGGCAAGAATTGCTTCTCTCACGGATTCAGCGCAATCACGCGGTGCTTCACACGAAAAAAACACAGTATTTTGATTTTTACGCCATCGCTTAAAATGCGCCTCAAGAGTTGGACCAGTGGTATTATCTTTTTTTAGATAAACAACACCTCCGGCGACAGTGACTATTGCTATGTCGGGAATTTCCATCATGTCCATATCAGCCCAAATTTTACCGTCTACGGTCATTTCTTCGTCTTCGTGGTAGGCATCCTTCGGCCATGCTACGTCATCATTGTAGAAACATTTCCATTCTATGCCTGTTGTTTTTGTTGCCATTATTCCCCCTATCGTGATACATGAATATTCGCATTGGGATACTCTATGCAGGCGTCAAGATATTTTCTAATCCACGGAATAAAATTCTTATACAACCCCCATCCGTTCGTTGAATTTAACTTCTCAAATCGCGCTGGATTAGACCGCATAATGGCAAGCCCAGTTTTTAACGGTTCAATCAATTCCTTCGCTTTAGTTATACCTAATTCTTCCGGTCGCCAAAGATGCTTATAGATTCCCGCTTCTTCGGCCATTTCACCGAGGTTATGGGTGATATTGGCGCTGTAAAAATTCTCTGTTTCTGTTCGCTCGTGTACATTGTCGCACTCTGAGCATACGCAACGAACGACTGTTTTTTCTCCGGTTAGGTACACGTCTAGGCTCATATTATTCCCCTATCATTTCCGCGATGGTTTTTATTTTTTCCCCAGGTTGAGCAAAACAATAGTCAGCAACAGGACATGTCAACGCCCGCCTATCCTGTCGGCTACCACAGACTCTCGGTGGTAATTTTCCTCCCGCTTCCGCCTCACGAATCGGACTCACAATTTTCTTAACCATCTCTGGTATTTGTAAATTGTAATGAACCTCCGTATCGCGATACGGAACCCGCTCTTGTCCCCACGTTGCAGTCAAAAGCGTTCCGGTTTTTGCTTTGTCTAACCAAATATAGGATTGTAATTGAAAAAGGTCTTGGGGGAGTAATTTATATTTTGTCATACGAAATAGGGCCGGGTCTTTTGCTTTTACTTCGACCAGCCCCCCATTCTTCAATCTCACATCCGCATGGCCGATAATGCCGAGTTTTTCGTGAGAGAGCGGCACTTGTCGGTCTTTGACAATCCCCATCTCCATCATCCACCCAACAATTACAAACTCCATCGCCTTTCCCATCTCCCAATTGAGGCGCGTGCCAGGCGCAACGACCTTTTCTTTTTTCACTCCTAATTTTTGCACTAAAAAATACTCACGAGGACAGAGGTTAAAAAGATCGGAGACATGAATGATGCCCGCTGATTGAGATGAATACCGCGCTTCTTCGCTGGAATATCGGAAGAGAAGACGGGCAAGGGAAATGTGAGCAACCTTAATCATTTATCATCCATTTCGGCATCAGTACCCACTCATCCGTAACCTTATTCTCAGAATAAAACCCCACCATAAAAAGCGGCTTTTTACCAAGATTCATCGCTTCCTTTTCAGCCTTGCGAAGGTCGTCTAGTTTCACCGTGAAACTTTTCTTGTCGGTACGCTTTGCCTGTACAAGATACGATTCGCTCTTTAGATCACCCTTCTTTTCAGCGCTACTACCAGAACCGCGAACTGGCAAAAATACTTCATCGAATATAACACCTCGTGTTGGTGGGAATATCCTTACTGGTTTAGTAATGTAAGTGCTCGACTCATCATCCCAAACCCGAATCGTTGACATAAGATGCTTCTCGTAACTATTTCCTCGATTACGTGGATTTTGCATAAGTAATTATCTCGTTCTGAATTTTTACATACTCCGTAGGGTGCTGCTTCCAGTATTCAACAATTTGGCGAGGGCCGTATGATTGACCATCAATCACAATGGATTTTCCAACCTTGTCCAGCAAATCAAATTTTACCCCCCAATCCGTGACCGTTTCCCAATCATCGGAATCGCCATAAATAACGTGGCTTTCCGCATCTCCCTTGGTAAATAAGGCAAACTCGCCGGAGATGTTATCGCGAGAAATTTTTGAGTTCTTAATCAAAAAACCCACATCCTGCTTGCGTGAATCTTCGTCGTCTTCTAGTTTTAATTCATCATCAGCGCTCAGTTTATTTTTCGATTTTCCACCCGTCCAAAATTTCACCACTACCGAAGAGAGATATTCTTGTTCTTTTCCTCCGGGTAAATACTCTCCCCCCTGTCCGCCAACGAGTGGAAGAATATGATTGAGCATAATGGCAAGGCGAGGAATTTGACTATTGATATGAACGATGAGCGCGCGACACATACGAGCAATCAGCAGGGCGCGGGTTCCTCTCGCAAGCCCGTCAAGATAACTGTCGGCTGATATTTCTTTCAGGGGAACAAGGGCAGCGAGACTATCCACAACAATCGCCCGTACTTCTTCTACTCTAGCGAATTTTTCAGCGTATTCGCAAGCCGCTTCGCCATGCGGAGGTTGGAAAATATAGACCCGATTGGGGTCTATCCCAAGCCGAGTGATGTACCCCTCGTCCATCGCTTGCTCAGCATCAATAAAAACACAGACCGTATTGTTGTTAAATGGAGAACAGTGACATTTTTCAGCCGTTAAAAAACAATCACCACAGAGATCAAGAATGTTCTTGACGGCCTTGAGAGAGACGGTCGTCTTGAAACTTCCCTTATGACCGCAGATCAGATTCAGACGGTTCACCGGAAGTCCGCCGCCAAGGATTCGATCAAGCTGAAAGATTCCCGTCCGTATCCTCCGGGTGTCACTCTTTCCCGTCGCCTGACGGAGCCGGTTCGGGTATTCTTTATTAACCTCGGCTAGTATCTTCAGGAATGCCGGAGACTTCTCCATTTTCCACCCTTTCAACAAGCGCGCGATTAAATCGGATAGTGTCCTCTTGTATAATCCGGCCAATTTCCTCTTCAATAAAATCCTGACAGTATTTCACCGCTTCAGTCTTCGCCTCACGAATCGCATCGGGATCATCCTCGCAGGGCAACTCAACAAATACCTCAACTCCATCCCATTCCTCGTCAGAGAGTTTAATGGTTTTACGTAATTGCATTTTTACGCGAGCCTGGGAAGGGGTCAGAAACGTCACGCGCCCGAAGCCTTGTGATCGTCGCGCTTTTCGTGATTTCTTCCCATCGACATTGGGAGCTTCGGAGGTAGTTCTTTCAATAATTGCATCGGTTGTTCCACCAAAGGAAATCGGTGGCGGCGCAAAAAGAACGTCAATAGGAACATCAAGCGTAGAGGCAAGTTGTTCCCATGTTTCTGCGGTCGGGTCCTTATCGCCGGTCTCAAACCAAGAGATGATCGGCTGCTCAACGCCGATTTTACGCGCAAGAGCAGTTTGACTGATGCCTCTCAATTTACGCCAGAACCGTAGGCTATTAGTCATGCGCCATCCTCGCCTCTTCCTCCGGCGTCAACGGACCGTTAATTTCAGGGTCTTCGATCTCCGCTTCCATTTCCGGTTCCGGTTCTTCCGGTTTCATGGTCTCCATTATGTCATCGTAAACCATCTTAGCATCTTCAATGCTTTTGAGTTCGGAGGGAAGATTCGCAGCGATATTGAGGCTTTTTGCAACCGTTAAAAAAGTCGCTTTAGCAAGGGCCTTGTCGCCTTCGTGGATTTTAAGTAGGAGAGCTATAATACGGTTGCGATAGGCCGCCATTTCGTCATTCTGTGCCGATTTTGGGGCATTTGAGGAGACGGTTGACTTGTCGGATTCCTCACCAGTATTACCATCGTCTTCCTTGCCTAGTAGTTTGAGAATGACGTTTCGTTCTGCTTTACCCATCGTAGATCGTTCCGCAAATTTTATTTTGCCAAGATGGTTTTTCATCAATTGAAACTGGGCGAATCTCTCTTTAAGGACGGGAAACCCATCGGGGCCAAACTCAAAATCTGGAATGCCTTTTTTCGTTTCGAGTCGGCCATTATGGTCTCGTCTTCCGGTAGGAATAAACATGCCATTGTCTATCGCATCGAACACTGCCTGCCTGAGTAAATCATCGTACCGCTCAATCACTATGGATTCTGCCTGCATGATCGGAGCATCTTCAGGACCAAGCCACCCCCGGACATGGCAAAATGCCTGTTCCTTGTCCTTGCCAAAAACGATGATCTTCGTGTTAATGCTACTTTCAAGAGCGAGCGCTCTTGCGATTCTCGCCCCTGGACGCCGCTTCTTGTTCACCGTGTACATGTCTTCCGACGTAGGGGTAGTAATCTCACGGCGGAGACTGTGGAGGTCTACGGCTTGCCCTTGAGACTGTGTGGGTTGTGGGTATGTTGAGAGCCTGCGTTCTTCGGTCATTGTTTTTCCTTTGTGGGGTGGAGGAGAAAAGATAATCTCCCTTCCGCCCCATTGAGCAATGACAGCTTCTCTATGTGTTAGATGGTATGGCTGGTCATCGCTCAATTTTTTGCTGTTTTTGTTGTCGTACCGCTCCCAGTTCTTTTTTGAAAAGCTCCATCAAATTCGATTTTCTCCCCCCTTCCGGTTCCGGCTCTGAAATAGGGTGAGTCTCCGGCTTCAGTTGGTCAAGAAATTCGTTGCGTTTTTCTTCATTTTTATTAAGCGA
>ERZ1292644.1010-Hain-H14-01um-R2-1010-length-15556-cov-6_pt1 | contig 15556 bp, 15 predicted proteins | sample MGYA00564402_ERZ1292644 | MGnify/ENA primary metagenome ERZ1292644 (study PRJEB36523, sample SAMEA6512644) | groundwater metagenome | collected 2019-01-09 | study: AquaDiva: Metagenomics assemblies of 32 groundwater samples
GGCCCGGGCCACCGCGCCAGCGGCGGGGGCGCCAAGTCGAACTGGATCAGCGGCGCGATCCAGACGCCGGGCAGCCTGCGCAAGGCATTGAAGGTGCCCGAGGGCGAGACCATCCCGGCCAAGAAGCTCGACAAGGCCGCGCACTCCACCAGCCCGACGCTGCGTAAGCGGGCCAACCTCGCCAAGACCTTGAAAGGCTTCAAATAAAATGGCGCAGCTCATGACGGTGACTGTCGGCGCGCTGGCAACCGCCGACCCGGATGGGGTCTCGCTCTCGCAGACCGCAGCCGGCGCGCAGTACCTCGTCATCAACGGGGCGCTGGCTGGCACTACCTTCGATGCCGACTCGATCTGCGCCTCGCAGACACCTGGCGGCGCGGGCGCGCTGACCATCAACGGCGCGCTGGCGCAGACCAATAACCCGGCAGGCGCTGGCGGCACCTATCAGACCGCGCCCTCGGCCTACGTGCAGTTCCCAACCCCGCAGCGCGTCTACATCACTTGCGCGGGCAACAACTCTGGCCGCACCTTCACCGTCACCGGCACGCTGCAGTCGGTCGCCACCTTCGGCCCCGGCGCCGTGGTGAGCGAAACCGTCACGGGCGCCAACACCAACGTGGTGGCCACCACAGCCCTGTTCTCGACCGTGACTTCCGTCACCATCTCCGGCGCCTCGACCGGCGCCGTCACGGTTGGGCACTCCGGCACCGCCACCATGGACAAGGCGCGGCGCGTGGCCATCGACTCGGCCTCCGACGATAGCGACATCACCTTCACCATCACCGGCACCGACCTCAACAACAAGCCGATCAGCGAAACCATGGCCGGCGGCTCCAGCACCGTGGCCACGTCGCTGCTGTCCTACCTGACGGTGATCTCGATCCTGACGTCGGCCGCCACCAGCGGCTCGCTGACGGTTGGGTCCTCGGCCATTGCCGACAGCCAGTGGCTCTATTTCGACCGTCTCGCGGGGGAGGCACCCATCTCCATCCAGATCGATGGCTCTGGCACCGTCAACTGGACCGTGTCGCAGACGCTTAACGACATCACCATCCCGCAGCCAGGCAGCAGCCTGCCGACACAGGTGTTCGTTTGGACGCCCGACACCGTCAAGTGGGTCAACCACCCGGACACGGCCCTGGTCGGCAGCGCGGTTATCACGGGCGTGCAAGGCCACTATGACTACACCCCGGCCATGGCGCGCGTGACGCTCAACAGCGGCACCGGATCGATCCGGGGCACGTTTATCCAATCCTACATGGACTGAGGTGATCGATGCCTGGCTTGGGTCTTCTCGCTAGCGCTGCGCCCATAGATGGCTATGCCGTGTCGGGCACGGCCGTCATGGTCAACGGCAACACCATATTCACGATAACCAACGGCCCGATCTGGATTCGTGGGCTCGTGTCGCTGTGCATCACCGGCAACGGCGCTACCGCCACCACCATCCAGTATTCCGTCACGCCGACGGTTGGGGCGGCACCGCAGACGATATCAGCCGCGTCTGGCTCGCTTCTGAGCGCTGCCGCAGGCGCCTCGGTGTCGTTGCTCGGCACGGCGCTGAGCACGGCGGCCAACCTGAACGCCAACGGCCCCAACCTCGGTATGACGTCCCCGATTTTCTGCCCATCTGGCACCATCACGCTAGTGGTCGCTGTCGGTTCGACCACGGGCACTTGGCGGCATCACATGTGGTACACGGCGCTCACCGGCAACGTGGTCATTAGCTAGTGGGGCTAATGACTTGGGGGAACCCATCTGCTAGATATTGACGTGCGCGTATCCCCGTGAGTTTGCCCCGAACCCGGAGTTACGTGTCATCGCATCCAGCGGCACCTACGCATATTCGCCCGCAGCCTCAAACTTGATGCTGACGGCGTTCGGGCGCATCGGCGTTCGTAGGACGGAGATCACCGCCCAACATCTCGCTGACGCCGAGAACGAGGCCAACCTGCTGCAGGTCAACCTCGCCAATAAACAACCGAATTTGTGGACCGACGAACTCTACACCCAGGCGCTCACCGCGAGCGACGCGGATTACACGCTTAACGCTCGCCTGATCGCCATCCAGGCCGCGTATCTGACCACGACCATAGACGGCACGTCGACCGACCGCATCCTGTGGCCGTTGAGCACGTTCGAGTACGCCGCCATCCCGGATAAGACCCAGGAGGGGCCGCCGACGAGCTACTGGTATCAGCGGCTCGCGACCCCAGTGATCTTCATGTGGCCGGTGCCCGACGACGCAGCCACCTACACGCTGAAACTCAGGGTTTGCCGGCAAATCCAGGACGTGGCGCTCGCCAGCGGCGTCACGCTCGATCTGCCCTACCGCTGGCTCGACGTCTACGTCGCCGACCTCGCCCATCGCCTGTCGCGCCTCTACGCCCCCGACAAGGAGGCCATGCGCAAACAGGATTCCATCGACGCCTGGGCCAACGCGGCGACCGAGGATCAGGAGCGCGTGCCGCTCTACGTGAACGTGAACTCCGCCCGGTACTACGGCTGAGCCATGGCCTATCGCTGGCACCCGAAGCTCGCTGAGGTTGACCCGGACAATCCCAGCGCCTGGGGGACGTGCGACCGTTGTGGGTTTATCACCAACCTCAACCGCATGGTTTGGCAGTGGGACTACCGGGGCACGCCGAGCCCGATCAACACGCGCATCCTGACGTGTGGGCGGCAGACCTGCCTGGATGTTCCAAACCCGCAGATGGCGCCGATGATCCTGCCGCCCGACCCGCTGCCCGTGTTCAACGCCCGCCCCGAGCCCTACACGCTCGACGAGACCTCGTGGCTCAGTACCGAGGACGGCGACGTGATTTCGGCCGAGGACGGCGACGATCTGGCCACCCCGATCCCGAACCCAGATGATGATGCGGCGGCATCGATCCTGGTGTGCTCCATTGTCGAATCTGGCGGCTCGGTCGCAACTGCCTATCTCGATCTGTTCAACGGCGACCCGTCCGACGGCGCATCCTCGGTTCTGGCATTGATCACGGGCTCGGCGACGCGCACCAATATCGCGGCCAGCCTCACAACTACGGCGGGCATTGCCCAGAACACCGATACCATCACCATCGACGCCGCCTCATCCAGCACGACTAACCTGTCGTGGGTTGGAATTTATGATGCGGCCACCGACGGCAACCTACTAATGAGCGGCACCGTATCTGCGTCCCCGACCATCACCGAGGGCAACCCCGTGCAGTTCAATCCGCTCGGGCTGTCCATTGATCTCAACTAAGGATGGTCGGCTAGCCGTCGCGCGGATTGACAGAGACAAGCGAATAAAACAACACCAGAGCCACCAGTGCTGCGATCAACCACCAAACCAGGATGCAAAAGCATGGCCGACGACCCAAAGAAGCAGATTCAGGCGTTGCAAGATTCCCTACAGCTTGCCCTCAATCAACGCAACAACGCGCATAACGAAGGCATCCAGATGGGCATCGAGATCATGGCGCTGCGGCGCGAGATCGAGGAGTTGAAGAAGGCCGCTACCGAATCGCTGGACGTCGCGAAAGTAGCCTTGGCTGTCGCCAAGAACGGCCACGCCGAGGCTGCGGCGCAAGCCTAACGGACGATAGCGCGCACGGGGACCGGCTGATATGGCCAACGTCAACATCTCCAATCTGCCGGTCGCCGTTGCCCTGTCGGGGAGCGAGTATTTTCCGCTGGTGCAAGGCGGCACCACCATGCGGGCGACCGTGTCCCTGGTCGAGGGCTTTGGCGACGGCACCACCAACCAGACCGCCAACACGGTCTACGCCGGCCCCACCACGGGCGCGTCCGCCGCGCCGGCCTTCCGGGCTCTGGTCTCCCTCGACATCCCGGCGGCCCTCACGCTGGGCGTGGCGAGCACGACCGCCGGCACCCTGACGCTGGCCACGGCGGCCGGCTCCGGCACCGTTACGGTCCAAGTCCCCAGCAACCCGACGACCTTCAACTTCAACCTGCCAACAACGGCAGGGACTAGCGGCTACGTGCTCACGTCGGCCGGCGGCGCCTCATCGCCGATGACGTGGACCAATCCGACGGCGCTCGGCATCGACCTCGACGTCGGCACCACCGCTATCGTATCTGGCACGACCACCCGCATCCTCTACAACAACGCTGGCGTGCTCGGTGAGTACACGCTCACGGGCTCCGGCACGGTCGTGGTGATGGCCACCTCACCGACGCTTGTGACGCCGACGCTGGGCGTGGCCATCTGCACGTCGCTCGACGTCGGCAACGTCGACACCACGATCTCGCGGGCGGAGGCCGGCACGCTGTCGCTTGAGGGCTGGCGGCTCGGCATTGGGCCCGGCGCGGTGACCAGCAACGTGGCGATTGGAACGGGCGCATTCGCGTCCAACACCACCGGGGCGAACAACATTGCCGCCGGCTCGGCGGCGCTCGACGCCAATACGACCGGCGCCAGCAACATCGCCATCGGCACCAACGCGCTTGGCGCCAACACCACGGGCGTGCAGAACGTAGCCGTCGGCGTCAGTGCTCTGCTCGCCAACACCACGGGCGCCAACAACATTGCAGTCGGCGATTCAGCGCTGGTGTCCAATACCATTGGCACGGGCAACGTCGGGATTGGCACGAGCGCACTCGACGCCAACACCACCGGGGCGAACAACGTCGGCATCGGCTCCAATGCGCTCGGGTCCAATACCACGGGCACCCAAAACATCGGCATCGGTGCCAGCGCCTTGCTTGCCAACACCACGGGCGTTAGCAACATCGGCATCGGCTACAGCGCGCTTGGCTCCAATACGACGGGCACCTACAACGTTGCAGTCGGCGATTCAGCGCTGCTGTCCAATACCATTGGCACCAGCAACATTGCCATCGGCGCGAGTTCGCTAGACGCCAACACGACCGGCATCAATAACGTCGCCGTCGGCGCCAACGCGCTTGGCGCCAATACGACCGGGGCCAGCAATATTGCCATCGGCACAAGCGCGCTCCTGGCCTGCACCATCGGCACCAACAACATCGCCATCGGCACTACGGCGCTCGACGCCAACACGACCGGCGCGTCCAACGTCGCCATCGGCAGCGATGCTCTAGGTTCGAACACGACCGGCATCAATAACGTCGCCATCGGCGGCAGCGCCTTGTTCACAAACATCGTGGGCGTCAACAACATAGCCATCGGCCTCACCGCGCTGGCCCTCGCCACGGGGAGCGGCGGCAACATCGCCCTCGGCGTCGGCGCCCTCGGGTCCACCACCACAGGCGTCAACAACGTCGCCATCGGCGTCACGGCCTTGGATGCAAACACTACGGGCATCAACAACATTGCAGTGGGCAACGATGCGCTTGGCGCCAACACCACGGGCGTTAGCAACGTCGCCATCGGCGTCGGCGCTCTGCTCGCCAACACCACGGGCAACTACAATGTTGTAGTCGGTGACGCCGCGCTGGCGTCCAATACCATTGGCAGCAGCAACATTGCCATCGGCGCGAATTCGCTCGACGCCAACACCACGGGCGCCCAAAACGTCGCCATCGGCTCCAATGCGCTCGGCGCCAATACCACGGGCGCCCAAAACATCGGCATCGGCACAAGCGCGCTGCTAGCCTGCACCATCGGCACGAACAATATCGCCATCGGCTCCAATTCGCTCGACGCCAACACGACCGGAGGCTTCAACCTCGCCATCGGCATCGACGCGCTCGGTGCCAATACGACCGGCGTGACCAACACCGCCGTCGGCTATGGCGCCGGCATTACCATCACCACGGGCGACGGCAATACGCTGCTCGGCAATTCCGCAGCAACGGGTAGCGCCACGGCCATCGACCGCATCATCCTGTCGGCGGGCTCCGGCAACACCACCGACAACGTCGGCGACGGCGCCATCACCATCGGCAACGACGCCCGCAGCATCAAGTGCGACTATACGGCAGACCAAACCTGGGACGCGCCGTCGGACCTGCGCATGAAGGACGTCAAGGGCGCCTCGCCGCTGGGGCTGTCCTTCGTCTGCCGCCTCAAGCCAATCGAGTACACGTGGAAGCCGCCCGCCGAGTGGCCCAAGGAGTTCGGGGTCGGCCCCGACGCCTACATGGACACGACCACGACCGTGGTTGGCATGGGCGCCCAGCATGTGCGGTTAGCGCTCGATGAGGAGGGTAGCCCGCACTTCCAGGGCTGGTCGCAGGGCAAGAGCGGGCAGCAAATGCTGGGCGAGTCGGCCTTCGTGTACCCGCTTATCAACGCCACCAAGGAGCTGCACGCGGCCCTGCAGGCGGCGCTGGCGCGCATCGATGCCCTGGAGAAGGCGCGGTGACCCCAACCAAGCCGTTTCGCCGTGTTATCATCGCCACGCCTGCCCTCGATGGCCGGGTAGACGCCATCTACGCCTACGCGCTTGCCCAAACGACCTGGGCCGGCGCGCACGCGGGCGTGCAGTTCCTGCCGCTGCTGGTGACTCGTGAGGCGCTCATCCAGCGCGCCCGCAATGATTTGGCGCGCATGGCGCTCAGCTCCGACGCCAGCGACGTGATCTGGATCGATAGCGATATCGGCTGGAAGCCGGAATGGGTAATGCGCCTCCTCACGCACCAGGCCGACGTGGTCGGGGGCACCTATCGGCGCAAGACCGACGCAGGCGAGGCCTACGTGTGCAAGGCCAAGCCGTCCGACCTTGTGCCTGATGCGCGCGGCCTGATGACGGTCGAGGGCCTCGGGGCGGGCTTCCTGCGCACCTCACGCCGGGCGCTTCAGGCGGTCTGGGACGCGGCGCCCGAGTACCGCAATGACGGCATCGTCGGGCGCATGATGTTCCCGGTCTCGATTGTCGACGGCGAACTCCAGAGCGAGGACATCGCCTTCTGCGCCGCCCTACGCAAGGCCGGATATCCGGTGCACCTCGACCCCACCATCACCTGCGACCACGTCGGTGCCAAGACCTACTCGGGCAACTTCGATGCCTGGGCCAAAATGCTTCCCGCGCCCGAGCAAGCCCTAGCGTAGAGCGCTCCACAGCTATATTATGCCGGATGTCAGTCGCCGCGCGTCCTGTCGGCACAGCGGAAATGACTGGCCATGAGCCTTACATACGCCCAAACGGTGACCACGGTCGCCAACATGCTGGCCGAGGACGCGGCCAACGCCGACTTCCTGCAAATCCTGCCGTCGGCCATCGCCTATTCCGAGAATAGAATCTACAGGGACCTCGACCTCATGGTCGAGAACGTCACCGACGGCTCGGGCTCGTGCACGCCGGCCTCCCGCAACTTCAGCCTGCCGACCTCGCTCGGGGTGTTCACGGGACCCATCGACCGCATCAACGTCATCACCCCCGCCGCCACCGCGCCCGATAGTGGTGTGCGCTGGCCGCTGATCCCCGTCAGCGCCGACTTTCTCAATATGGCGTGGCCGGCGGTGACGGGCACCGCGCGCCCGCAATATTTCGCCTACGTCACGCAGAGCGCCAGCGCCAGCCAGTACAACATCTTGCTCGGGCCGTGGCCGGATGCGGCCTACCGCATCGAGGTGACCGGCCAAATCCAGCCGACCGCACTGTCGTCGGGCAACACCACCACGTACATCAGCACGTACTACGAGGACCTGTTCCTCGCCGGGTTGATGATCTTCATGTCTGGCTACCAAAGGAATTTTGGCTCCCAGGCGGACGACCCCAAGGCGTCCTCGTCTTGGGAGACGCAGTACCAAACCCTCCTCAAGTCAGCGCTGGAATACGAGGCGCGCAAGCGCTTTGCCGGCGCCTCGTGGTCGCCCAAGCAATTGGAGCCCACCGCGCAGCCGCAGCGCGGGTAGCCCATGAACGACCAATCCGAGGCACCACGACTCTGGGCGCGCGCGGGCGAGACGGTGACCTGCCTCAATGGTCACCCGATCTGCGATGTCGCCCACGACATCGTCGATGATGAGCGGCACAGCCCCGCGCACTACACCAATTGGCGCCAGCCGGAGCCGGATCGGAACACGCACGTGACCGCCATTCGCTGTGCGGAGTGCCGGGGGGTGTGGGTGCGTTTCGGAAAAGCCGCTAGCGGCCAGACCGTCTACCAGCTCCACTTCCAGAATGGGTGGCGCTGATGCCCAGCACGACCAACAAGGTTTTGTCGGTCCAGACCATCGCCTCCAACACCGGCACCTGGGGGGCTGGCGGCTCGTACTCGCTCAATGAAGGCGTGATCGAGCCCATCGATAGGATGTTGGGCGGACTGCTGACCAAGGGGCTGACGAACGTCAACGTCACCCTCAGTTCCACCGAAATCCAGTACGCCATGGTGCGCCTGAGTGGCACGCTGACCGGCGCCGTGGAGGTTTTCTCGTCGAACATCGGCTTCTACATGGTGGAGTCGGTCTGCACCGGGGCCTACACCGTCACGCTCACCAACCGCGTTGCCGGCGTCACCATCGAGAACAGCCACCGCTACCTGCTGTTTGCCGACGACACCAATGGTGTGCGCGTGATCAGCAACGTTGATCTGACCGGGCTGGCGTCGCAGTTCCCGGCCGGCACCTACGACATCTTCGTGCAGGCCTCGGCGCCAACCGGCTGGACCATATCCTCCAGCTTCAACGATTGCGATCTGCGCACCAATGCGACGGGCGGTGGGGCCACGGCGGGTTCGGTCGCCTACAGCACGCTGTTTGCGCGCACGGCGGTTGACAACTATACATTGCTCACCGCCGACGTGCCCGCGCACACGCACTCATTCTCCGCCACCACCGGCACAGAAAGTGCTGGCCACACCCACACCTTCTCCGCCACCACGGGGACGGACAGCGCTGACCATACGCACGGCGTTTCCAACCAGGCCACCACCTCCACCAACCTCACCTCCTCCACAGCTACCGGCGCCACGGGCTCCGGCACCACGGGCGGCGCATCCGCCACCCACACGCACAGCTTCTCCGTCACATCGGGCGGTGTATCCGCCAACCACACCCACGACGTCTCAGGCACGTCCGGGTCGACCGGCGGCGGTGGCGCCCACACGCACGCTGTTGACATGCGCGTGACCTATGTCACCGCCATTCCGTGCGTGAAGGACTGAGCCCATGCCGGTCACCACCTACAAGGGCCTGTCTGTCCAGACGGCGACCTCCAATGCCGGGACCTGGGGTGCGGGCGCCAGCCACGCCCTCAACGAGGGCGTCATCGAGCCTATCGACCTGATGTTGGGCGGCGTTCTCACCAAGACGCTCAGCGATGTGAACGTGACGCTCAGCGCGACCGAGATTCAGTACGCCATGATCCGCCTCAACGGCCTCCTGACGGGCGCCGTGCAGATCACGTCGTCGAACATCGGCTTTTACATGGTGGAGAACGTCACCACTGGTTCCTACGCCGTCACGCTCACCAACGGGGTCGCGGGCGTGACCATCGAGCAGGACCACCGCTACCTCTTGTTTGCCGACGCCACCAATGGCGTGCGCATCATCTCAAACGTCGACCTCGACGGGCTTAGCGCCCAGTTCCCCGCTGGCACCGTGGGGGTGTTCCCGCAGGCCTCGGCGCCGACCGGTTGGACCATCTCGTCGAGCTTCAATGATCGCGACATTCGCCTCAACGCAACGAGCGGCGGCGGCACCGCCGGATCGGTCGCCTACACCACCCTGTTTGGGCGCACCGCTGTCGACAATTACACACTGCTTACCGCCGACACGCCGGCACACACGCACTCGTTTTCGGCCACAACGGGCACTGAAAGTGCTGGCCACACCCACACCGCCTCTGGCACCACGGGCACCGTCAGCGCCGACCACACCCACAGTTATGGCAACCAGGGCGGCGGGACCACCGTCAACCCAACCTCCGTAACGGCGACGGCGATAGCTGGCGGCGGCAGCACGGGCGGCGTGTCCGCCCTCCATACGCACAACATTAGCGTCACATCGGGGGGGGTCAGCGCCACCCACACGCACTCCGTGTCCGGCACGTCCGGGTCGACCGGCGGCGGTGGCGCCCACACGCACGCCATCGATATGCGCGTGACCTACGTCACCGCCACCCCGTGCGTGAAGGACTGAGCCCATGCCGGTCACAACCTACAAGGGCCTGTCCGTCCAGACCGCGACCTCCAATGCGGGAACCTGGGGTGCGGGCGCCAGTCACGCCCTCAACGAAGGCGTCATCGAGCCTATCGACCTGATGCTCGGCGCGGTACTCAGCAAGGCGCTAACCAACGTCAACGTCACTTTGAGCGCGACCGAAATCCAATACGCCATGGTGCGTCTCACAGGCACGCTGACCGGGGCCGTGCAGATCACCAGCGCCAATGTCGGCTTCTACATGGTGGAGAGCGGCTGCACGGGGGCGTTCGCGGTGACGCTCACCAACGGCGTGGCGGGCGTTACCATTGAGAACAGCCACCGCTACCTGCTGTTTGCCGATGCCACCAACGGCGTGCGCATCATCTCAAACGTCGGCCTGACGGGCCTGGCGGCGCAGTTCCCATCTGGCACGGTGTCGATATTCCTGCAGGCGGCGGCGCCGACGGGCTGGACGATCTCGGCCAGCTTCAACGACCGCGACGTGCGGCTCAACTCCACGGGCGGCGGCGGCACCGCCGGATCGGTGGCCTACACCACCTTGTTCGCGCGCACCGCCGTCGACAACTACACATTGCTCACCGCCGATGTCCCGGCGCACACGCATTCGTTCTCCGCGACGTCGGGCACCGTCAGCGCCGACCACACCCACGCCGTCTCAGGCACCACGGGCACGGAAAGCAACGACCACACGCACAGCGTTGGCAACCAGGGCTCCACCGTCACCCTCTTTACCGGCGGCACGACGGCCGCTACGCCGGGCGGCGGCACCACGGGCGGCATCTCTGCCAACCACACGCACTCCTTCTCCGGCACCACGGGCGGCGTGTCCGCCAACCACACGCACTCCGTGTCCGGGACCTCGGGCTCGACGGGCGGCGGCGGGGCGCACACGCACGCCATCGATATGCGTGTCACTTATGCCACCGCCATTCCCTGCAGCAAGGACTAACCGATGACCCAGATACCGCACGCAAACCCCGGCCTGCTCTGCCCTCAGTTCCGCAAGGACGTCAGCAAGGTATGCCACAAGTGTGCGTGGTGGACGGGCCTCACCTTCAAGGACGCGACGGGCGCGACACACCACCAGTGGAAGTGCGCCATGGTGATGAACGCCATCACCAACGTCGACATCGTCAAGGCCACAGTCGGGGCCCAGGCGGCCACCGAGTCGATGCGCAACGAGGTGGTGGCGCGCTCCGGCGTGATGCCGCTCGGCGCCATGACGGATCACCTGACGGACACACCGCAACTCGGCACCGAGACCATGCGCGGCGCGCTCGCAAACGGCCACGGCCCCAAGCTGATCGGCCAAGGATAATCCTATGGGCGTCGTCACCCTCAAGATCAAGCCGGGCGTTAATGTGGAGCAGACCCCCACATTGCTGGAGGCGGGCTGGTCGATTTTCAATCTGGCGCGGTTTCGCGCGGGCCTCGCGGAGAAGCTTGGCGGCTGGGAAAAGTTCTACGCGGCGGCCATCGACGGGGTGCCCAAGGCCCTGCACGCCTGGCAGGACCAGAACGAAACCGACCGGCTCGCGGTCGGCACCACCGAATTGCTCGGCTACGTCGAGGACACGGCGCTCACCGACCTCACGCCGCAGACCATGGAAAGCGATTTCCAGCCCAACTTCGCGACCACGGCGGCGTCCTCGCTGGTCACCATTGTCGACGCCAACATCGCCAACGTCACGACCGACGACTCGATTGAGTTCAACACCCCGGTATCGGTTGGCGGCCTGATCCTATCGGGCGTGTATGTGATCAATTCGGTGTTGTCGTCTACGTCGTACCGGATTGATGCCGGCACCAACGCCGTAACGACCCAGGCCAACGCCACCATCACCGCCATCACCCAGGCCAACCCCGGCGCGGTCACATGCTCTGGCGCGCATGGCTTCTCAACCGGCGATCTAATCTACATCTACGGCGTCCTTGGCATGACGCAGGTCAACGGCGTGCTGTTCAGCATCACGTCGACGGGCGCCAACACATTTACCCTTGGCGTCGATACGACGGCGTATACCGCCTACAGTTCGGCGGGGACGGCGTCACCCGCATCCGTGCCCAAGTTTGCGACCACCTCGGCCTCGGCCAGCGTGACGGTAACTTTGGCGGATCACGGCCTGGAGGCCGCCGACACCATCAACTTCCCGCTTTCCACCAGCGTCGGTGGCTGCACGATTGCCGGAACCTACGTCGTCAACTCGAATCCGGCGGTCACCACCGACACCTTCTCCATCACGGCATCGAACCAAGCCTCGTCCGCGACGACGGCCATGATGAACTCCGGCCAGGTCGAGTTGGACTACTACATCGCTATCGGTCCGCTGCCGGCCGCCACCGGGTACAGCGTTGGCGGCTACAGCAGCGGCGGCTACTCGACGGGCGCGGTGCCGGCGGCGCAGACCGGCACGCCTATCACGGCCACCGACTGGTCGCTCGACAACTGGGGCCAAGTGCTGCTGGCGTGCCCCGACGGCGGCGCCATCTTTTACTGGCAGCCCAATACCGGGTTTGCCACCGCGCAACCGCTGACCGCCAATGGCGCCCCGGTGCGCAACGCCGGCATGTTCGTGTCGATGCAGACGCAGATGGTGATTGCCTACGGCTCGACCGACGCGCAGGGCATCGGCCTCGATACCGACCCGCTGCTGGTCAAGTGGAGCGCGCAGGGCGATTACGGCGACTGGGCGCCGTCGCAGACCAGCCAGGCCGGCTCGCGCCGCATCCCCACCGGCTCCAAGCTGGTGTCGGGCCTATCGGTATCACAGCAGGAGTTGCTGTGGACCGACCTTGACCTGTGGTCGATGACCTACCTGGGCTTCCCCGAGGCGTGGGGCTTTACCCGCATCGGCAACAACTGCGGTCTGATCGGCAAGCGCGCGGTGTGCCGGCAGGGCGCCAACGTCTACTGGATGGGACCTGCCAACTTTTTTGTGCTCGGCGGCGGCGGCGTCAACATCATCCCGTGCAGCGTCTGGGACGCCGTGTTCCAAGACCTCAACACTACCTACCAGAGCAAATGCTGGGCATGGAGCAACACGCCATTCAACGAGGTGTGGTTCTTCTACCCGCGCGCGTCCACGAGCGCGACCGAGCCCGACGCCTACGTCAAATACAATGCCGCCGAGAACGTCTGGGACTACGGCGCCGACGACCTCATCGACCGCTCGTGCGGCATCGACCTGTCGATCCTCGGCAACCCGATTGCCGCCTCGCCGGGCGGCGTCATCTACCAGCACGAGGAGGGCTACGACGCCGACGGCACGCCGATCATCCCCGTGATCGAGACCGGCTGGCTGGCGCTGAGCGAGGGCCGCGACGTGATCTTCCTGGATTGGATATTCTGGGACATGCTGTTCAAGTTGTTCAACTCGTCGAACCAGTCGGCGCAGGTGCAGATGACGATTTACTCGACGATGTACCCAAACGATACGCCTAGGGAGTACGGCCCCTATACATTTACCAACGCGACGTTGTATCAAAACCTGCGCGTGCGTGGGCGTTTCGTGCGGTTCAAGTTTACCTCTACCGACGCGGGCTCGTGGTGGCGTATCGGCGGCCCGAAAGTGCGCTTGGCGCCTGCGGGCACACGCTAAATGGCCGAGAACACCACCACCCAGATCACGTCGACGGCGCTGGAGCGCATCTCGACCAACGGCCTGCAACTGCTCACGCAGATGGGCAACCTGATTAGCGCGCTGACAAACCCTCCGGGTGTGGCGTCCACGGGCGGCGTGACGTCGTCGAGCGCCACGGCGGGGATGGGGTATACGACGGGTGCTGGCGGCACCCAGACCCAGGCCACATCGAAGTCGACTACAGTGGTGCTCAATAAGGTGACCGGCGCCATCACCATGAACAACGCCGCCCTCAACGCGGGCATCGAGGTGTCGTTCACGCTGACCAACTCGACCATCGCGGCGGCCGACGTGGTGCTGGTCAATCACTCCTCGGCGGGCACGGCGGGCGCCTACATGGTGCAGGCGAATAGTATCGCCGCCGGCTCGTGCGCCATCACCGTCACCAACCTGACGGCCGGCAATCTGAGCGAGGCCATCGTGCTGTCGTTCGTGGTCATCAAGGGAGCCACGGCATGAGCGCCGAGCGCCTAGCTATCGCCCGCAGGATCGCCGAGGCGTATATCCGCGCTGGGTACACGCCGACGCAGGCGGCCGCTATTGCCGGCAACATGGCGTGGGAGGGTGGCGGCAAGACCGATCTCGTCAACCCCGGCGACAATTGGAAGAACTCGCCCCGCTCGCCGCACTCCATCGGCATCGGCCAGTGGAATGACAGGGCACCCGCGCTGATCGAGTACGCGCGCAAGCAAGGCATTGACATTCCCCGGGGGGACTACCGCGACGTCAGCTACATGCGCGATGTTGCCCGGCGTCTGCCGCTGGAGACGCAGGTCGGGTTTGCTATCCAGGAGAAATCCGGTCCCGAAGGGCGCGCCAATGCCATGATCAAGGCGTCGCCCGACGACCTCTACACGGCCACGCGCGGCGCCATCTCCTACCATCGTCCCGCCGGCTGGACTTGGAACACGCCAGAACGCGGCCACGGCTTCTCGGGCCGCATGGGCATTGCGCGCAGCGTGCTCGACGATCTGAAGCGCCGGCCCTTCGACCCGGGCGCAGCCCCCACGAATGTCGCCGAGGCGCCGCGCGCTGGCGGCTGGAAGTGGCCATCATTGGCGGGGCTGGCCCCGACCATGGATGAGAAGTACGGGGCTACGGGCGCCCCGTTACCCCCCAAAAGCCCAGAGATGCCGCCGCCGATGGCGCTGGGCCGACCCGAGCCCGCGCCCTCGGACAGCCCCCTGCCCCCGGAGCCGAAGCGCTGGGCAATCCCCGGCGCCGACCTGCCCCGGACAGACCAAACCCCAAAGCCAGTTGATTTGTCCCCGCCGCCTATCGCGCAACGGACGACACCCGACTTCGACGCGCGTGCGTTCTTCGACACCCTCGACCGCTCTAGCTACCAATCCGGTGGAACCGTCATGAAAAACAACGATCAATCCCTCGTGGGCGCACTGCAGACCGCGCTGCGCCTCGCCCGGGCCATGGGGGGCCGCACAAACCGCCGGGGCTACGCCGAAGGTGGGCAGCCGCTGCCGGACGCTCAGTCGGCGGTCTCGTCCTTCGGCGGCATGTCCTCGGCCACCGGCACCTCGGTCGGCGCCCCGGGCATGGCTCCAGCCCCAGGCATCCCGGGCGGTGCGCCGGGCGTTACCTCAACGGCCGGCCAATCGGCGGCGGGCATTTCCAATATGCTGGCGCCCTACGGCGGCGGTGCGCCGGGCATGGCCCCAGCCTCAGGCATCCCATTCGGCGCCCCTAGCATGGCCCCAGCCCCAGGCATGTCCTCGGCCACGGGCACCTCGGTCGGTGCCCCCAGTATGGCCCCGCCCCCAGGCATCCCAGGCATGTCATCGACGACCACGGGCACCTCGGTCGGCGCCCCGGGCATGGCCCCGCCGCCCAGCATGGCCCCGGCCCCACCCATCCCCGGCAT
>ERZ1292644.1011-Hain-H14-01um-R2-1011-length-15549-cov-4_pt1 | contig 15549 bp, 11 predicted proteins | sample MGYA00564402_ERZ1292644 | MGnify/ENA primary metagenome ERZ1292644 (study PRJEB36523, sample SAMEA6512644) | groundwater metagenome | collected 2019-01-09 | study: AquaDiva: Metagenomics assemblies of 32 groundwater samples
TGTGTGTAAATATTCAATGAAATCGCTGGCAAATCGCCGCGAAAGTTCTTCCGGATAAATTCTTTATAGAGAATGCGTTGATAGCAGAACCTTCCTCCAAATCCTTCAGCAATAAAGTTGGAGATGAGGCGTCAAACATTAAGCTTTCCCTGACCCTTTCCGTAAAAGGAATTATGGTTTCTAAAGATCAACTATTTAAACTTGCCAGAGAAGTATTGAATAACAAGGTTTCTTCCGGCTTTGTGCTTAGAGACGAACAACTTTCGGCAAATTTTGAACTAACGGACGACTCGGGCGGAGTCTACGAGCTTGAAGGAACATTGGTCGCCAATCTTTTGCCGGAAGTAAAGCCCGACGAACTGGCGGAAAAGATCAGAGGAAAGTATCCAAGACTAGCCGAGAGCTATCTGACATCTATACCAGGATTTACAAGAGCCGAAATAAAGATAAAGCCCCGTCTACCCGGCAGACTTGGAACACTTCCCCGGCTCGCAAAAAACATAACAATTGAGGTAACATCCGAAAGATAACCGGGGTATGAAGAAGAGCGTCTTACTTAAAATTTCCGCTGTTATCTCGGGGATTTCCGGGATAATTATTTTGGCGGGAGTTGCTATTCCGATTCTTTTTTATAAATCTTCTCCCATAAAGGGCAATCCGGATATAGTAAGCCCCATCGCCGAAAAAGAAAGCGTTAAGGGGCAAGAGGGCGAAATTGATTTTACAAAAGCAAGTAACTGGTTTGTCGGCGGGGCAACAAGGGAGGACTTTTCGGCCGAAAAAATTAGTTACTACACCATTTCGATTCCCAGATTAAAAATTGAAAACGCCACGATCGCAATTGGTGGAGAGGATTTATCAAAAAGTCTCGTCCAATATCCAGGAACGGCCCTACCGGGAAAAAGAGGAAACTCTGTTATTTTTGGCCATTCGATTTTGCCAATATTTTTTAACCCCAAAGACTACATCTCTATTTTTTCAACCCTGCCCACACTGAAGGCGGGAGACGAAATAAACGTAAACTATGACGGAGTTAGCTATAAATATCGAGTCGAGAATATGTTTGAAGTCCTCCCCACCGATATCCAAGTTTTAGAGCAAGATTCAAGAGATTCTTTTCTTACTCTTATTACCTGTGTTCCGCCGGGAGATCCCAGAAAACCGAGAAGATTGGTAGTCAGGGCAAGGATAGTTTCACCGGAGAATTTAAATGCGAATATTGGGAATTGATTATGGTCAAAAAAAGATAGGATTAGCCTTTGCCGAGGGTTCTTTGGCCGAGCCTTTTAAAGTCCTTCGAGTAGGCTCGGACGAGGAGGCTCTTATTAAGCTGGGAAAAGTCGTAAAAGAGGAAGGAGTCGAAAGAATTGTGGTTGGGATTTCCGAGGCACAAATGGGTGGTAGGTCTAGGAAGTTTGGTCTAAGGCTAAGGGCAAGATTAAGAACACCAGTTGAGTTTTTCGACGAAACATTAAGTACACAGGATGCTAGGCGTCTTTCCTTCCAGTCGGGAGTTTCGAGAAAAAAGAGGAAACAGATGGAGGATGCATTCGCAGCAGCGCTTATGCTACAATCGTACCTAGACAATGTTTAAAAATGTAATAGCTCCGATTCAGGCATGGCTCCTTTCCCAAGGAAGATGCGTTGGTTGCGGAAGAGAGCTATCGGCCGGAAAAGAGGAACAGAAAAAGGATGGGACAAAGAAAGTAATTTGTGAATGCGGACGGATCTTTGTTTACGACCTCAAGACCAAAAGATATAGAAGAGCACTTCTCGAAGAAGTTGAATGAAGCGTCTTTTATTCCTCTTTTTCACTCTCTTTGCCTTACTGGCGGGTATAACTTTCTGGTGGTACTCGGCAGTCAAACCCGTGTCTTCCGACTCTTTCCTTAAAGATTTTTTAATAGTTAAAGGTTCCTCGGCCTCCCAAATAGGAAACAAACTGGAGAGGGAAGGTTTTATCAAGAGTGCTTTGGCATTTAAAATTTATGTTCAAGTAACGGGTAAGGCAAAAAGGATACTCGCGGGAGAGTATAGACTTTCGGGGGGCCATTCTCTTTTCAAAGTAGCCGATGAGCTTACCCACGGCCCCGTTGAAATTTGGGTGACTATACCGGAAGGCCTAAGGCGAGAAGAAATTGCCGAAAGGTTTGCCTCTGCTTTTGGTCAAGGAGAAGACTTTACCCAGGAATTTTTGAGCGCTGCCAAAGACATTGAGGGTTTTCTTTTTCCCGACACTTACCTTTTCCCGAAAGACTCCGCCGCCTCCGCAGCGGTTAATAAAATGAGGTCGACATTTGACATAAAAACAACGGAGCTTAATGAGGGAATCAAGGCTTCCGAACTAACCTTGAGGGAAATTGTAATACTTGCTTCAATAATTGAAAGAGAAACTAGAACCGAAGACGAGAGGCCGATAGTTGCCGGGGTACTGATTAATAGATTTAATATAGGAATGGGTCTTCAGGCGGATGCCACTGTCCAGTACGCCGTCGCCACGAGCTCCAACTGGTGGCCAGTTTTAACTAGAGACGACCTAACCACGAACTCGCCATTTAATACCTACCGTTTCCGGGGACTCCCACCTGCTCCCATTGCAAACCCCGGGCTTTCGTCGCTTCGCGCCGTAATTTTTCCCGAAGAGACGGATTATTTATATTACCTTCACGACTCAAAAGGGCAGGCCCACTACGCCGAAACTCTGGCCGAGCACAACGAAAACATTAGAAAATACTTAGGAAAGTAGCTTCTAAATTAAACCTTGACAAGCTTGTCCTAAAAGATATAATCCCAACTTAGGCGTACTAATGTACGCATTCTGCGCGTCTAACGCGCGGGTTTTTCTGTTGCGCAACGTCCCTTGATGGCCACCAAAACCGCAAGAACTCGCCGAAATTTTGGAAAAGAAGAAAAAGGTTTGCCCAAATTAGACCTTTCTTTGGTGCAAAAGGAGCCTTGGCAATGGTTTATGACCGAGGGCATTGCCAAGGAACTTATTGAAATATCTCCAATTGACGACTTCACCGGCAAAAACTGGCAACTGGTTTTAGGAGAACATGTACTTGGCGCTGCTACTATTTCTCCGAGGGTCGCTCAAGCCAAAGGTCTTACATTTTCCTTTCCCCTAAAAATTAAAGCAACTCTCGTCAACAAGAAAACCGGCAAGGAAGTAACACAAGAAGTGTTTCTGGGAGATATTCCCCAGATGACCACAAGGGGAACGTTTATCATAAATGGAATCGAAAGGGCAGTTATTAATCAGATCGTTCGCTCTCCGGGTGTTTATTTTTCGGGAGATCTCGACCTTTCAAGCGGCCGCATGTTATTTAAAGCCGAGGCAAGACCCCTTCATGGTTCTTGGCTTGAGTTTGAAGTCGGCAGAAACGACGTTGTTGCCGCACGAATCGATAGGCGAAGAAAAGTTTTAGCAACAGTCCTTCTGCGTGCAATGGGGGTTGGGGATGATAGCGAGATAATTTCTCTTTTTAAAGATATCGAGGTTGATGGCCAGCATAAATATATAGCGGCAACACTTGAAAAAGACCCCACAAATTCCCAAGAAGAAGCGATCTTGGAAATCTATAAGAAACTTCGACCCGGCGAGCCTGCAATTTTAGAGAATGCCCAGACACTCTTTGATTCACTTTTTTTTGACCATAGGCGATACGATTTGGGAAAAGTCGGAAGGTTTAAAATCAATAAAAGGCTTGGGCTTACTCTTCCTAATGAAAAATCTACTTGGGTTTTGACCAAGCAAGATATCATAGGCACAATAAGCTATCTTATAAATCTTCAAAACGGAAAAGGCAGGGTTGATGATATAGACCACCTTGCAAATAGAAGGTTAAGAAGAGTGGGAGAGCTGGTTGCGACAAATGCATTTAGGGTTGGGCTTTTGCGGCTCGAAAGATCCGTAAAAGAGAAGATGAGCCTTATTTCTGCGGATGATAAACCCCTTCCGGCAACCTTGATTAATGCAAGACCCCTAATTGCTTCTCTTAATGAATTCTTTAGGAGTAACCAACTATCTACAATACTTGATGATACCAATCCTCTTTCGGAAATTGACAACTTAAGGCGTGTTTCTGTCTTAGGCCCCGGTGGAATAAACAGGGAGCGCGCCTCCTTTTCTATCCGTGACATTAACTCTTCCCAATATGGAAAAATCGACCCCGTTCGTTCTCCCGAAGGACCCAACATTGGCCTTGTTACCTATTTGGCCCTATATGCCCGCGTTAACGAGTATGGATTTTTAGAGGCTCCATATAGAAAAGTAGAGAAGATAAAAAGAGGAAAGGAAACCAAGATAAGAGTGACCGACGAGATAATCTATTTGTCAGCAGACGACGAAGAGGAAAACCACATTACACACTCGGGGGTCGGTATCGACTCTCGTGGTTATATTACTGACGAGAGGGTAGCCTTTAGATATAAAGGAACATTTACGGAAGGACCGGCTAGCCTGGTTGACTTTATAGACGTCACCCCAAGAGAAGTAGTTGGAGCCTCTGCCTCTCTAATTCCTTTTTTGGCTCACGACGAAGGCAATAGAGCTCTAATGGGATCTAATATGCAGTGTCAGGCCGTACCCCTGGTTAATCCTGAATCTCCCATAGTTGGAACAGGGATGGAGACCGAAATTGCCCAGGCCATGGGTAGAGTTATAAGGGCACACCATTCGGGAGTGGTGGAATATGTTGACGGAGAGACTGTTGTGGTAAAACTTGACAGAAAAGCGGAGGAAGTTCCCGCCACTGAAGACACCGAAGTCTTGGAAGGTGGCAAGAAAGAGATTTATTATCTCACGAAGTTCAAAAGAACTGCCCACTCCACGTGTTATAACCAAAAAGCGTCGGTTAAACCAGGTCAGAAAGTTAAAACGGGAGATTTACTCGCCGATGGGCCGGCTTGCGACGGGGGGGAGTTGGCACTCGGGAGAAACTTGGTAGTTGCCTATACCTCTTTTGGGGGCTATGGATTCGAGGATTCGATTTTGGTTAGCGACCGGCTTGTCAAGGACGACCTTTTGACTTCGATTCATATCGAAGAGTACGAAGCGGATGTGGTTGATACCAAACTTGGACCTGAGGAGCTCACGCGAGATATTCAAAATGTTGCCGAGGCAGAACTTGCAAATCTTGCCGAAGATGGAATTGTTGTTATTGGAGCGGAGGTCGGACCAAACGACATTTTGGTCGGTAAAATTGCGCCCAAGGGAGAAACAGAATTAACTGCCGAAGAAAGACTTTTGAGGGCCATTTTTGGAGAAAAAGCCCGAGAGGTCAGGGACACATCGCTTAGGGTTCCTCACGGAGAAAAAGGAATTATTGTTGATGTTTCTATTTTGGATAAAGACAAAGGGGATGAGCTTGGCCCGGGCGTAATTAAGAGGGTAATTGTGAGAGTTGCCCAGATAAGAAAGATTACGGTTGGAGATAAAGTTGCAGGCAGGCATGGAAACAAAGGGGTCATAGCAAAAATTATGCCCGTTGCCGATATGCCATACTTATCCGACGGGACCCCCGTAGATATTATTATTTCTCCTCTTTCGGTTTTGGCTCGTATGAACCTTGGGCAGCTTCTTGAGTGCCACCTGGGTTGGGCCCTTTCCAAAAAAGGGGAAAAAGCAGCTCTTCCTGTTTTTGACAAAATTGAAGAGGAGACTGTTAGCAAAGAACTCGTTTCTTCCGGCCTCCCGGTTACAGGCAAAGCCAGGCTTCACGACGGAAGAAGCGGAGAACCATTTAAGGAAAGTACCGTGGTTGGAGTGGGATACATAATGAAGCTTACCCACATGGTTGAGGATAAGACCCACGCCCGTTCGACCGGTCCGTACTCTTTGGTTACCCAACAGCCTCTTGGCGGAAAAGCCCAAATGGGAGGTCAGAGATTGGGAGAAATGGAGGTTTGGGGACTTGAAGCACACCGTGCCGCCTACACTTTGCAGGAGATGTTGACCATTAAATCCGATGACATTTTGGGTCGCGCCAGAGCTTTCGAAGCGATAGTTAAAGGAACAGACATTCCGGAAGCAACGGTTCCTGAATCTTTCAAGGTTTTGGTTAGGGAACTTAACTCACTCGGTCTTTCAATAGACGCAAAGGGGGCGGTAGTGGCGAAAGATGCCCAAGAGGGAGAGGAAACTAGAGAGGCAGAGGAGGTAACTTCCTAAAAATGGAACCTTTATCAGATCTTAAAACACTGGCTGATTTCAAAAGCCTTGTTATTAGGCTAGCTTCCCCCGAAGATATTAGAAAGTGGTCTAGGGGCGAGGTTACAAAGCCGGAAACAATAAACTATAGAACCCTAAAACCGGAAAAAGACGGACTTTTCGATGAAAGGATATTCGGGCCTACGAAGGATTGGGAATGTTATTGCGGAAAGTATAAAAGAATTAGGTATAAAGGGGTGGTCTGTGATAAATGCGGAGTTGAGGTTACCCAGTCTAGAGTTAGGCGCGAAAGGATGGGCCATATCACTTTGGCAACCCCCGTTGTTCATGTCTGGTTTTTCAAGGGGGCTCCTTCGAAAATCTCACTCATTCTTGGAATTGCCCCAAGAGCAATAGAGCAAGTAATTTACTTTGCCCGCTACCTGGTAATAGAGGTAGACGAAAAAAGAAAAAAAGAAGCAATAAAGAACCTCGAAAAAGCCCGAGACGGGAGGCTAAAAGATATGTCTTTCGGTTTTAGCGAAAGGAAGGGCGCACTTAAGGGAGAAGCCAACCAGGCAAAAGAAAAGATTAAGGCCAAAATAAAAGATAAGGAGCAGGCCGCACTGGCACTTTCGGAAATTGACCTCGACTTTCGTAAAAAAGAGACAGCTATTTCCGAAGAGGAGAAAAATACTTTAGATAAGACGAGCCAGCTTTTCGAAAATCTGATCTCTCTTGTAAAGGGTATAAAGTCCCTAAGCGTCTTATCCGAGGAAGAATACGATGAGCTCTCTGTCCACTCTGCTACGGATTTTATGGTTGCCAAAATGGGTGCCGATGCGGTTCTTTCTGCTATTGAAAAAATTAATTTAGAGGAGCTTTCGGCTGCATTAAGGCTAGAAATAGAAGAACTTAAAGGTGCTAGCCCCCGTTATGTAAAAGTTGCCAAAAGACTAAAACTGGTTGATGGTCTGAAACGGGCAAAAATCGATCCGTCCTGGATGGTTCAAAAAGTTTTACCCGTTCTTCCGCCCGATCTTAGACCCATGGTTCAGCTTTCGGGAGGACGTTTTGCCACAAGCGACCTAAACGATCTTTATAGGCGTGTTATTAACCGAAATAATCGTTTGAAGCACCTAATTAGCCTTGGCGCACCCGAGATTATTTTGCGAAACGAAAAGAGAATGTTACAGGAGGCAGTAGACTCCTTAATTGATGCTTCGCAGAGAAAGGCCGTTAGGCGCGGACGAGGAAGACAAACCCTGCGTTCGCTATCGGACATGCTTAGAGGAAAACAGGGTAGATTTAGGCAAAACCTGCTTGGTAAGAGAGTAGACTATTCTGGCAGAAGCGTCATTATCGTTGGACCGGAGCTTTCGTTAACCCAGTGCGGTTTACCAAAAGAGATGGCGCTTGAAATGTTTAAACCCTTTGTCTTAAAGGAAATGATAGCAAGAGGCATTGCCCCTAATGTAAAAAGCGCCAAGAATATGTTGGAGCGAAAACCTCCGGAGATTTTCGACATTCTGGAGGAGATTACCAGAAACCACCCCGTACTTCTTAACCGCGCACCCACGCTTCATAAGCTCTCAATCCAGGCATTTTACCCGGTTCTTATTGAGGGAAATGCCATAAGAATTCACCCGGCCGTATGTTCCGGATTTAACGCAGACTTTGACGGAGACCAAATGGCGGTGCACGTTCCTCTTTCTCAAAAAGCAATAGATGAGGCTAAAAACTTAATGCTCCCGACACACAACCTTCTAAGGCCCGCTGACGGCTCGCCTATTGCAACCCCAGCACAAAAAGAGATGGCTCTGGGAGTTTATTACCTAACAAATAGCGACAGCCGAATACCTCCGTCGGAAAGCGTTTTTGCAGACAGAGAAGAAGCAATTTTTGCCTATCAAGCCCGAAAGGTTGACCTTAGACAAAAAATCAATCTCAGTCTGGACGGAAAACTTATAGAAACCACACCGGGCCGCATACTTTTCAATGAGGTTTTACCCGAAGGTTTTGAGTTTGTGAACGAACCGGTAAATTCCACGGTAATAAAGAAAATCTTTACAATGGCCTATGCAACCCAAGACAGGGAAAAAGTCGTTGAGATGGTTGACGCAATCAAAAATCTAGGATTTTTGGGCGGAACCATTTCTGGACTATCTTTCGGCATGAGTGATGCCCAAATCTTGCCAGAAAAGAAGATAATTCTTAAGGATGCGGAAGAAAGGGTAGCTGAAAATGAAAAGAATTTTAATGGGGGGCTCATTACAGCAGAAGAAAAAAGAAGGCTTTCCCAAGAGGTCTGGATCGAGGCTACCGAGGAGCTTGCAGATAAAACTTGGGATTCCATGGATGAAAATTCGCCGGTAAAAGTTGTAATTAATGCTAAAGCAGGTCGAGTTTCAAGAGACCAGGTTAAACAGCTTGTTGCCATAAGGGGTTTAATTGTTGACCCTCTAGGGAAAATCGTCGAACTTCCCGTAAAAGGAAACTTCAAAGAGGGGCTTTCGATTTTTGAGTACGTTACTTCCTCTCGAGGTTCCAGAAAAGGTCTTACAGATACAGCAATAAAGACTGCTGATGCGGGGTACTTGACAAGAAGACTTGTTGACGTTGCCCATGACGTAATTGTCAGACTTTCCGACTGTGGTAGCAAAGAAGGATTTAGCGTTAAAAAGACAATTCGTCCCAACTCTTTCGCTGCAAGAATTTTCGGAAGAATAGCCGCCGAGGACGTTGTCTACCCAAGGGCGAAAAAGACTCTGGTTGTAAAAGGAGAACTTATTGATGAGGCTAAGGCGCTGGAGATAGAGAGAGAAGGGATCTCCGAGGTTAGCGTTCGCTCGGTGCTGACTTGCGCATCTCGCTACGGGATCTGTGCGGCTTGTTACGGATGGGACCTTTCAAATAAGAAAATGGTTGAAATAGGTACACCCGTAGGTGTTGTAGCAGCACAATCGATTGGAGAGCCGGGAACTCAACTTACCCTAAAGACCAAGCACACAGGAGGTATTGTAGGGCTTGACGTGACCCAAGGACTACCCCGCGTAGAAGAACTTTTTGAGGCAAGGGTACCCAAAATACTCTCTCCTCTTTCCGAGATTTCAGGAAAAGTAACAATTGCCGAAACGGAAGAAGGTTGGAAGGTTACAATTGCCTCGGTAAATATTAAACCAAAAGAGTTACGGGAGTATCTTATTCCCAAGACCATTAAACTCTCGGTTGCCGATGGGCAGTTGGTTGACTCGGGAACCCAACTTGCGGCCGGATCCTTGGATATGAAAGAAATTCTGACGATTAGGGGTCTAAGAAGCGCCCAGGAATATCTGGTTCATGAGATTCAGAAGGTCTACGAGTCTCAGGGAATTCCAATAAACGATAAGCATTTTGAGGTTATAGCCAGAAAAATGAGCGATGAGGTTAGAATTGTTACACCCGGTGACACCAAATTCCTGCCGGGAGATTTAGTCGATAAAGCATCCTTCGAAGAGGAAAATGAGAAAATTTTGGCTGCGGGTGGGGAGCCGGCAAGCGGCCAACAGGTCATGTTGGGAATCACAAGACGCTCACTTTACACCGAGAGCTGGCTATCGGCGGCTTCATTTGAACAAACAACCGATGTCTTAACCGACGCGGCTCTTCAGGGAAAAGAAGACAAACTTGTTGGACTCAAGGAAAACGTGATCATAGGAAGGCTTATACCCGTGACTCCTGAGCGAGCCGCCTTGCCCCAGAAGCCGGTTTCAGTGTAAAATACCCCGAGAATGCCTACAATTTCTCAACTAATCAGAAAAGGCAGAAAAAGGACGCAGAAAAAGGCAAAGACTGCGTCTTTGAGACGTTGGTTTAGTGCAAAGGATAGAAAGTTCGGAGAACTGCCATCGCCCCTTAAACGCGGGGTGGTTCTTGCAGTAAGAACCATGACTCCAAAAAAGCCGAACTCGGCACTTCGGAAGGTAGCCAGAGTTAGACTTTCCAATAAACAAGAAGTTACCGCTTATATTCCAGGAGAAGGCCACGAACTTGCCGAACACTCAATAGTATTAATTCGAGGCGGCCGTGTAAAGGACCTTCCAGGAGTTAAGTACCACATTGTTAGGGGTAAATACGACACAACCGGAGTAGTTGGAAGGCAAACCGCAAGAAGTAGATACGGAACAAAGAAAGGAGAAGCTCCCAAGACGGCACCGACACCCGCCGCCACACCTACTCCCACCCCAGCCGTGGGGAATTAAAATATGGCCAGAAAAGGACAATCAAAAATTAGAGATATTGAACCGGATCCAATATATGGGAGCCGCATAGTTGCCAAGCTTATAAATAGATCTATGGTTGATGGTAAAAAGAGTGTTGTCGAAAAGGAAGTTTATAGAGCATTTGAGATTATTAAGGAAAAGACAGACGATGACGCTGTAAAAGTTTTTAATCAGGCGCTCGATAATATAAAGCCTACGATGGAGGTTAGACCCCGAAGGGTTGGGGGAGCCGCCTATCAGGTTCCTATAAGCGTCAGGGGGCCTAGAAGAGAGTCTTTGGGTATCCGCTGGTTAATCTTGGCAGCCCGAAGTCGTTCAAATTCTGAATACCACACTTACGCCGAAAAACTTGCCGCAGAAATAATGGATGCCGCAAAGGGGGAAGGGCCGGCTGTAAAGAAAAGGCTGGAAATTGAAAGGGTCGCAGAAGCCAACAGGGCATTTTCTCACTTCAGATGGTAGGTTAGCCTTACCAATCTTTCTGGAAGCGGGAGCTTCCGGTTTTTTGTGCAATAATTATTAATATGCCAGCAGAAACTGCAAAGAAAAAAAGTGCAATGGTTATGACGGAAACCAAAGGCCGCGAAGTTCCTTTGGAGAGAATTCGAAACATCGGCATTATTGCCCACATTGACGCCGGAAAAACAACTACAACCGAGCGAATCCTTTTTGAGACAGGGAAAACTTATAAATTGGGTTCGGTCGACGAGGGAACTACGGTTACAGATTGGATGGAACAGGAAAGAGAGCGCGGAATTACAATTGTTTCTGCCGCAATTACGACCTTCTGGGATTTAAAAGAAAAATCTTCGCCTGCCTCGCCGAGCCAAGGCGGGGTTGAGCCGGGCCATTATAGAGTCAATATTATTGATACTCCGGGGCATATTGATTTTACCGCTGAAGTTGAAAGGTCACTCCGGGTTCTGGACGGGGCTATCATGGTTTTTGACGGCCGAACGGGAGTCGAGTCTCAATCCGAAACCGTCTGGCGCCAAGCCGATAAATATAATGTTCCCCGAATTTGCGTTTTGAATAAATTGAATCTAATCGGGGCCGATTTTGAGGGAAGCCTAAAATCCATTCACGAAAGATTGGGAGCCAATGCCGCCCCTATTGTTATCCCGATTGGGATTGAACACGCACATCGCGGAGTAATTGACCTTGTTAGTATGAGGGCTTTTACCCAAAAAGGACCGGAGGACAATACGCTTGCCGAAGAAGAAATCCCTGGTGATTTAGTTGATGAGGCGAAAAAATATAGACACGAACTTGTTGAAAAGGTTGCCGAATTTGACGATGAATCATTGACAAAATACCTCGAAGGTCAGGAATTAACCGAAGAGGAACTTAAAAGAGCAATAAGAAAGGGAGTAATTGGAGGTAAATTCTTCCCAATTTTCGGAGGTGATAACCGAACAGCCGAAGTCCAACTTCTTTTAAACGGAGTTCTTGAATACCTTCCTTCACCTCTTGATATGCCTCCGGTTGAAGGGGTCAATCCCAAAACCGGCGAAAAAGAGACTAGGGAAAGGAAAAATGAAGCTCCTTTTTCCGCCCTGGCATTTAAGGTAATGACCGACCCGCACGTAGGGCGCTTGGTTTACTTAAGGATTTATTCCGGGAAGCTTTCTAGCGGCAATGTTGTTTATAACGCAACCAGGCAACTATCAGAAAGAATCGGAAAATTGGTTCTTCTTCACGCAGACCAAAGAGAACTTATCGATTCGGCCTTTGCAGGAGAGATTGTTGCTGCGGTTGGGATTAAAGATACAACTACGGGAGACACAATCTGCGACCCGGGACACCCAATAATTCTTGAGTCAATTTCTTTCCCCGAGCCAGTTATTTCTCTGGCAATTGAGCCGGCAACCAAGAGCGACCAGGAGAGGATGGGGCTTGCCCTTCAGAAACTTTCGGACGAAGACCCGACATTTAGAATTAAGTCAAATCCTGAAACAGGACAGACCATTATTTCAGGCATGGGGGAGCTTCAGTTAGAGGTACTTGTCGACAGAATGAAAAGAGAATTTAACGTTGAGGCACAAACAGGAGCTCCGCAGGTTGCCTATAAGGAAACCATTAAGAAGGTTGCACAAGGTGAAGGCAAGTATATCAGGCAGACGGGAGGTCGCGGTCAATACGGACACTGTTTACTTAGAGTGGAACCCTTGGGTCGCGGAGAAGGGTTTGAGTTTAAATCCGAAATCAAAGGAGGAGCCATCCCTTCGGAGTTTATTTCTCCTATTGAAAAAGGAGTCAAAGAAAAAATGGAAAACGGAATTATGGCGGGGTTTCCCATGGTTGATATCAAGGTGGCTGTTTATGACGGGAGCTTCCACGATGTTGACTCATCCGAAATTGCTTTCAAGATTGCGGGTTCCCTCGCCGTAGAAGAAGCTGTTCGCAGGGCGGATATGATTCTCCTTGAACCTATCATGAAAGTTGAGGTGTCCACCCCGGAAGAATTTATGGGAGACGTTATTGGAGACTTGTCTTCTAAAAGGGCGCAGATTTTAGGTACGGAAAAGAGGGGACAGATGACCGTAATTGACGCCGTAGCTCCCCTGGCCGAGCTGGCCGGTTACGCCACCAAGCTTCGCTCCGTCTCTCAAGGAAGAGCAAGTTTTTATATGGAACCCTCACACTACGAAGAAGTTCCCAAAAATATAGCTGAAGCGATTGTGGCCAAAAGCGGAAAAGTGACAATGGGCCGCGGTTCGCAGTGATTTAAAATTAGCTCTTGACAGAGTCTTTCGTGCCTAGTTATAATACGGACAAGTTAAGGGCGTTATGCCCTTTTTAGTTTGTAATAAGACCGAAAGTAAGGTAAAATAATCAACATGGCAGGAGAAGCAAAAGCAAAATTCAATAGAAGCAAGCCGCACATAAATGTCGGAACCATTGGTCACGTTGACCACGGAAAAACCACACTAACTGCGGCTATTACTTCCGTTTTATCAAAACAACCCGGTAACTCCACAAAAGCTTACAAGTTCGACGAAATCGACAATGCCCCCGAAGAGAAAGAAAGAGGAGTTACTATTAATATCTCTCACATTGAGTACGAAACCGAAAAGCGGCACTATGCCCATATCGATGCTCCGGGACACGCAGACTACATAAAAAACATGATTACCGGTGCTGCCCAGATGGACGGGGCAATCCTAGTTATTTCTGCGGCAGATGGCCCTATGCCCCAAACCCGAGAGCACGTTATTTTGGCTAGACAAGTTAATGTTCCTGCAATTGTAGTTTTCCTTAACAAGGTCGATACCGTTGACGACCCTGAAATTATAGATTTGGTCGAGGCCGACGTTAGAGACTTACTAAAGAAATACGAATATCCCGGAGACAAAACCCCCATAATTAAAGGTTCTGCTCTTAAGGCTCTTGAGGGAGACGCCGAGGCCGAGAAAGCCATTCTTGAACTAATGAAGCAGGTCGACGAATATATTCCGGAGCCAGTACGCGATACCGAAAAGCCCTTCCTTATGCCTATCGAGGACGTATTTGCTATTAAGGGTCGAGGAACGGTTGTTACGGGTAGAGTTGAGAGAGGAAAATTAAAGGTAAACGAGGAAATAGAGATAGTCGGTCTAAAAGATACGAAAAAGTCTGTTGTAACGGGTCTCGAGATGTTTAGAAAGACGCTCGATGAGACAATCGCGGGAGACAATGTAGGAGTACTTCTAAGGGGAATTGAGAAGGACGATGTCGAAAGGGGTCAAGTTTTAGCAAAGCCCGGCACGATTACGCCCCACACCGAGTTTGAAGCAGAGGTTTATATTCTTTCCAAAGAGGAAGGCGGACGCCATACACCGTTCTTTACGGGTTATAAGCCCCAGTTCTATGTAAGAACAGCAGACGTAACCGGAGAAGTTACCTTACCTGCTGGAATTGAAATGGTTATGCCTGGAGATAATGCCAAGATGAAAGTAAAGCTTATCCAAGCTGTTGCCATGGAAGAAGGTTCAAGATTTGCAATCAGAGAAGGCGGCCAAACAGTTGGTGCTGGAGTTATCACCAAAGTAATAGCCTAAGTTTAATAGCTCTTTAACGGGCCTATGCCATTAGGAAGACTACGCGTCAAGCTTAAAAGCTACGACCACAGGGTCATAGACGAGGCGGCAGCCAAGATCCTCGATACCGCCTTAGCTACTGGTGCAAAAATAGTAGGCCCGATCCCCTTACCAACCAAAAGAACGATGATGGCCGTTAAAGAATCCCCTTTTACCGATAAAGATGCCCAGGAACACTTCGAAATTTTGGTTCATAAGCGCCTAATTGACATCATCGACCCCTCCGAGCGCACAATCGATTCTCTTTCAAATCTCGACCTCCCAGCCGGAGTCTCCATCGAGATAAAAATGTAAAGCCCTCTCTTGCGGGGAACAGCTTCATTTGTTATAATCCAAGCAACGTGGAGGTGACTAGCCAAAATTAACCTCTAAATAGTTTGTAGGATGTGCCAATTAGGGCGCCTCCGGGCGCCTTTTTTTGTGAAGAAAATATGATTAATACGACTTTGGCAGAAAAAGGAAAAATGAGTCAAACCTTTGTTGAAGGCAGAAGAGTTTCGGTGACAAAGGTTGTGGCTGGACCTTGTGTGGTTACGCAGATTAAGAAGGAGGAAAAAGACGGATATTGGGCGGTTCAGCTTGGGATGGGAGAGAAAAAGATTAAAAACGTAAGCAAGGCTCTTCAAGGACACCTCAAAAGCCTCATCAAAGACAATAAAGCCCCAAGATTTTTAGCAGAAGTTAGATTAGAAAAAGAACCCGAGTTTAATGTTGGAGATATCATAAAAGCCTCCGACATTTTTCGTGTCGGGGACTTAATTGCCGTAACTGGGACCTCAAAGGGAAAAGGATTTGCGGGAGTAGTTAAAAGGTGGCACTTTGCCGGAGGCCCCAGAACTCATGGCCAGTCCGACCGCGAAAGAGCTCCCGGTTCAATCGGTCAAACAACCACTCCCGGCCGAGTTTTCAAAGGCAAGAAAATGGCCGGCAGAATGGGGTGGGAGAGGGTAACCGTTAAAAATCTTCAGGTGGTTTCGGTTAACTCCGAAACAAACGAAATTGAAATTTCAGGTCCGGTTCCGGGAAATCCCGGAACACTTTTAATTATTAGAAGACT
>ERZ1292644.1012-Hain-H14-01um-R2-1012-length-15547-cov-5_pt1 | contig 15547 bp, 28 predicted proteins | sample MGYA00564402_ERZ1292644 | MGnify/ENA primary metagenome ERZ1292644 (study PRJEB36523, sample SAMEA6512644) | groundwater metagenome | collected 2019-01-09 | study: AquaDiva: Metagenomics assemblies of 32 groundwater samples
TTGCCAGGAACCTGCCGAGAAGAGACAGCGCTGCATCGCCGGTTTGCGAGCGCGTGCCTCGGTGGCGAGTGGTTTCGCGTCACGCCAGAGATTCAGGAGGTCATTGACAGTCAACAGTACCCGCCGGGGTTTGTTGTCCCACGACCTCACAAAGGCACCCTGAAACGGCGAAGGTGGGCAATGAAGCAACTACGGCAGAACAAGTGTGTGAACTGCGGCAAACACCCGATTACCAAACGGAGTACGCGGATATGCGCGACCTGTCTCCGTCGTGATCGGGACCGTCACGCGCGACGGAGCGTTAATGCTAGCAAGAACGTTTCTGCTAGCATCAACGTTGGTGGTACCAGAAAGGTACGACCAAGCGAGTACCTAGTAGCTACGCCGGTACCTAAGCACGACAATCCCAAGGATGGACCGAACACTTCACCAACCCTGGACAGCCCGAAAAATCCGCGCCGCGAGCTGACACAGAAATAACGCGCATGACCGAGAACGTCGAAACACTGATCGTAGGGATCTGGCTGAGCCTCTGCGCGGCCTGCCTGATCGTGATCGCAGTGATGGACATGACATTCACGCGCAGGAAAGGGAAGGACCGATGAAGAAACCGAAGCGGAAAGTGTGGACACCGAAGGCGCGCAAGGGGCGGCTGTTCGAGGGGCTGCCCGTCGTCGATGCTGATCACGACATTGCGCTCGTCATCACAAAGGCAGACGTCAGTGCGTCAACCGTCAAAGACCCGGGGAATTGTGCAGCGGCACGAGCAGGACGGCGCGAACTCAAGCGCGACGTCCGCGTGTTTCTGAGCCGCATGTACGTCAAGGAAGAAGACCGGCATGGGGCGCGTTGGGTCCGCTACCTCACGCCAGAAAATGCGGCACGCGAGATCGTGTCATTCGACCGTGGCAGCGCGTTCGTCCCCGGTGAGTACAATTTCGTGGCGCCGAGGCTGGGGCAGCGGCTGGGCGCCCCACGTGGCTTGCAGCACCAAGAAACTGGAACGGAGCCGAAGAAGAACCGGCCACACGCAATGACGACGAATGTTCGTCCGAGCGCCCACACGCACTACAACTGAGGCTGACACAATGACTATGCCCCCCATGCCCGACCGATCCGCCGCCGTGAAACGCTTCTACGATCTGCGCCCAGGCTACTTCGTCCCCGACATGCCACTTGGCCACCACGACGATCAACGCCGGCAGTCGTTGCCGGTCCTCATCGCGTACCTTGAAGTGGAGCACCCTGAGGACGAATCGCTCTGGGGCGTCCTCGTCAAAGCCAATCAGAACCTCAAGATCCCCTGCGACATCATCGTGTGGGCACCGACCCTCGAACACGTCGACATCAGCACCAGCAGCGGCGGCAGCTGGGAGCCGCATGGGCCTATTACGAACGCATCGGATCAGTGGCATTGGGCACCGTCAGTCGTTGTTGACCTGTCGGGGCACGAGCGTGCCTTAGCAGCGCCCCCCTACCCGATGCCGACGCCGTTAGGCGGCGGGAGCGGTGGAGGAGGTACCAGCCCAGCACCACCCAACGACGACTTACGCGACTTGCTGACTGCCTATGCCTCGATGACGAGTGATGGCCTCAATCGCATCGACGAACGCCTCAACGCCTTGGAGGCTCGGGCGGCGACGCAGCACCACGCCCTCAGCGACACCGTTCGCCTCGTCGGCCGCATCAGTGACACCCTCGACCATGTAGGCCTCGAAGGCAAACTTGACCTGCCCGGCAGCTTGTTCGACGGCCGCCTGCGCGATCTGAAGCGGAGGGTCGAATGAGCCCCCGCCGCCTTAACAAGCGTCCACGCGCCAGACCATGGCTCATACCTGACTGGATGCGGCCGTACGTCCAGTACATCGTTAATACTGGCGGCAATGATGTCGAGGACATGATCAACGGGCATGCAGACCCGCTGATCAATCTCCCGCTCTCGACGCTGCAGGCGTGCGTCAAGTCTCAGGTCATGCTACTCGAACAGCTGCACCACGACAAGAAACTCGCGGGGTAGATTCGCCAAAAGCAGATCTAAGAGAAACCGTCAGAGATTTTCCGCCCCGCTGAAAATCCCACAAATCAATCCAATCAATAAGGACCGCATCGAATCTGCGGTCCCCCGCCCTCGTTTTTTGCTTACTATCCTACGGCTGCGCGAACATTTCTTCTTAATTCAATTTGGCAATGGTAAGAGTACGGCCAAATACGGCGATGAACATTGGTCGAAGTCGCAAACGCTACTGAAAAACTCTTACAAGTCTCGCTCCGCGCGATTCGCGTTTTCCGTAGGAAAATCGCTGACATGACTTCGGCAGATCCCCTATTAAGGGTTTTAGCTGAAATGGGTCTTGACAGCGATTCTAAGGAGGCTTACATTCTGTGCCCATGCCGTGGGTCGATCCTCGTCGAAAGCGCCGCGAGTACAACCGCACGTATTACCTCAAACGCAAACAGCAGATCCAGCAGGAAGGCGAGCGCAAGCGGAACCTCAACGTCCGCCTGCCTGATTCGCTGATTGGCCGCCTCCATCGCCTCGTCAACGAAGGCGTCGCAATGGGCAAATGGCCTTGGAAGACGATGAGCGAGTGCGTCAAGACGCTCATTGTCGATGGCCTTCATACCCGGAAGCACGACGACACGGTCTCTGAGATGCTGCCACACCTAGACGCACAGGCGCAATTGGACCGCGTCGCGACCCTCCGGCGAGAAGCCCAGAGCATCCTGAACAAGACACGGCAGGAAGTGGGCGAGCTGTTGGGCATTGGCGCGAACGAAGGCGCGATCCGGTACTTCCACGCCATGCTCGATGCCGCAGAAAAGCTACCGCCGACCGAATGGCGCGACTGGCTGATCAAGAAATTAGAGAAGGAGTTCCCCGACTTGGCCAAGCGGAAACCCACAGGCGTCCAGCTGCTGCCTAAGAAACAGCGGGCGCGGTAATGGCCACGCACCGACCTCGTTTCGCGCCCCGCGTCCTCGAAACCGTCAGCGTCACCGATTTGTCCGTGGTCCATCCACGCTGCGGCAGTGTGGCCCGTGTCACAAGCCTGGGCAGCGCCACCCACGGCAATCCGCTGATTACCGCCATCTGCTCCACGTGCGGCAAGTATATCTACCTTGACCTCGTCAAGGATGCGGATGACGCACACGCCCACAGCGCCAGCGGCGGCGGTAGAAGCTATCGCCGTGGCTGACGTAGGCATTCGGAGTGCTGCCGATCGCTGGCAGGAAGTCGGCCGACTCGCCGCGCAGCTCCATCAGATCGTGCATCATAACGCGCGCATCGACGCGACGCCGCGCGGTGTCATGGACATGGCCCCCTACGCACGGCTGCGGCTCGCCTCACGGTTTGAGAAGGAGCTGGCGCAGCTGCGGCGCGATGTTGGCCGTGAGATTGACCGCGTCACGATAGACGGGTTGCGCGCGGACCTCAAAGCGAAGCAGAAAGCAGACGCCAAGGCAGCAGGCGCAGTCAGGAGCAGCGAATGATGAAGAGGATTAGGGAGTGGCTGCGCCACCCTACGGCGCTATGGCGCCTTGATGAAGGCGCCGCGTTGGTGCGGTCGCTGAACGCCCAACTGCGGCCAATGGGCTACCACGCTGGTATCGTAGGCGGCGTCATCAACCGCGGGTGGTCGAACAAGGATCTAGACGTCGTCATCATGAGGCTCCGCGGCGAAGCGCCACCAGACTTCTTACGCCTCAACATGCTACTCGGGCAGGAGCTAGGGCGTTGGAACCTCTGTGGCTCCTTCCCTACGGTTGCTCATGATCCGTGGGAGGTCCGAAAATTCTATTATCGTGGTCGCCGTGTTGATGCGTTCATTGAACTGGAGAAGCCCTATGAAAATTAGCGCCAACCCCCGCGATCACGGCGGACGTTCGCGTGTCAATGATCTGCGTACTGGGAGGTTCGTCTGGGGCCAAATGCCGATAACGAAGACCTGTACGCAGTGCCGACATCGAAAATCGGTTCGCTGGTTTCGTCGCGACCGTCGCAACCCTGGACACATCAACTCTAATTGCTTACAGTGCGAACGCGAAAAGGCTCGGCTTAGGTATCACAACAGTCCTGATGCTATTAACGCGACAACGTGGAGAGGGAAGCTAAAGGTCTACTACGGCATTTCTTACGGTACCTACCAGCGCTTGCTGCAAGAGCAAGACGGTGTCTGCGCTATTTGTAAGCGTCCTGAGAGAGACCGGCGGCTGTCAGTAGACCATGATCATTCCACCAAGAAAGTGCGTGGGCTGCTTTGTCGACGATGCAACGCAGGGTTAGGTCACTTCGACGATAGTCCCAAGCGCATCGTTCGCGCTCTCATTTACCTCAAAAAAGAACAGGAAGCAGCATGAAGATCCCTATAGATCCGAGGGAGATGGGCCTGCCGTTCGACTCGTGGCGCCCAGGCCAGCGGCTTGCGATTCGCACCGCACTGCACGCGAAGACCCGCCACGTCGTACTGCAGGCACCGACAGGCGCTGGCAAGTCGACGATCGCGGCAGCACTCATGCAGCTCGATAATCGCCGGTCGATCACGCTCACGGGCACCAAGGGGCTGCAGGAGCAGTACCGGAACTCCTACGACTGGATGTATGACATCCGCGGCATGGGCAACTACGAGTGCCTTGCCGCCTCTGACACCTTCAAGAAACTCTTCGTCTACCGCCGCGACACGATCATGTGCGACGAAGGCCCCTGCAAGAGCGGCCGGGCCTGCACGCTTCACGACAGCGGCTGCACGTACTTCGATGCCTACCGCGGCGCATTAGCCTCGCAGACGACGCTCACGAACTACTCGTACCTCCTCGCCATGCGGCGGTTCGGCCGTGGCCTCGGTGGCGCGCACCGGCTCATTCTCGACGAAGCGCACGCGCTGCCCGAAGAACTCATGTCCGCGTGCCGGATCGAAATTCCCTGCGGCATGATCGACGGCAATCCGCCGGAGACGTGGAAGCACTGGACGCAGTGGGCGGCACAGATGCTCCACGAGCTGCGACCCCAGGGCGAGACGGAGGACGTCCGCCAGCGTCGGACGAAGCTGATTGATAGCCTGACGCAGCTTGGGAGCATCAATGAGACGTGGGCGTGGGACGTCGTCGGCGAAACCGTCGTCTTCGAGCCAACGATCCCGCGCCTCTTATTCTCTGCGCTTGCGGACGACGCGACCTGCCGATCGCTCGTCTACCTCTCTGCCACGATTACGCCTGCAACCCTCAAACTTTTGAACATCGATCCTCGTACGGTGACATTCCAAGAGATGCGGTCACGGTTTGACGTCAAACGCCGACCCATATACCTAGTGGACACCGTACGCGTCGACCACAAGATGTCGGGTGACGGCATTCGGTTTTGGCTGAACAGAATCGACAAGATCATCAAGCAACGCCTTGACCGTAAAGGCGTTATCCACACGGTCAGCTACGGCAGGATGTACGACATTCTGAAAGGCTCGTCCCATAGCGGCATCATGGTTGCTCCTCGCTCGGCGTCCGAGTTAACAGCGACGGTCGAACGGTTTCGGAAGATGCGCGCACCTGCAGTTCTGATCTCGCCTTCAGTCACGACAGGCTGGGACTTCCCGTACACCGACTGCGAGTACCAGATCCTCGCCAAAGTGCCATTTCCTGATACGCGATCGAACATCGCCAAAGCGCGCATAGCGGCAACTGAGGGGTACCGCGAACACATCACCATGCAGGCGATCGTGCAGGCAGCCGGGCGTGGGATGCGAGCCGATGATGACCAGTGCGAGACATTCATCATTGACAACCATGCTGTCTGGTTCCTGCCGATGGCGAGGCAGATGGGACTGAGTCCGCAGTGGTTCTCGGAAGCCGTCCACCGCGTCAAGGCGCCCCCGCCACCATCAACTCGGCTGACCTAACATACCTCAAAGGAGCACAGAGATGGCAGACAGAAACAAGAAGCAGGCAGGGTTTTCGCTTGCGCCGGACGCGCAGGTCGTAGGCGGCGGACTGTTCGGCGCCGGCCCCGCACAAGCCACGGAGCATATCTTCGGCATGTTTGACTACAACAAGAAGCGGAAGCCGGCGCCTGCGCTCTTGGTGACGTTCGAGCGCGAGGGCGAATCGCACATCGAATCGTTCACGGTAGGCAATGGCTGGCGGGTCAGCACTGACGGCAAGACGATCATCCCGCGCGCCAACCAGACCGGCCTCAACGACGGCTGCAAGGCCGCGAAGTACCTGGCTGCGCTTAGAGACGAGTGCGGCATGCCTGGCGACTACGTCACCGACGACATCACGGTGCTCAATGGCATCGAGGGGACGCTGGACCGAAAGCCCTTAGAGAAAGTCGAAGGGTCAGACAAAGCCGGCAGCATTCTCATTTTCACAGACGTCGAGACGGCGCCGTGGAGTGAGAACGGCAGCAAGCCGGCAGCGAAGAAGGCAGCTACCAAGTCGGCCAAGCCCGCCGATGACGATGACGACGACGAGGACGAGAAGCCAAAAAGCAGAAAGGCGAAGGCGGCGGCTGACGACGACGAGGACGACACCGATGCAGACGAGGACATCGACGAACTCGCGGTCGAAGCCCTGATCGAAGCGCTCGACGATGGCCCGCTGAAGGTCGCAAAGGTTGAAGGTGCGGTACAGTCTGCACCATCACTCAAGAAACACGCGCAGAAGAAAGCGATTGCGAAGCGCGCGGCCGACTCGAAGTTCCTCAAGCAAGAGAAGGGCTGGGACTTCGACGGCCGCGTGGTGAGTCTCAGTTAGGGGAGCCGTCATGCACCAGAAGTCACTACGCGGCTTTGCCTCGATGCCACGAGAGAAGCGGCGCGAGATCGCGAGTAAAGGCGGCAAGGCGGCACACAAAGCGGGGACCGCGCACACGTGGACGTTCGAGGAAGCACGAGCGGCTGGACACCGGGGCGGCATTCGGAGTCATCAGCTGCGACGTGAACGCGCCGCTGTCGTGGCTGCCATCGTCCCTGAGTAACCCATGTGCGGATCTTCGAGCACAACGCTGACGGTGGATGGCTGCTGGATGCGATCCGCCGTCAGCGCGCGAAAGAAGCCAAGCGCCGCGGCCTCCACGTCAGTACCATCTGTGACGACATCGCGAAGGCGATCGAGCCGAAGCGGTACGCCAAAGGCAACTTCACTGACGCGCAGATGCTGGTGTTTCAGGAACTCGGCAACGCGATCGAGGAACTCGTCGCAAGAGAGCTACGGCGGAAGTACAGCGACTGGCAGAAACCCGACCCGCGGCAGGACGACGACGGCATCTGGGGCAGTCCTGACGGGTGGCACCCAGCGAGTCGGACGATTCACGAAATCAAAGCGACCTGGGTCAGTCCTTCAAGGTTTGTCGAGTTTGACCATGCTGGCCGCGTCGTCTCTGAGAGTCATAAGTTCTTTCGGTACCGCCTCCAGGCGATGAAGTACGCCGATATGTGGGACGCCGCGCGGATTCAGTTCCACGTCGTGTTCATGGTCGGGACGGGCTATCCGCCGCTGCCGACGCCGCCGCGCACGCTGACGCTCGTGCCGACCGCAGAAGACAAAGCGTCAAATGCCGCGATGCTCAAACAGCACGCGATCGATAGGGGGTTGCTGTGATACCAGGACTTGATACCGCTGGGAGCCAATCGGCGTACCCAACGGCGTACCCAATGGAACAGATCCAAAAAGGCAGGACAGCGAACGCGCTCGACTACCTGCCGCCCTCGTTGAAGGAACGCCTGCAACAGCGTCTCAGCGAAAGCCAGCGACACGTCTCTGACATCGAAGCGGCTCTCGCGCTCTTGGAGCGCAATCCTGACATGGAGACGCTGATTACGCTGCTGGGGCGTACTGGAATCTAAGAGTGGCGAAGCACGCACGCACCGTACGCACGACACTCACGCTCCCGACGCCTGTGATCGGGATCACCGCCTTTGAGGGCGCCGGCAAAACGCGGCTCGCCGTGTCTGGCGCCAAACCGATCGCGGTCCTCGCCACTGACACCAACACCACGACGACGATCCGCGACATTCTCGGCCTTGGAGACGACGACGTCAAAATCTGCCAAGTCAGTATGCCGTCGCTGGCGTTCACCGACCCCGATGATCGCGAGACGATCAAGGACGAAGGCACGGAGCGGTGGGAGAAGATGCGGGACTTCCTGCACCCATACATCAAGGAAGACGAACCAATGCCGAAGTGGGTCGTGCTCGACACCGCGACCGACGTGTTCGACATACGCGTGCTCGCCGAGTTCGGCAAGAAAGATCAGATCCCGCCCGAGGTAAGGCGCAACTTGATGGGCCGCTGTAATACCTCCTATAAAGGCATCATCCAAGCCTTCAAGGACCGCGGCTGCGGCGTCATCCTCGTGCATCGCGCAAAAGAGAAATGGGTGGACGCGGTCGAGCGCACGAACCGTGGCATCCAAGATATCCGCAAGCGCCTCGAAGGCCCCTTCGACATGGAGCGCGAAGGCTGGAAGGGCACGGGGTTCGTCACGAGCGTCGAAGTCAACTTAGCATTCGACCCCGCGCGCGAAGTGAAAGAGGGGCTGAGCGAAGAGGCGGAACTTGCGGCGAAGTACGGCATGCGCGTCACGCGATGCACCAACCGCCCTGGGCTCATCGGCCGCGACTACTGGGGCCGCGTCAAGCAAGAAGACGGCACCCGCATCGCGAAAGCGTCCATTCCGTACCTCCTCTCGCAGGTCTATCCTTACCTCAACATTGCGGAGTGGTTATGACCAAGATTCACTGTGACCGCTGCGATGCCACGCTGACGGGCACGCAAAACATTCCAAAGACGTGGACGCAGGAGCTAGAAACGGAGGAATCGCCCGTCTACCATCTGCGAGTCATTAATGGACATGGCACCGGATACGAGCTGTGCAAGATGTGTCTTGCCGACATTCTCGAACGCTTTCTCAAGGAGCTACAGCTGTGAGCGAACACGGCACCATCATCCGTATCCGTGGCGACAAAGGCTACGGCTTCCTCGCGTCTGATCTTGACGGGCGCGAGTACTTCTTCCACGCGAGCGCACTGCCACACAACGAGTTTGCGGAGCTGCAGCAGGGCGACAAGGTCGAGTTTGAGCCGGACGAGGGGCCGAAAGGCCCGAGAGCTGAACACGTCGCACGGCTGTGATCCGCATCAGTGCCGCGATCGGCAGCAGGGAGTTCGTCCGGCCTCTGCGTCGTGCCGGCGCTCCCTGCGGCCTCCGCACGATCGCGAAGATGCCGTACGGCGACTTCTGGTTCTGGGGCAACGGGCGCAACGGCAGAGCGAAGTTCGGCATCGAGCGGAAAACTATCGCCGAGATTGTGAGCAGCATTGGCGACAACCGCTTCATCGGGCACCAACTGCCAGGGCTGCTGAAGGCGTACGACTACCGCTTCATCGTCATTGAAGGGGACCGCTACATCGACCACAAAACAGGCTTGCTCAACCCCCAGGCGCTGAAGTTCCTGCCCCGCAAAGCCCACCTCTACCGCACGGTGCAGAAGTTCGAGCTGACGCTGATGCTCAAGGGCGGCGTCATCGTCGTCCCGACGAAGAACAAGACCCACACCGTCGAGTTCATCATGAGCCTGTACGAGTGGGCCAACAATAAAACGTGGGACCAACACAGCGCAGCCTATCAGGTTGAAGAAAACAAGCCTGACGCTGCGATTTTGGCCGACCGGACGATGAAAAGAAAAATCGCAAACCAGCTTACGAATCTTGCCTGGAAGCGTACGGTTAAAGCAGATCAGTACTTCCCTTCAATCGTAGCCATGATTGTTGGCGACCCGAACTACTGTGCCGACAGACAGACAGTCGCAAGCGCCCGCGTGCATTGGAGAGCTGCGCTAGGGTTCAAAGCAGGTACTAAGATCGCTAACGCTATTGTCGATGTGTGTCATCGAAGAGATGCTGTTCATGCCAAAGGCCGATAGGTACCTCGATGTGTGGGTAAGAGACGGCTCCTTGTCGCAGCGTCATCGATTTTGGTCAAAGGTTAAGAAGGGCGCGCAGCATGAGTGCTGGCTGTGGATGGCGTACCGAAAGAAAACAGGCTACGGCCTATTCAAACTTGGCGCCCATAGGGGAGTCGTCGTTAGAGCGCACCGTGTGTCATACGCGCTTGCTCATGGGCTGGTACCTGCAGGCTTAAACGTCTTGCATCGCTGCGACACACCAGCATGCGTGAATCCACACCATCTGTTTCTGGGAACGCAGGCTGACAACATCGCTGATCGGGATCACAAGAAGCGATGGAACGTCATGCCTGCGCTCATTGCGCGAGGCGTACGCTGATGGCTCGCCATCCGCTCGATCTGTACGAAACGCCGCCACACTATGTCGACGCGCTCTTGGACGTCATCGAGATCCTCCCCTACCACAGAATTTACGAGCCATGCGTAGGTAAAGGCGCGATCATCGAACGACTCGATCAACGGTGCAAGTTCGTCACGAACGACATCGATCCGCGACGGAAAGCCAGTACGCATCTCGATGCACGAAGCCGTAAAGCTTGGGGCACTCTTGGCTACAACTGGTGCATCACCAATCCGCCGTTCACGTACGAGCGCGAAATTCTCTCGAACGCGCTGCAGTTCTGCAAACACGTCGCGTTCCTCGCGCGTCTGTCGTTCCTCGAACCCACGATCGATCGCGCGAAATTCTGGGCACGGCATGCGAGCCGTCTGACCGATGTCGTCGTGCTGCCCCGCTACTCGTTCCGGCGCAACAGTAAGGGCCAACGCGGCAACGACAGCCAGACCTGCATCTGGTTGGTGTTCGACGACAAGTCCTCGCAGTACACACGCATGCATTTCACCAACCAGAGACCCTCGCCATGATCGACTACCGTAGAACTTTTATCCTCATCTGCGAGGGCCGCTGCAACCCCTACGTGTCGAGCATCGACGCTGACATCCGCCGGCTCACGTCTCTCCGCAAGTGGTCAGACATCGAGCGCCCACGTGAGGATGACGGCTACTACGGGCGCTACCAGCTCGGCGACGCGGAACTGTGGCGCCTGCAGCGACGACTGATCTATACGCCGCACCACATGGTCAGCCCCCAGCTCGCGACGTGCGAAGTCTGCGGTAGCGAGCGGCGGTACGGCAGCAGCGGTTTCTAACGAGGGAAAGTACGACTCAGTGCGCGTCATCTACGGCGACGGCCCCACGCCCAATGATTTGATGATTGTCGGCGAGCGCCCCGGCATCGAGGAACACATAGCGGGGATTGGCTTTGTCGGCCCCGCGGGGCAGGAACTGTGGGCACGCATCTGGAAGATCCTGCGTCTCGGCCGCGATGCGTTCTACGTCACGAACCTCGTCAAGACGTTCACCACCGCGCCGCCACACAGGACCGAAATCCTCCGCGACGCCCCGCTACTCAACGCCGAATTGCAGCGCGTGCAACCAAAGATTATTGTGACAATTGGCTATCATGCAGCACGGGCGTTCCTGCCCCAGTTCGAGGGCATCAATGGCGACTACTTCCACGGACTCGCATTCCCGTTTACCTACGGTCGTCTCCATCCTCGAACAGCCACCATTGTGCCCGTCGTGCATGCGAGTGCTGCTCTGCGGCAGCCCAATCGATACCAACACCAGCTCACTGATGATTTGCGAGCCGTGCGGCGTTGCCTGGATGGTACACAACCTCCTCATCGCACCGTACGTCCCGCCCCACACCGTATCAGTCTCGCCACGTTCAGCAAGGAAGGCCTAAGTCTTGGTCTTGACACGGAAGGCACGGTCGCCGCCCCAGAATGCGTCACGCTGACCGCGAACGGCCGCCGCGTCGCGTGCGTCGACGTCCACGACGGCAAGCGCCCCAAGTTCCTCAAACCCGCCATCGAGCACGCCAAGCGCCTGTACATCCACAATGCGCCGCACGACTGGCAGATCCTCCACACGCTCGGCATCCGCGATCTGCCCCGTGTCGATTGCACGATGCTGATGGCGTACCTGCTGGAGCTGCCACAGTCGCTCAAGGTGTTGGCGTACCGCGAACTCGGCTACGTCATGAGTGAGTACGAGGACTTAGTCGCGCCCCTCGATGCTCAAGTAGTCCGCGCGACAGTGAGGGAGTTCTATGAAGCCCATCGAAGTCGGCCTGATGCTCGCACGAAGCGAAATAGCGTTGATGCACGCCGCCGCCAGCGTGAATGCTCTACGAGAAAGCCTGATAGGGAAGAGGCGGCGTCGTCGCCAAAAGTCCCGACCCGTGCGCTCACGTCGATCAAAGGCATCCTCGACAAAGACGCCGACAAAAGTCCGCGCGCACGCTGGCAAAGCAGCAAATTCTCGCCCCTAGTCCAGCTGCCCCCTGCCCCGACATGGAAAGACCTGCCCGAATCCGTCCGCGTCGACTACGCAATGGTCGACGCGGCGGCCCACCTACAAGTCGCCGAGCGGCTACTACCGCGCATCAAAGCCAATGGGCTGTCGCAGATTTACGAAATCGACCGCAGTGTGCTGCCGTTCCTCGTTCGCATGGAACACGTCGGCATGGCGTGCGACGCGGATGCGCTACGGCAGCTCTCGCAGCAATTCGAGCGCGAGTACGAGGGCATCTGCAAAGCGATCACCGTTGCGGCGCGGCTCGCTGGGCTGAAAGTCGAGGGCCGCATCGACCCGACGCAGAACGAGAAAGTCAGCGAGCTGCTGTTCGACACACTTGGGATTGAGCCGACGCGCATGACGCCAAGCGGCAAACACCACACGACGCAGGACAAATACCTCAAGGCACGGCGTGGCGCCCACGGCGTCGTCGATCTGATTCTGCAGGGGCGACAGCTCAGCAAATACAAAGGCACGTACACCGACAAGCTGCCAACGCTGCTGCGCGAGGGACGGTACTACCCAGATTGGCGCTACACACGGACCGCAACAGGGCGGCTCGCGGAAACAATCATTCTCCTGATTCCGAAACACACCGAGAACGGAAAGAAGATCCGCAATGCCTTCCATGCGACGGACGGTCATCGATTGGTGTCGGTCGACCTTAGCCAGATTGAGCTGCGTGTTATGGCACACCTGTCGCACGACAGACGACTACTGGATGCGTATGGGCGCGGCGAAGATATACACGCCCGAGTCGCGCACGATCTGCTTGGTGCGCCCCGGCGCAAAGCTGATCAAGACGAATCCCTGCATCGGCTGCCCGCTAAGACCATCAACTTCGGCATCATCAACGGCATGACCGAGTTCGGGATGCTCGATCAATTGCATGAGCAGGGACAGCTGCAGTGGGACATTGAGCAGGTGCGCGAGATGCTCGTCGGGTGGTTCAAGATCCATGTTGGCGTCGCGCGGTTCTGGGAGTCTCAGAAGTGTCACGCACGCAAGCACGGGTACGTCGTCGGCATGTTCGGGCGCCGTCGCTCCGTCACAGGCATTTGGTCCGCCGACGAACGCATCCGCAAAGAGGCCGAGCGCCAATGCCTCTTCGCCATTCAGAACGGCGCTGACGACATTAGTAAGATTTGGAACCGTAAAATCTGGAAGTACGTCATTATGCCGCGGCACGTGGACGGCCGCCGCTACTGTGAGCCGTGGGTCAGAGTCCATGACGACACGACGCTTGAAGTCGACGCGCGGATCGCGAGGACCGTGCGCCAGGAGATGCTGGGGCTGGTGCCGCAGCTCCTGAAGATCCCGACGAAGGCCGAAGGGAAGATTGGCGAGCGATGGGGGAGCCTCCATTGATGGGATTCGTGTCCGCTGACGATGTGGAAGGAGACGATGTCCAATGGACAGGCGCCTGATGATCAAGCAGTACGTGGCCATCGTGAAGAATCGGCGCGGTCAGCGGTTTCGCGTCTTCTCCACAGGTGACGACAAATTCTACGTGTTCGACCCGCTCATTCCTGGCACAGACTCTAGTGGCTGCATCCAGTTTTCGGTACGAAAGGCAGACCTTGAGCCAACAACGCGGCGGGCGCTCGCGCACGGGTGGGGGAATGCGTAAAGACAAGCTTGATGTCTAGAGATCGCGATGGCGCCGACGTCCTGCGCGACGCCGTCCGCAACGCGCGCCAGGTCATGAACCTCCACGCTTCGTTGCGGCGTCTCGACGTGCTGTACGCTGACGCCGACGAGCGCCGCCGCAAGATGTACGTCACGCAGATGCAGGCCATCCGCGTGCTGATTCTCGATCTCGTCGAGGATGTGTGCCCTAAGTGCTGCGGTACCAAGCAGATCGCGGTCTACCCCGCGCGCGGCGAAATCAGTTATGTCCGCTGCAAAGACTGCTTGACACCCAAGTTTGCCAAATGGTAGCATTGGTTTTGAAGGGAAACACTGCATGGCATCCCGCTCGACGACGACGATCTCGACGCGCATCCCCGTGGAGTGGTACAAAGCGCTGCTCGCGCACTGTCGCCGGCACGAACCGCCGACGAAGCCCGCGACGCTGCTGCGGTGGCTGATTCAGCAGTACTTAGCGAGGCAGAAATGAAGCCCACAAAAACGACGCCTCTAATGACGGTCTGGGTTCTTCTCGTGTCCATGTACGACGAGTCAGACGTCGTCGGGGTCTTCTCATCAAAAGAGGGTGCTGAGGCTGTGAAGTTAGGGCTGTCGGCGCTCGCTATTCCACACATCGGGTTCTTCATCACCAAACGAGTACTCAACAAGTACTTGACACGAGATCAATGGTGGAAAAACTGAACCATAGGACACGCGCCACCAGCCTCCATGTCCGCCGCATCCTCAACCGTGCCGCGCGCCGCGGCCGTCTTGGCTCACTCACGCCGTTCGTCCACCCCGTGCTTCATGGAGTCACACGCATGCCGAAAGCTGCTCTCGCTGCCCGCATCCTGCCCCAGACCAAACCCGAGCCGGTCCTCATCGTGTCGCAGAAAGTCGATACGCTGCTCGACGAGCGCCTTGAAGTCGCGGCGAAGATCGACCAGCTGACTGCGAAGAAGAAAGCACTCGACGCCGCGATCCTCACTGAGTGCGTCAAGCGCAGCGGCCGGAAGGACGGCATCATCGAGACCGACGAGTACACCGTCACGGCCGTCAACGCCACGAACTCACATATCGACAAGAAGGCGCTGCTCGACGCAGGCGTCAGAGTCACGATCATCGAGAAAGCGACCAAGGTCACGCCGTACACCTACCCGCGCATCACGAAGAAGAAGCCGGAGCTGACGGCAGAGGACGTCCTAAAGTCTGCCGTTAGGCGGGCACGGTCATGAGCGCTAAAGCGAAGCCTGAGACTGAGCCGCCTCCCACGTACGCGATTGACCAGACCGTAATCGTCGTCGTGACTGCAGGCTGGGTCTTCGTCGGGAGAATCCGCGAACTTACAGAACGCTGTCTCGTCATTGACACTGCGTCGAATATTCGCCACTGGGGTACGACGAAAGGGCTCGGCGAACTCGCAGTCAAAGGCCCACTGAAGGCAACAGTGCTAGATGCAGTCGGCATCGCATGGCTTGAGCGGCGCCACGTGCTGTTTTGCTTGCCGTGTAGCTGGGACGCGAAGCTGTGATATTCACTGGGGACGAGTACGAGTACGGGGACGAGTACGAGTACGGGGACGGGCGCGGGGACGGGCGC
>ERZ1292644.1014-Hain-H14-01um-R2-1014-length-15544-cov-7_pt1 | contig 15544 bp, 14 predicted proteins | sample MGYA00564402_ERZ1292644 | MGnify/ENA primary metagenome ERZ1292644 (study PRJEB36523, sample SAMEA6512644) | groundwater metagenome | collected 2019-01-09 | study: AquaDiva: Metagenomics assemblies of 32 groundwater samples
CGTGCTGTGTGCTTGTCACGGGCGCTGGCGGACCCGCCCGCGGCTGCGGCGGCGACTTTGGCCCGCAATTCCTGCGCGAGCGCGCGGTTATGCGCAGTGTTGTTGCGGAAAGCGTCGCTATCGGGGGACAATTTGGTGTCGAGGATCGGCGCGCTCATGCCCTTGCGCTCCCGCGCCCGGTGGTGGCAGTGCGGTTCCCCCTGCCCTGTTCGAGGCCGTTCATGCCCACCATCGCTCTCCTTGTCATTTCAAACCTCTTCATGACCGTCGCCTGGTATTGGCACCTGAAAGGCGGGATGACCAAGCCGCTCGTTGTGGTCATCCTGATCAGCTGGGGCATCGCGCTGATCGAATATTGCTTTGCGGTCCCTGCCAATCGCATCGGATTTGCCCATGGCTGGTCCGCAGGGCAGCTCAAGATCGCGCAGGAGGCCATCGCGCTGCTGATCTTCGGCGGGTTCATGGTGACGGTGCTGGGCGAACCGCTGCACTGGCGCCATTTCGCCGCGTTTGCCTGCATCATGGCGGGAGTCGCGTTCCTGGTCGTGGGCAAGAACTGATCCGTCGAACCAACCTTCGCTCGAAACGAACGGACGAGGGTGTCACAGCATGACCCGACCATATTCTATGCCCCGACCAGCTCTCGCCCGATCAGCATGCGGCGGATTTCATTGGTGCCTGCGCCAATGTCGAGCAGCTTGGCATCGCGCATGAAGCGTTCGACCGGCCAGTCCTTGGTATAGCCCGCGCCGCCCAGCGCCTGCACCGCTTCAAGCGCGACCTTCACCGCATTTTCGCTGGCCAGCAGGATCGCGCCCGCCGCGTCGTAGCGGGTGGTGCGGCCTGCGTCGCACGCTTTGGCGACGGCATAGACATAGGCGCGGGCGCTATTGAGGGCGACATACATGTCGGCGATCTTGGCCTGCATCAGCTGGAACGCGCCGATCGGCTTGCCGAACTGCTGGCGTTCGCGGACATAGGGCAGCACGACGTCGAGGCAGGCCTGCATGACGCCAAGCTGGATGCCCGCCAGCACGGTGCGTTCATAGTCCAGCCCCGACATCAGCACGCCAGCCCCGCCGTTGAGCGGGCCCATGATATTCTCTTCGGGCACTTCACAGTCGTCGAACACCAGTTCGGCTGTGGGCGATCCGCGCATGCCGACCTTGTCGATCTTTTGCCCGATCGAAAAGCCGGGCATGGATTTTTCGATGAGGAAGGTGGTGATCCCCTTCGTGCCGTCCCCGGTGCGGGCATAGACGACCAGCGTGTCGGCTTCGGCCGCGTTGGTGATCCAATATTTGGTGCCGTTCAAGACGTAGCGGTCGCCCTTTTTGTCGGCGCGCAGCTTCATCGCCATGACGTCAGAACCGGCCCCCGCTTCCGACATGGCGAGCGAACCGACATGTTCGCCCGAAATAAGCTTGGGCAGGTAGCGCGCTTTCTGTTCGGCATTGCCCCAGCGGCGGATCTGGTTGACGCAGAGGTTGGAGTGTGCGCCATAGCTCAGCCCTATGGACGCGGACGCGCGGGCAACTTCCTCCTGCGCGACGACATGCTCCAGATAGCCCAAGCCCAGGCCGCCATCGGCCTCTTCCACCGTAATGCCGTGCAGGCCCAGTTCGCCCATTTCCGGCCACAGCGCACGCGGGAACCAGTCCTCCGCATCGATCCGGGCGGCCAGAGGGGCGATGCGGTCATTGGCGAAGCGGCGGCTGCTGTCGCGGATCATGTCCGCAGTCTCACCCAGGGCGAAATCGAAATCGGTCATTGGCGTCTCTCCATTACCTCTATCCTAGCGCCAGCGCGCCCAAGAGAAAAATTGAAAGGACGGTGCTTAGTGTATAGTTTCTGTCTATGATCGAACGCTATCTGCTGCGCTATTTCCTGGCCGTGGTCGACCAGGGCAATTTCTCCCGCGCGGCGGCGCATTGCCATGTGTCGCAGCCGACCCTGTCCGTGGGCATCGCGAAGCTGGAACAGACGGTCGGTGCGCCGCTGTTCCTGCGCAGCAACCAGCGGGTCGAACTGACCGAGGCAGGCGCGCGGCTACTGGGTCATGCGCGGCGGATCGAGCGGGAATTCAACCTGGCCGAACAGGCGGGCGCGCGATCGACGCAGGGCGCGCCGCTGCGGATCGGCCTGCTGACCAGCATTCCCGGCGCCTTGGTGGCACAGGCCGTGGCCGCTTGCAGCCCCGGCGACGCACAGGCGCTGGAACTGGTGCCGGGGACGGAGCGCGAGTTGCTGGCGCGGCTGGATGCGGAGCGGATCGACGTTGCGCTGACGGTGGTGCGCGACGGGGCGGATCGCTATGCCGCGCGACCGATCATGCAGGAAGGCTATGGGCTGGCCCTGCCCTCCAGCCACGATCTGGCCGGTCGGGCGCGTGTCGCGGCGGAGGAACTGGCAGGCGAGGTGATGATCGTGCGGCGACATTGCGAGGCGCTGTCGGCCACCAGCCGCTATTTCGTCGATCGTGGCGTGCGTCCGCATTTCGCCTTTCGCGCGACCAACGACGAGCGCGTGATGCAGATGGTTGCTGCGGGCCTGGGCGTGACAGTTATGCCAATGGCCTATAGCTGGCCGGGCATGGTGCGGGCTGCGCTGGCCGATTTCGGCGCACGACGCACGATCGGCCTGTTGTTCAGCGCGCGCGCACAGGGACTGAGCCAAGCGATGCCGCCCATCCTGACGGCGCTGGAAGCGATTGTTGCCGAAAAGCCACATTCCCCAAAAGACAGGTAATGGGGCCGATTGTATGACAATATCGACCATGCTAATTGTATTCCTGGGACACAAATCAACGATGTCCGGTTCCAGGGAGAGACGCTTTGAAGGCATCCATCAATGCACGTGCGATGTGCGCTTTGTTCGCATCGGTTTCCAGCATCGGGCTGATGCCCGTAGCGCAGGCACAGACCGACGGCATGGACATCATCGTCACCGCGCAAAAGCGCAGCCAGTCCTTGCAGGATGTCAGCCTGGCCGTGTCGGCGGTCAGCGGCGATGCACTCGCCAATGCCGGGGTGAACAATCTGCAGGACATCCAGCAGCTGGTGCCATCCGTCACCTTCGGCAATGATTTCAACCAGGCCAAGGTGTTCATCCGCGGCGTGGGGGCCAATACGTCCACCACCGGGTCCAGCACCGGCGTCGCGCTGCATGTCGATGGCGCCTATGTCGCGCGGGCGGAAGCGCAACTGACATCCTTGTTCGATCTGGAGCGGGTGGAAGTGCTGCGCGGCCCGCAGGGCAGTTTGTACGGCCGCAACGCGGTCGGCGGCTCGATCAACCTGATCACGGCCAAGCCGACCGCCGATTTCACCGGCTATGCCCGGATCGGCTATGGCAATTATAGCGCGATGATTGCCGAAGCCGCGGTCGGCGGCCCGATCATCGACGCGATTCGCTTCCGCCTGGCAGGCAAGGTCGAGGCGCGGGACGGCTTTGGCGGAAATCCGTTCAAGGGCGGCAGCGATGTCGACGACCTGTTCCGCTATATGGTTCGCGGGCAGATCCAGTTGATCGCGTCGGACAAGGTCGATTTCCTGCTGTCGGGCGAATATTTCCGTCAGAACGACAATAGCGGCGCGGTGCATTATCGCGGCCCCGCCTTCCCCGGTGTCCCCCGGCTGGCCCCGACGGGGACTGGCGGCTTTGCAAGCAAACCGCGCGATCTGGGCAGCGATGAGCCACCCTCGGTCGACACCAAAAGCTATTCGGTCACCGGCACGCTCAATATTGAGCTGAGCGATGCGTTGAGCATTGGCAACATCACCAATTATCGCGATTTCAAGACGCAACTGATCCAGGATCTCGACGGGTCGGCACTGGTCGCCACCCTGCCCAACTCGACGTCGATCCAGACCCGCACCATCGACGCGCAGCAGTTCAGCAACGAACTGCAATTCAAATATGACAGCGCCATCGTGAAGGGCGTGGTCGGCCTTTATTATTTTCACGAACGGCAGCGCCCGCGCGATCAGGTGGGCCTGAGTTCGACCAACGATCTGGCGTCCAACATCACCGTGCTGGCGACGCGGCCGACCTTCGTCGACAATGTCGCTGCGCCCGTGGGTTCCGTGACGCTGGCCGAAGCGCTGGCCATGTGCAACTTCCCGGCTGGCACGTCGCCCAACCGCGTCTGCCTGAAATCCAGCCTTGGCACCCGCGCCTATGCCGCTTTCGGGCAGCTGAATTTCGACATGGGTGAGGCATTTGGGCTGAACGGCGTGTCGCTGAAGCTGGGCGGCCGGTATAGCCATGAAAAGGTCGACAGCGCCAACCCGTCGATCATTTTGACCGCCAATGGCAACCCCGCCGTGGCGCAGGTGCGCAAGACGACGGTCGAAGGCACCTATCGCGAAAAGACGTTCAAGGACTTCACCCCGGAAATCGGCCTGCAATGGCAACCCAATCGTGACCTGCTGCTCTATTACACCTATTCCGAAGGCTTCAAGGCCGGGTCGGGCGAAAATGCGGCGGGCAGCACCACGATCGTGCGCCCGGAAAAGATGAAGAACCACGAACTGGGGATAAAGGCGGAACTGCTCGACCGGCGCTTGCAGATCAATCTGGCCGCCTATCACTACAAGCTGGACGATTTGCAGATCAACAAAACGATCGGCGGCGGACCTGCCGGCTTTACCACCATCTTTGAAAATGCCGCCAAGACGTCGGCGACCGGCGTGGAAGCCGACATGATGGCCCGTCCGGTGGATGGCGTGCGCCTGCGCGGTTCCCTGTCCTACACCGACAGCAAATATGACGACTTCATCACGGTCGACCCGCTCAACCCCGTCAACGTCGCGCAGGCGGGCCAGCCCGCCTATAACCCGGTCACCAATCCCGATCCGACCGCCTTTGGCGCGCCGTGCGGCCCCGGTGCGCTCAACGCCAATGCGCCCTGCAACATCCAGCTGGCCGGCAATCCCACGCGCAATTCGCCCACATGGGCCTATAGCGCCGGGATAGAGGTCGACCTGCCGATCCTGACCGAAACCGGGACGATGACGCTGAGCGGCGACATGTCGGGCAAAAGCAATGTCTATTTCACCGAGTTCAAGCGACTGGTGGAAGGCACACGCGCCTATACGATGTTCGACGCCTCATTGCGCTGGATCGACCGGACCGAAACGGTGACGGCGTCACTGTGGATCAAGAATATCAACAACACGCTGCGCGAAAGCAGCACCTTTGCGATCTCCACCGGCCGCATCATCGGCGTCACCTACCTGCCGCCGCGCACCTATGGCATGACGCTGGGCTACAAATTCTGACGACGCCCCAACCCGTGCCGGTGCAAGATGCGCCGGCGCGGGTGAGCGTATGAAGCGGAAATTTCGGGAAAACCGGCAGTCGGGCCGGAACATGGTGCCGCTTACAGTCATCGAATAGCACCGGGAAACCCTCGTATTAAGGTAAATTTGAAAAGTCAAATGGTCTGATACCCCCCATCATACCCCCAGCTATTTTCAGGGCGTTTCGGCGGCTGTTCGAGTCACTCAACTTCAGATTTGGCAAAAATCTGCCGACAGTTAGCGACCCAAATGAGACTTTCAGCCTCGATTTTTCGATCCCTAGGTGCAGCACATCCGATTCGCCGCTCTGATGCCCAAATCTGGCCGGTAGGCGATTGTCCGGTTCAGGGTGAGGTCGCGGGGATAGCTGACGCTCACTTTAGTGGCGGCTGCCGGCAGCGGATCGACCCTTCATTGTCGTCCAAGGGGCAGATTTCGTTTACCAAGTGCTCACCGGCAGCTTTGCTATTCCGCGACGATGTGCGCGGCGATGAGTTATCCACGTCCACATTATCCAACCCTGTCAACGGCCGAAGTCTTGCCTTATCTGTCGGAACTCGATGGCTCAGACGAGCCCGAGGGCAATGCAGTCATCTATGCCCATCCGGATCTATTGTCAGATACGTCAGCAGTCCGACTTGTGAATGCCTGCTCCTTTTCAGGAACGGCTAAGTCCCCTAACTTTTATGCCTCCTGACTGTCATCAACGAGTTGGAAAACTCTAAAAGCTATGTTGTGCCAATCGTCTGCGGTCATAACCAGCCAGTCAATTACCTGCTTCGCTTCCTTCCTCACAGGGGAATCGTCCCCTAGCTCGAGGTAAAATGGGACCACATCTTTTAAAACAACCTTTGTAGGAAATCTGTCGTCATCACGAAACAGGGAGTCGACTGTTCCCTGATAGCCAACAAATCTTGTGCCTTCTGACATTTTGGAAATCACATAAGCAGTGATGAACTTGTCGTCACCATTCGCGCTTTCTATGACATCGGCGATTGGACCGTAAATCAGGGATTTGTCCATCCATTTGATCGCGGCCCGGCCCACCATAAGTCCAATGAGCGCGGCAAGTAGGCTAAGAAGAAGTAGTCCGGAAAGAAATGCCCACGCAAGGTCGATAGCGTTATCACCCTTAACCGCGACGAATGGGCGATAAGGATCCGATAGCGGAAGCGGAATTGTCGGCGGCAATTGAATAACGAGCTTCAGTAACAGCACATAAACCGCGTGCACGATGACGCTGAAGCAACCGACCAAAGAGATGCTGTTCGGAGTGGAGAGCGACGGGACTGGAACTTCCACCTCGCGCGTCTGACCTGCAAAATAGAAAGCCCGAGCAGCGATTATGCCCGGCAGCAACAGCGCTGCCGTAAAAACCGCAATCAGTGTCAGACCCATGCCGGTCTACTTAATCGCGACGGTTTTGGGCAACGCCCTTAGCAGGGTGCAATTCGCTGCGACGCACCACATAAACTCCAGACTCGTCACGCCGCGCGGTGCGTTCCACTTGGGCCCAACTGTTGCCTGCTGCGCGAAGTGTGCGCGTTGCGGTGTTCATCGAACCTTCGGAGTTGATACGTCCTTTGCTCATAACATCAATCTAATGCTTTGCGCAGGTCCTGCCAAGCCCCAGTGAAGGGTGGGTACTCATAAGCGTGTGACGGACGGCAGGAATGTTACTCTTTTAGCGTCCGAGATCGAGCTGCGACACTCTATAGCTGACCGACGCGAATGTCCCGGCCCCGGTCATAGGCAGAATGTCCGCTAATTGGTTTGCCATGATGTCGGTAGAACGGCTTGGATTGGCGCAACCCGGTCACGTGGAACGACCAGCTTCTGACCGCGTCATGCCCATATGAGCAACGACCCATACAACCTGAGCCGCTTCCTCGCCGCCCAACAGTCCACTTATGCGGCCGTCCTTGCCGAGCTGCGCCAGGGCAAAAAGACCAGCCACTGGATGTGGTTCATTTTCCCCCAGGTCGCTGGCCTAGGCCGCAGTCCTACCGCCCAGCAGTACGCCATCGCATCATCGGACGAGGCTCGCGCCTATCTGGAGCACCCCACCCTCGGCGACCGCCTGCGAGAATATGTGCAGACGCTGGGAGACCTACCACACGGCAGCAGCGCGGTCGGCGTGCTGGGAGAGGTGGACGCCATGAAGCTACGATCGTCGCTTACCCTGTTCGAGGCTGCTACGGGCGGTGACCTGTTCAGCGCCGCGCTGGACCGCTGGTTCGGCGGCGTGCGCGACCATGCCACCCTTCGCCTGCTGGCAAGGCAATAACATCAACGCGTCAGCATTCCGTCGTCGAACGCGAGCGGGCAACTGATATAGGGCTGGCGATCTGGATCAGGAGCGAATGCATGAGCAATCCGTCAAAGCCATGGGATGGAGTAGTGGTTCGTAAATGGCTGGCGCGCCGATTGGACGTTTCGAAGCTGGATCAGGCGGCAGCCGACCGGCGCGGCTATGAAGCCCGCGATGAATATGACAAGGCCGCCGCCGAGGAATGGGTGTGCCGCGCCCTTCAAGCTCCGGATTGCACCGAAGAGCAGACCCCGTTTGCCCAGCGCCTCAAGGCGCTGATCGGCCAGGAGGAATATCACGCAACCGGTGTTTACGACGATGTACGGTTTGAGCGCCATGTTCGCAGCCATCTGAGGAAAGTCGCCAAGATGGCCAAAACGAATGAGGGTTTCGAGAAAATGCTGCATCATCAGTGAGCTGCATGCGTTTGCCGGTCGAACGCTGTTCATCTCTAAAACTCAGGCTGGACAGCCGCAGGCAGGGCGTAGCTGCCAGCCTGCTTTCCGATCATCCCTTCTCAAGCCGGCGCACTAATGCCCTGATCTGCTCCATGGGAACGAGCGTGGCGCTGCCCAGCTTGAGAATTTTGATCTCACCATCGGCGATCAGCTCATAGAATTTGCTGCGCCGGATGCCCAGCATCCGGCAGGCATCGGGAACCCGCACCGTGATCGGCTCGAACCCGTCGGGGGTGGGAAGGTGTGTCGCCTTCAGCGCGCGATGTTCCCGGCTCATTGCAAACTCCTCAGCTTCAAGGTGGCGGGGTCGTCCGTGGCGGGCGCGGCTTTCCCGGCGAACCGATCGGCGATCTCATCGATCAATTGCGCGAACATCCTGGCCCCTGTGGCATGCGCCGCCTCATCGACCGGATGCATGGCACCCGTAATCAGCTGATGCCGGACCATCCGCGCCAACACCTCCCAGACGAGCCCCTGGTTGCGGCGAAGCCATTGGGTATCGCGCTCGATCCGGGTCAGGCGGATACCGATGCTCTCGTCGGATCTGGGTGCCTGCCGCCGATTGAACCAGGCGTCGAGCGCCTCGACCAGAATCTCCGACCGCGCGCGGCCTGAACTCTTTGCCAGATGATCGAGCCGTTTGCTCATCTCCTCGGGGAGGAACAGCTGATGCCGGGTCTTGTAGCTTTTCATAGCATGTCCGCCTGCCCATGGAGATGTCGGGTGGCAGCGGACCAGCCCTATGCAGGGGGGACATAAGAGCGATCCGCTACCGTGGACGATTATCGCCGTCCGACCTGACGCAAGGCTATGGTGCTGATGGGCGCAGATCGGCCTGGATCGGCTCTGGGATCGGCTCTGGGATCGGATCGGCTCACATACCGCCGATGCTGGGACCGCTCCGCCCCCGGCCTATCGTCCAGTTGATCGACCGCCCGTCGCGCATGATCCCGGACAAGGGCTTTCCGACATGGCGTTCCAGATCGTCGCGCCACGGCACCAGGGTGAAGTCCCGCGCGCGCTCGATCAGCGCGAAGCGTCCCGAGGTCATATCCACCCTGCGCCGGAGTGTCCCCTCGACGCGCTCGCCCGGTTCGATCTGGGTGAAGTTCAGGCCGATCTCGTGCGACAACTGCCCGGCCACCGCGCGCGTTTCACGGTCCCGCAAAATGCGCAGCAGGTTGGGGCGGTAAAGGACATCCTCCCCCTGCCGCTCGGCCAGTTGCTCCTCGACCAGCCATTGCTGCCGCAGCGCCAGCGCCTTGCGGACCTCCGCGCCATAGCCTGTATCGGCAATGGCCATCCTGTCCGTCGCCACCAGTTGCCGGTCCAGCCAGGTCGCGGCATGGACACCGGTCTGTTCGAGGATCGGCGTCGAGGACAGCATCTCGACCTTGACCGGTTCGGCGCGCAGTTTGCGCTGCTCATAGGCCAGCGCGGTATCGAGATGATCGGGACCGATCTGCCATGTCCCGTCGGGCGCGCGCTCGGGCTTGCCGATCGCCCTGCGGATCGCCTCCAGTCGGCGGACATGGGTCTGGGCGAAGCTTTCGGTCGCGGTGAGATCATGGCGCAGATGGATATCGACCGTATAGCGACCGCCATGGGCCTCGGCGATGTGGGCGACGGTCCGATCGACCGAACGTGCTTCGGCCTGCACGGGCGTCAGGCTGACCATGCCACCGATCGGTGTCGGTTCGGCGCTGGTGCCGATGTCGACATAATGGCTGCGCCCATCGACGCCGTCGACGATGCAATAGCGGCGCTCATGCTCATCGTCGGCGGTGCCCCGCTTCACCACCCTGCCGATGATGGGACCTCCATTCTGTTCGGCTGTCTTGTCGATGCCATGCACGACATAGCGATCATGCTCGATCCCGGGCGCCGGCTTCTCCCGCGTCATCTCGCGGTGCATCAGGCGGATGATGTCGCCCCGCATGCCCATCTCGATCAGCGTCTGTTCCATGTGCGGAGCGAGCCTCCAGACCAGCGGCCCTGCTGGCTCCGTCAGTTCCATCCGCTCGAGCACGCGCGCACGCGCGACCAGCAGTTGCTGATGCTCGGGATCGAACGTGCGCTGACCTTCCTGTCCGCGCAAGTCGATGACCTGATCCCGCGCCTTGTCCCCGCCCAGCGCCAGCATCATCCGGTCGAGCCGGGTGAGCCGTTCGGCATCGACCTCGCGCTCAAGCTGGTGACGCACCTCCAGCTCGCTCTGCGGCCCCAGCGCCTGGGTCATGATCTGCGACCCCCGATGGCGAATGCCATGGGCGATATAGTCGCCGGCGATGTTGAGGGTTCTGCCGTTCTCGGTGATGCCCCGGACCAGGATATGGCTATGGGGATGACCGGTGTCGAAATGATCCACCGCCACCCAGTCCAGCGTCGTGCCCAGATCCTCCTCCATTTTCGCCATGAGGTCGCGGGTAAAATCGCGCAGATGATCGAAGGCGGGACCATCCTCGGGCGCGACGATGAAGCGGAACTGATGCCGGTCGCGTGCCCCGCGTTCTGCAAAGGCCTTTCCGTCCGCATCATCGGCAAAGGTCGAGTAGAAGCGTCCCGGCTCGCCCTCGCGGCTGACGCCATCGCGTTCGAGATAGCGTAGATGGGACCGCATAGCAGCCGCCTTGCCCGCCAGCTTCACGACGCGCGCCTTCACCGTCACCCGCCGGGGCCGCACCCGCATGCCGCTACCCCGGTCGAACGACCAGCCCGAACCGCGCGGCACGGCGGCCGCGATCCGGGCGCCCCGGCCCCGCGCATTGAAACGCCCCGTGCGGGGCGCAACAACCGCACCTGCATTGAGCAGCCGACGCGGGTCACCGCCGCGCCGGGCAACCTGCTTCAATATCTCAGCGCGCAGTCGCGTAGCCCGTGGCGGGCGGGCGCTGTCGTGCCGTGAACGCCCGACGCGGGGCTCGAACATATCGTCATCCTGTGCCATCGGCAGGATATGGCGACCAAAGCCCCAAGGTCTCAAGTATCTCGCGCAAAAGCCCAGGATTTCTGCGGCTTTGCGCCCTACTGGTGATGATCCAGCCTCGCCCACGAGACAGGCTGTCTCCATAAAAAATGATGTGCAGACAAGGGCTTGGCCGGACAGATACGACGAAGCGTGTCGGCCTTTATCTTGCTATACACTCCTTACCCGGCACACCTTCCTTATGTTCACTCTATGTTCTATTCTCACTCTTGTTCCGATTCTCAGGGGAAGGGCCAGGCGTGAGCGTGCAGATCGAAGCGATGGATGGCGGCAAGCTGAGGCTGACCGGCGATGTCGACGACGTACTGGCCCTAACTGCCAGCGCGGTAACGGATGGCTTTTCCTTTGCCTTTTCCGACGGGACATTGCTGCGCGGCCATCATGATATCGGCAGCGGGCGCTGCCATTTTGCGCTGGCCGTGGAAGGCGCGGCCATCGTCAGCATCACGCGCGAGGGATGCCATGACCATGCGCGGATCGACTGGAAAATCGAGTGGATGACGCTTGCCTGCGGCAGCAAGACGCTGTGCCCGATCCATGCGGATGCGCGCGATGACGGGCGACAGTTGGTGCTGGATATCGACAGGAGAGAAGCGGCCTGACGCGTTGGCAGATGGATGTTATCGACACGGAATCGATTGCAAACAGGCCGTCATATCGCAGACTGAATGCCGCCTAGGCGGCCTTGGCAAGCGTCTCGATACGAAGCTCGCACGCCTCACGAACCAGGCTCTGCAACAGCGCCACGCGCTGCGCAATCCAGTCCAGTTCCTCGGCTGTGATGCGATAGGCACGTGAGTAGCGCGCCTTGATATAAGCATCGCGCAGGAGGGAATAGCAGCGCTTCTCAAAGCGGCTATCACGCGGCCAGACGGCTTTGAGCGACGGTTCCAGTTCCTCGGCGAGATCGCGCAGCCGGTTCGGATTGTGACTCTTGGGGCTGTACAAAGTGCGGACCAGAAAGAGGCAGTGGAAGAAGCGCTCGGTGGCCTGATGGAACTGGAAAGCAGCCTCCTTTGGACGGCCTTGCCGCACGGCATAGAGAGCAGTGTCTAGGAATCCTTCGGCGCTCTCGAACCATTCGTCATAATAGTCCTGCGTTTCTTGGAGCGCCTGCTCCGGCGACAGCGGCTGCGGCTCGACAAAGGGGTATCCCGGCTCCTCGAACAGGCTGATCCCGTCGCGCAATATGTCCATGAAGAAGTAGCGGCCAAGCCGCAGCTTGTCGTTCACATCGTCCAGGCTGTGGTAGATGAGGCTGACCGGGGTGCGCAGGACCGTGCCTGCCGACAGGTCGGCAAGGAACTGCGCCTCGGTCTTTTCCCAGAATTCGGCTATGTCGGTCAGATCGTCATGATTGACGATAATGAGCAGGTCATAATCGGAAAAATAGCGGCCCACCGGGTCTTCGACCCAGTCGCCGCGCGCATAGCTGCCGAACAGGATGATCTTGAGCAGCTTGCCGTTGCGATAGCGCGGTTGGGTGCGCTGGGCTGTGGCGCGGGCGAAGCCCCCGCGCACCGTCTCGACCACATGCGCCAGTTCGCGCTGCTTGGCGTGCGGCAGATGATCGAGACTGGTCTTCATGGTCCTGATCCTAACCTGCTATCGCAATGCCGCCAACCTCGCCGCGCAACTATGTGGGCGACGACCCATCCGGCGATGGCGCATCGGTATCGCGCAGATGACGGCCAATATGCACGATCGCGCGGGCCATCTGGCGTTCGACTGCTCTCACAGACAGGCCAGTCCTATGGGCGATATCCGCATAGGTCATGGCGTCCAAGCGGACGGCGAGGAATATCTCGCGGCGCAGACGCGGCATCGACAGCAGGCCCGCCTCCAAACGCTCCAGCCGTTCAAGATCGGTGATATCGGTCATGACATATCTCCCGTTCAAAGAGAGGACCGGCGGCGCGCGGGCCGCCGGTCAGGACAGGTCATGCAGCCCGCGACAGGGGGGCCGGATCGGCATGAGTCTGGGTGTCGTTGGCATCGGGCAGAGCCATAGCCTGCGCGGCACTGGCGGTCCGGCCGACGCTGGCGACGCCGCCGCGTTCGGTATAGCCGGTGGCGGGGAAGTGCAGCCAGCGCGGCACCCAGCCCTCGACCTTCGCGCGCCCATTGCTGCCGCTGAGGCAATCGCAAATGATCTGCCGCTTGGTCTTGCCGGGTTCCTTTGCATTGACTTCGGCGATATCCGGTCCCGCCACCTCGGTGAGCACCGCGTCGATGACGGCGCGGTCGCGCAGGGTATCCAGCAGCGCGTCGTCCGCCTGCCAGACCTGCGCCATGTCGATGCCAAGCTGCATGCCGAGCGCATCGACAAGATCACTGCGGGCGTCCAGCGTCTCGCCCATCACCACGGACATCACGGCCATGACACTGGCATCGTCCAGGGTGCAGAGTTTGGCATAGAGGCTGGTCAGTCCATCGCTGCCGCCGGTAATGGTGGGCGTATCTGGATCAAAGGCCAGCAGTGCCAGCAGCCTGCGCCGCTCGGCATCGAATTGCGCTTCCGACATGCTGTTCTCGACGCTTTCGGCAATGGCGTCGGCGGCGCGCTGCGGCTCGGTCCTGATCGTCCAGAGCGGCGATCCGGCAATCATGTGCGCCACTGCTACCCGCAGGCACAGGCCGGGCGCATCGATCAATCGCGCGCGGACGGCGGCATGGCGGTGGAGGTCGATATAGTCCTGTTGGCTGCTGGTCAGTTCGGGCCGTGATGGCTTGTCCATGGCATCGCCACCCTCTTCACCCTTGGCAAGCCTGCGGGCTTCCTTTGCGGTCAGATAGCCTTCATGGAAGACGACATCGCCGCGCGGACTGGTGACGACATAGACCTTGCCGCCCTTGCGCTTGGGGCAACGCGCATAGTCCCAGCCATGGAAGGGTTCGCCCTGCGGCAGCAGGACGACATCGCGCCATCCGGCATCGCGATATGCTTCGACCCGCACGTCGATGGCGGTGGTCTGTGCGGTCCAGAAAGCGGCGACATCCGCGAAATAGCGATCTTCGCCAAACAGGTCGGCGACGATTGCGCCATTATAGCTTTCCACATCGAACAGGGCTGTGCTGACCGGGATCGATGCACCGCCCAGCACCCATGATTTGAGCGCATGACCGGTGGGGCAATAGCTGTCGGGATCGTCGAGCAGCGTGAGCCATTGCTGCTGCTGGCTCTTGGTGGCCAATGTCAGGTGCCGCACGGACGCCGCTTCGATGTCGCCGCGCCGGTAGAGGGTGCGGATGCGCGGCAGCAGATTGCCCAGCGCAAGGGTGCGCTTCACCTGCAATTCGGTAAGGCCGAAGGTGGTAGCAATATGATCGGGGCTGCGTCCTTCCCGCACCAGTCGGGTGAAACATTCCCAGCGGGTCACCTCGTCGGGATCGAGCCGGGCGATATTCTCGATCAGCGAGGCTTCCAGCGCTGCCGCATCGTCGCCCGCTTCGATCACCGCACAGGGCAGCGCCTCGGCTTCGCCGCTCTCCTGCGCCACGGTCAGCGCTGCCTGATAGCGCCGTTTGCCTGCCACAATCTCATAGGTATCGGGACTACCATTCGCCCGCACGATCAGCGGCACCAGCACGCCACGAGCGCGTACCGATGGCAGGATGTTGGAGAGGTCCGCCTTGCCCTTGCCGCGCATGTTGACGGCAGCGACAGACAGATTGGCGATGTCGATATGCTTGAGTTCCATTTCTTATCACTCCTTCAAACCGCAGCAACCGGCGCCGGAATGGCGGGTGGGCGGCAGGAGCGTGACCAGCAGGCCCGCCGACAGAGCCGGGCTGCATCCGCAGGACTGAAACAAAGTGTAAGACCCGGCGCAGCCGGGTTGCGGCCCGGCGCGGCGGGCCTACAGGGCAGCGACGCCCACCCGCCAGATCGACGCCGCCAAGGCCAACGCCGCCGCGCCCATGGCGCGGTGACCGCCGTGGCGGTGCGTACAGCACGGCCCCCTGCGTTACTGATCGTCACCCGAATGGGACGAGACGCGCGGCACGCGCGGCTCGGTGGCGCGCAGCGACATAGAGCAGGGTCGCGCCAGCGGCGCGAAACGCCACCATCCTAGTCATAACATTATGCCCTGTGACGGCTTTACCTTCGCCATGGCGTTTATCGCCACACCGTTCTATCGCCTCCGGAGCGGCACTCCCTGAACCTTGGCCCGCCGTTGTATCCACTTCGGCGGAGCTTCTTCTCTATATGGGCAAACGGTATGAGCGCCCGGCCCGGCAACGCCGATAGGCAGATTTGTGGCAAAGGTTGGGACTTTCCCGAATTTCGGCTTCGGAGAAACCGACTCAACAAAGCAGCCATTCACCGACCTGTGCGAGCCTCATGCCGGAGGCGCCAACGCGCCCAACCTTGCCGTTTGACTGGGAAATCAGTGAGCCCATCAGCGGACATTCTGCCTATGACTGGGGTTGGGACAGGCCGTGTAAAAACGGGTTCGCGGGTGCGGCCCTGTGATTTTGGAAC
>ERZ1292644.1016-Hain-H14-01um-R2-1016-length-15535-cov-8_pt1 | contig 15535 bp, 18 predicted proteins | sample MGYA00564402_ERZ1292644 | MGnify/ENA primary metagenome ERZ1292644 (study PRJEB36523, sample SAMEA6512644) | groundwater metagenome | collected 2019-01-09 | study: AquaDiva: Metagenomics assemblies of 32 groundwater samples
CACGCGCCAAATCTGCGTTCCTCCACATTACCTCCACCTCGCGATTACTCGAAATTCTCAAGGAGGATCATCGCGCCATCCTGCGCGCGGCTAGTGCCGCGTCGAAGGCGGCTGACTATCTGCTCGCCTTCCGGCCGGAAGCGGTGCTTGCCGCCAATGACGACGATCCGGACCCCGATCCCGACTGCGCCATGGCCCTTGAAGGGAGGGCTGCGGCATGATCCTCCTGACCCCCGAATTGCGCGAGCAGCTTCGCGCCAACGACCTCGCCCGCATCGAAGCGCTCCGTAGCGGCGATCCTGCACCCGATCCCGTGCCGGTGGTCCGCTTCTTTAACCCTGTCGGTGCGGCCACCTGGCTTGCGACCGAGCTGGATGAGGACGACATTTTCTTCGGCCTTGCGGACCTCGGTTTCGGCTGTCCGGACCTGGGCAGTTTTGCGCTGGACGAGCTGCAATCGATCCGCTTGCCCTTCGGTCTCGGCATTGAGCGGGATACGCTGTTCGAAGGCGCGTTCCCGCTCTCGGTCTATGCCGAAGCGGCCTGCCGTGCCGGCTCACTGATCGAAGGCGAACGCATCCTCTACCGGGCTGCCAGGGCCGCGAAAGGCGGTGCGTGATGCGCTTCGCCAAATGGCCCCGGCCCACCGCCTATGAGGAGACGTCGCGCAAACGGGCCGCCTTCGCCCATAAGCAGCGCCGCGAGCGCGAGGCGTTGCCGCTTTTCGCCGACCTGATCGCCAGAGGGCAGCATAGCGTTGAGGAGGAGATGGCGCGCCGGGCCGAATGGTGGCCCCGCCAGCAGCAGGACCGGCGGGACGCGCGCGCCGCCGTCTGGCGCTCGGCACGGGCGAGCCTGTTCGCCTTTCCCGAAGCACAGCGCCGGACAATCCGACGGGCGTGGCGGGATTGTCCCTATCCGGCCGATCCCTCCAGCTTCGCGGACCTGTTGCACCATATCCGCATTGGCAAAGTCGATCCGGGACGGCCGCCGTGGAAATATCACGCCCGTCTGCAAGCGCGTGTGACGCCTGATCCCCGTTGCTTCGCCGATGCTTTCAGGCGCGTCGGTCAGCGCAGGATCGAGCCGGCACCCGGTCATGCAGCTGTCGAATGTCCGCAATATTGCGGCAATCTCGGCCATGGCGTCCTGTTCATCGATGCTGTGCCGCCGGTCGAAGCCGACGGCCTTGCGACTTTCCATGTTCGCGGTGTCTGCACCGATGCTGACATTGCCCTGATCGGGCGGCTCGCCGAGGTCGAGCAAGGCCGTCCAATCCGCGTGGTGCGCGTCGATGTGCCGCACACCCGCACGGGCGGTTTCTCGCATCGGCTACTGATCCTCACCTGCTCGGCCACCAAGCGCCATGATCCCGGATGGATGCCGGCGTGGGAGCGCTATGACGGGCCGCTCTGGCAGACCTGGCGCAGCGTCGATCCCGATCGCAAGCGCGCGCGTGTCGGCTTCCTGTCGGCGCGCTACGGCTTCGGCGCCGGTGACCGGCCGATCGAGGACTATGACGCGCGTCTGTCGCCTGATCTCGCTGACCGGATGATTGCGGGTGGCATGACGACAGGCTGGCCGCGGCCGCCAAGCCCGAACAAACCCGACAATTACGGCTCGCATCCCGGCTCCGAGATCGCCAGCCTCTGCTATCACGGCACGCGGCCGTTTACCGACATCGCGTTGGTGGGCGGCGGCCTTTATCTCAAGGTGATGCGCGCCTTCCTCGAAGGTTTCCGCGAGATGCGCTGCATCACTCCCGATGGCGAAATCACCGAGATCAACGCCGGGATCGGCGTCATGCGCCAGCGCCTCCGCACCTGGCTCGAACAGGGACGCGGATCATGAGTGATCCGCGCGCCCGTGCCGGTCATAATGGTGGGCCGCCGCTCGACGATGAACCCGAGAGACTTCCGCCAGGTCCGCATTATTGTAAATATTGCCGATACTGGTCGCCGCCTTCCGAATGGGAGGCGCGCGCTTATGAGGCGCTTCAGCTTGGCCTGTCCAAACGGCGGGTCAAGCGGCCGTCGGGCACCTGCGACCGGGTGCTGATGCAGCATGGCAAGCCGCTCGCCTTTGCTGCGACGGTCGATACCTTCGGGTGTCTCAACTTCTGCGCGAAGCCACCCCCGCCAATCGTGCGCGGGCGGGGTTTCGTCACCATCTATGAAGGCGACCAGATCGTCTGGCAGGGCCATGAGGAGGATGTGCCCGACGAGCATCGGTGATCGGCCTCAGCCCGATCCATGCTATAAGAGCCGCGATATCGGCAGAGGATTCGCAGATGCCCAAGAACCGCCAGACCTTTCACGATCCACTGGACGAACTGCCGCCGGTGACGATCGAAATCCTCAAGGGCGACCTGTTGCGTTTCACCCAGGTCGACCGCGACGGGCGCACCAATGTCGTGACCTTCTCCGATCGCCTCGCGGTCCGGCGGGGCGTGTTCGATGCCGCGTCGCTCAAGGCCGAAGGACTCAGAGCGGAAGCCTGAACTGGTTGGGGTCGGGCGCGGGCGTTCTTTCCAGCTGTTCGATGATCGTTGCCGCAAGCGTGTCGGCGGCGCGTTCGCGCATCCGCTCGTCCGGCATCGTCAGTCCGACGCGTGCCCATCCCGGCGCCGCCAGCAGGATGGCGGACAGTTCATCTCTTTCGATTCGCTCCATGAAAGAAATGGAACATATCGAGAACATAAGGACAAGGCCAATCCGTCCTGGCGTGCTCGGTCCATGCCGGACGGACGATTTCAGGGTAAGGGCAGGCGAGAGATAGAGGGCAGCCGGGAGGTCTCGTGACGGGCAGGAAGCCGGGAGAGAGTCTCGCGGCCGCTCGTCATGGAGAACCCCATGACCCAATTTCCCTCTTCGCATTCCCTCCTTGCCCGCCTGCGCACCTTTGTCGCGGCCTGGCTGGTGATGGAGGTAACGCCCGACATGGACGCCGCCGACTATGAGGCGCGGGTCCACGAAACCCGCCTGTCGCCGGGCCTGTCCCTCTTGCTCATCCTCCTGGGCGCGCTCCTGTGCTGGGCGGCAGTTCTCGTTCTGGCCGGTGTGCTGTGAGGGTGAACGCCGGCGCTTCGGGCGAGCGGCGCGGGCCTGCCGGTGGCAGGCCCGATAGAGGAAGAGGGAAGCCAAGGCTTCGTGACGGGCTGGGAGCCGGGAGAGAGTCTTCCGGCGGCCCGTCATGGAGAAAACCCATGGCCAAAGCGCCTCAGAAGATCACCCTCAGCGGCTCGCGCGACATTCCGTTCGACCGTCTGGTGCTGTCCCAGTCCAATGTTCGCCGGGTGAAGGCGGGCGTGTCGATCGGCGAACTGGCGGACGACATCGTGCGCCGCACCCTGCTCCAGAGCCTCAACGTGCGGCCTGTGCTGGACACGGAGGGTCAGGAGACCGGCCAGTTCGAGGTGCCGGCCGGTGGCCGGCGGTTTCGCGCGCTCGAACTGCTGGTCAAGCAGAAGCGTCTCGCCAAGGACGCACCGATCCCCTGTGTGGTCAAGGCGGCCAATGATGCCGTCACCGCCGAGGAGGACAGCTTTGCGGAAAACACCTTCCGCGAGCAGCTTCATCCGCTCGATCAGTTCCGCGCCATGCAGGCGATGGTCGACAAGGGCGAGGATATCGACTCCATCGCCGCGCATTTCCTGGTGACCCCGGCAGTCGTGAACCAGCGCCTGCGCCTCGCCAAGGTCTCGCCGACGCTGCATGCGATCTATGCCGAGGACGGCATGACGCTCGAACAGCTCATGGCCTTCGCGGTCACCGACGATCATGCCCGCCAGGAACAGGTGTGGGAGATGCTGGCGCACAGCTATAACAAGTCGGGCGCCTTCATCCGTGGCAGGCTCACCGAGAATACGGTGCGCGCCGGCGACAAGCGGGTGCGCTTCATCGGCGTCGAGGCTTATGTCGCGGCGGGCGGCTGCGTGATGCGCGACCTGTTCGAGCCCGATGATGGCGGTTGGCTGACCGATCCCGCGCTGCTCGACAGGCTTGTTGGCGAGAAGCTTCAGGCCGAAGGCGAGCGTATCGCTGCCGAGGGTTGGAAATGGGTTGCGACCGCGATCGACATGCCCTGGGGCGTTACCAACGGCCTGCGCGAGATCGAGGGGGTCGAGCTGGCCATGACCGGCGAGGAGGAAGAGAAGCTCGCCGCGCTCCAGACCGAGATCGAGGACCTGGAAGCCGAATGGGCCGATGCGCCCGAGGTGCCCGACGAGGTCCAGGCCCGCATCGAGGCGATCGACACCGCGATCGGCGCGCTGGTCGAACGGCCGATGACCTTCGAGCCCCAGGACATGGCCATCGCCGGCGCGTTCCTGTCGATCGAGGTCGACGGGACGCTGTGCATCGAGCGCGGCTATGTCCGGCCCGAGGATGAGCCGGTGGTCGAGGCCGAGGGCGACGAGGATGCGGGCGCGGCAGGTGAGGCCCTGCATCATGGCGGCAATGACGATGGTGAGGAGGTTGACGGCGGGGTCGGTTCCACCGTCTCCAATGTCGTGGCGATCGGTACGGCGGGCGGCGCGGCCTCCGGAGATGAGGACGACGAGGATGGCGAGGTGGTGAAGCCGCTGCCCGACCGGCTCGTCGCCGAACTCACGGCCTGGCGCACGCTGGCGCTGCAGGATGCGTTCGCACAGTCGCCTTCGACGGCCTTCGCAGCGGTGCTGCACGCCTTCGTGCTCGACTGCTTCTATTCCTCGACCCGCGAATCCTGTCTCCAGATCTCGCTGAACGAGGCGTCGTTCTGTTTCTCGGCCACGGGGCTGCGCGACAGCGCGCCGGCGCGGGCGATCGCCGAGCGGCACAAGCGCTGGGCCGACCGGCTGCCTGATTCCGACAAAGATCTGTGGGACGCGCTGCTGGCGCTCGACGGCAATGAGCAGGCCGCGCTCTTCGCCCATTGCGCTTCGAAGGTGCTCAATGCGCAACAGGAGGTGGTCCCCAAGTACGACAATGGCCGCATCTCCAGGAGCAGCGTCGAGCGCCGGGTGTCGCACAGCCATGTGCTGGCGCGTGCGGTCGGGCTCGATCTGATCGGAGCGGGCTGGCGGCCGACGGTCGCGGGCTATCTGGGCAGCGTCACCAAGCAGCGGATCATTGCCGACGTGGCCGAGGCGAAGGGCGCGAAGTTCGCCGAGATGATCGACCATCTCAAGAAGGGCGACATGGCGCGCGAGGCCGAACGCTTGCTGGAGGACAGCGACTGGCTGCCCGAGCCGATGCGCACGCCGGAGCCCATGGATGCCGCGCCGATTGACGCTGCGCAGGGTGTGGAACCGGGGACGCAGGTCGATGAAGCCGAGGTGCTTCCGGCCTTCCTTGAGGAGGAACCGGTGGAGGCTGGCACCGGGGCTGACACTGCTCCCGGCAATGACGACGACGCGGCACTGCCGGAAGCGGCCTGATCGTCCGGGCGGGGTGGCGTTCGCTGCCCCGCCTTTCCTCCCAATTCGTTCCTGAAGGATCGAACCATGCCTTTTTCCAATCTTGAGACTGCCAGTGCCGAGAGCCTGGCGCCTGTTCTGCATGCGGCCTTGCACCGTCTTGGCCAGCTCGGCCGTGAAGGCGCGGTCGCGCTCGCCCGGCTCGTCGCGGACGACGATGCCGACTTCGATGAGGCGGCCGAATGGATCGCCGATGTCGCCAGCGGGGGCTTGCGCGAATGACACGCCGTCACCGCCATTCCCTTTCCCCTTCTCTTCAGAAAGCCCGGTCACAGCGCCGGGCTTTCGCCCTTCAGGAGATCCGTCATGACGGACAAATCGAAACCGGCGATCGACATGGACGCGCTCATGTCGAACTACGCAGCCTGGGAAGCCGCGGCTGCCGCACTCGTTCCCGGCAACAAGGCCCGGCTCTTCGCCTTCCTCGCTTCGGCCAATATCACGCGTGTCACCGTCCTCTTCGACGGCGAGGGCGATAGCGGCCAGATCGAGGATATCACGGCTTTCAGCGATGATGCGCAAGTCGCGCTGCCCGGCGGCAAGGTGGCCAGCCTCGACCTGCCCTATGGAGAAACCCGGGCCGTGGAGCGACGGCACAGTGCCGAGCTGGCGCTGGAGACCATGACCTATGACCTGCTGCGCGAGAAGCATGCAGGCTGGGAGAATTCGGACGGGGCTTATGGCGAATTCACCTTCGACGTCGCCACCGGGACGATCACGCTCGATTACAACGAGCGGTTCATGTCGTCCGAACAGCATTGCTACAGCTGGTGAGGAGAAAACGATGGGACATTGCTATCATCATGCGCTCTCCTCGGTCCGCAAATGGGGCGGCGTGCCGGAGGACTATCTGGCGTTGCACCAATGGTTCGATCAGCCTTCGAAGGAAATCACGGCCGATTTTCGGCATCGTGCCCTGCGGCACCATGCTCAGGGCGTATTCGAACTGGAACGGGCCTTTGGGGTGACGATCACCCTCTCGACCGGCCGGGTCGTTCCGGTTCGGCTCATTGGCGAACAGCATATTCGCGAGGATCTGGGGTTCATTCCGAGCTTTGCCGACTGGGCGCGCTGTATCCGCCCCGAACCCTGGATGGGCCGGGCGCAGCCGATCCACCGCGAGGTCGATCCCTTCGCCGCCGGCGACCCGGGACGACAACCTGCTCCGGCGGCGGCCATCGCGGGAGAAGGGCCATGACCGCCATCTATCCGCTGCGGCTCTTCCTCGATTGCTCGACGGCGCATCTTTCGCCCGATGCGCGCGCCTATGTCGACAGGGCGGACGTGATCGCTTCGCCCACACCCTATGGCTGGTTCGTCTGGGCCAGCGAAGAACCCGGCGACGATGTGCCGCCCGATCTCGGCGCGATCATGGCACACGCCCGATCGCTCGGCGCGGACTATATCCATTTCGACCGCGATGCCGACGAGATCGACGCATTGCCGGTCTTCGACTGGGGATAGCCCGTCGCCTCCATTCCCCTTGTTCAATCAATCAGCTCGGCCATTGCGCCGGGCTTTTGCATATCTGGAGATCTGTCATGGCTGATTATCATTCGCCCACCGTCGTGCGACCGAGCATTCCGCTCGCCGCGATCACCTCGCTCGAACATGCTCTGCTGTGCCAGATGTTCGAACATGAAAGCGATGGCGACGCCGTCTATTTCTTCGCGAGCGACGGACCATCCGATACCGTCTGGCTCGACATCGCCGATCTCAAGACCATGCTGGACGAGGAGCCGATGCCGTCCGGCCCTGTCGTCGAGATGATCCGCACCAGACTGGCCGAAGCCGGACCCGATGAGACCGAACTGGAACTCGATCTGTCCGATCTCGGCGACGCTGCGATCTTCCAGCAGATCGTGCGGCGCTGCGATCAGCTCGACCATGTCGTCATCACGTCGGCCTGGACCTGTACGAAGATGCGGCCCGATGGGTTCGGTGGAGGGGTCACCGTGGTGACCGCAGACCATATCCTTTCTTCCTCGACCAGCGAGATGGAAGCGCATTTGCTCGACCGGTGCGACTATGGCGAGCTCGGTTGCGCACCCGGACACGGCAAGCATGGCATCCTGGCGATTGAGGAGGCGGAGGTCCGATCGATGGTGGCGGATATCCAGCAGGCCTATGTGGGCACCGATGCCGCCGGGGTCACGGTCAGTGACGAGCATATCCGGCAGGCTTGCATCGCGCTGGTCCCAACGCTCGATCTCGACGAGCAGCTTCGCGGCCTTGAGTTCAGCGCTGCCATGGCTGCGATCCGGATCGCGCGTGCCGCATCTGCCTGATCCTTTTCCTTCCCCAACCATCCCTCGAAAACCCGGCCTCGTGCCGGGTTTTCGCGTTTCAAGGAGCATGAAAATGTCCGCACAGCATATCTTCGACACCGCACCGCTCGGCAGCCTCATCACTTTCTCGACCGGCGAGCCGCGTCCGCCTGAGCGCTTCACCCGCATATTGCGGGCGTGGAACGAGCAGAACGGAATGGGACGTCTGGTCGAGAAGGTGGCCGGTCGTGACGGCGCCTATCCTTCGCCGGCGACCTTTGCGTTGCATCTGGGCAATTACGGCAGCCAGGGCATTATCGTGATGAAGGTTCGTCGGATCTACACCATCACCAGCCAGCTCCGCTTCGAAGTCGCCGAAAAGCCCAGAACCGGCATGGTGCGCATCCTGTCCCGCCGCGACGGGCGCGAGGAATTGCACCATCTCGCGCCTGATCTAGCGGCGGCCGAAGCCTGGTCGGCGGAGCATCGCTATCATGACGCGGTTATCGAGGAGGTGCTGGACCCCGATATGGTCCTGCCTCCCGTCCGGCTCGGGAGGGTGGCATGAGCGCGGTCATACCGGACTATGGCACGAGCGCCGATGGCCATTGGGCGGCCCGGATCGGCGATGTTGCCTATCTCGCCGCACCTTGCGGTTCAGGCTTTCGCCTGGCGTCGGGCTGGCGGCTGCGGCGGCCAATCGACGAATGGACCGAGGCTGACGTCTATGGCAGCGAAGGCGTGGTTCCGGACGAGGCGAGCTTTCGGGCGCATGTCGAGGACGTCGCGCTTCATCTCACCCAACGCGAGGCGCTGGGGCGCAAGGAGGTACGCATGCATGTATCGACGCCCTGGGGCCTGTCGCAAGGCGCGACAGTCTATGCCGAAGGCGTCGTCTGCCATTCCACCGCCTCGCATGGCGGCTTCAAACTCGACCGCGCGCGCAACGCCGCACTCCATCCCGCGCTGAGGCTGAAGGGTGGCTGGTATGAGGAAGACGCAGATTGGGCGCGGGTGGCGGTCGGTTATCCCACACTCTTCACGGATCGAGAGCAGCGGTCCGCCGACCGGACCCTGCGTGATTGGGAACCCGATGCCTGGGAAGCCGTCCATGGCCGTATCCTGTCGGCGGAGGAATCCTTCACGCGCGATCGTCAGCGTTTCGAACGCGACCATGCCGCGGACTGGGTCGTGATCTCGGCGCTCCGGTCGGAGCGTCATCCGGGCTTTGTGGAAGCCATCGCCACGATGGGTGGGCGGCGCGAGGGTGGTGCCCAGCGTTCGTTTCTCGTGCCTGGCGACGAATATGCAGCGGGACGCCACGGCTTTGTCATCGATCGCTCGCGCTATGCTTCCATCGCCTGACATTGTACTGCAGCGCTTTGGCCCATCGTCCTGCGCTGATGGGCCTTTTCTTTGGCTGCCGCGCGACGACAGCGTCGCCGCCATGGCTCGGCGGGCGCCCGGTGGCGCGCCAGAACGGTTCGCGCTCGCAGCCTTGTCGATGGGCGGTTATCCACAACGAGGATGATAGGGCTCGGCTTTAGCGCCGATTTGACGAGCCGTGTCGATTGCCGCGACTGGTCAGAGTAACGGCTGATGCCGCTCCGACCGTCGCATAGCCTGCACTGAGGACGAGACCGCATCCAGCGCCGAACCCGATGACCGCAATGGCTGCCATGCTCGCTACCAACAGCCATCCAGCCAGCCGCAAATAGCGCGTGGCTTTCGGTGACAGCCTGCGGTTGAGGAGGCTGGATTGGTAGCGCGGCAATCCGGCGCAGAGCGACACGAAACCAGCCGATGCGAGGGTGAGCAAGATCGGATGGAGCATCATAGGGCTAAGAGTCTTGCGGAGGGACGGCGGTTATCGGTGGACGGCGTGGCTCGCGTCATTTTCCAGTTTGCCAGTGCCGCGAGCCCACCGATCGCGAGCATGATGAGATCAAATCCCGCGAATGCCCAGTCGCCATGCACGAGGCTGACCGGAAGTCCGCGTGATGTGGTCAGAGCGTTGACGACCGGCACGGCCACAAACAGCAGCGCTGCCGCCCCGCACAGCTCGATCCATGCCCGCCGGGCCGGACGTGCCAATGTGAAGGTCGTGGCCAGGCCCCAGGCGATGAACAGGCTGGCGATCTCGCGATCGGCTCGCTCCGCCAAGTACAGCGGCAACAGCCGGTTGGCGAGAAAATAGACGGCCAGCCCGATCGGGAAGCCGATAATGACCGCGATGTTGAGCCGCTCGACGATGCGGAAACCGAGGTGCGGACGTGAGGGATCGGGAAGCTTCGCGCGACGCTTGACCGTCCAGAGGATAAGCCCGGTGCCGACCATGACCGTGCCGCCCAACCCGGACAGGAAATAAAGCCAGCGTAGTGGCATGTCGGCATAGCGCCAATGCGATCGACTCGCAAAATGTCGCAGCGGCTGTCTCTGGCGTCACGTCGCCTGGGAACAGCCCTGACCAGAATCCGTCAGGGGCACGCTAGCGCGCAGCGACAGACCACGCCTGTGGAGGGAAAGTTAAGCTCGACGCGGTTGCCTTTGCCTTCGGGCAAGGCGCGCTCGATCAGCTTCGTTCCGAAGCCCTTGGTCGCAGGCGCCTCGACCGGCGGGCCGTCCGTTTCCTCCCATGTCAGCTCGATCCTGCGCTCGTCATCAGCCGGTGCCCATCGGATCGACACTCTTCCGCGCTCATTGGAAAGGGCTCCATATTTGATCGCATTGGTGGCGAGTTCGTGGAGGATCAGCGCAAGTCCCTGACTTGTGGCTGGATCGAGCGCGGCGTGGGGGCCGGCGATCTCGATCCGGCCGAACAGGTCCTTGTGGAGCCCCACGACCGCCGGCACGACAAGCGCGATATCGGCCGGCGCCAATGTGCCCTCAATCAGGGCTGGTTGGGTGATGGCGAGGACCGCGAGCCGGTCCTGTATCGCCTTGTTGGCGCCCGGTAGGTCCTTGGCTTCACGGATCGATGCGGCGACGACCGCCTGAGCCATGGCCAGGGTGTTTTTCACACGGTGGGCGCTTTCCTGCGCGATCGTGGTCAGCCGTTCCTCTGCCCGCTTCTGTTCGGTGACATCGTTACCGAGCACGAAGATGCCATGAACCTCATTCTTGTCGTCCAACAGCGGATGATAGACGAAGTCGACAAAGCGCTCTTCCTCGATGCCTGGCGCCTGTTGCAGAAGCACTGGAACGCCGTGACCGACATAGGGCGCGCCGGAGCGGCGAACCTCATCGAGAAGGTCGATGAAGCCCTGATTGACCACTTCGGGCAATGCCTCGCGGACCGCGAGACCCACCAGTTCGCGTCCGCCAACGAGGCGGCGATAAGCCGTGTTGGCGATCTCGAAGACATGGTCGGGGCCGGACAGGATGCCGACAAATCCGGGGGCCTGCGCGAAGAGGTCCTTCAGCCGCTCGCTCTCGGCCTGGACCTTTTGCGCACGGATCAGCACGCCCGCTTCGAGGATCGAGCGATCCTGCGCCTGCTCGCGCAGCGTCCTGAGTTCCGTGACATCGACTGTGTGCTGGAGAATATAGCGCAATACCCCGGCCGCATCGAACACCGGGGTATGCGTTGCGCTCCAGTAGCGCATTTCCGGGATTTCTCCGGCGCGGGACACATCATAGGGAATGAGCGCGATCGTGTCCGCCCGGTGCGTCGCGACCACGAGGTCCAGCGACTGTTTGAGCAGGCGATAGCTGTCGCTGGCGGGATCGCTGGGAAAAGCCTCGAACAGGTAGCGTCCGATGATCTCCTCCCGGCTCTCCCGGTGGACCGATTTCAGATAGGCGTCATTGCATCCGACAATGACGAGTTCAGGATCGAACAGAACGTAGGCGTTGGGCGACACGTTGAACAACGCCCCGAAATCTATGCTCGCGTCTTCAATGAGTCGAAACAAGTGCCACCCCCTTTTAGGGAGAGCAGGATAATCGCGTTTCGCCATTATCGCCATCTGCGTTTGCCGAAGGCATGGCCTTGAAGCGTCCCGGGTTTTCCGGAGGCTCCGATTTATGAGAAGGAGCTTTCGTTATGAGCAGAACTCGGAACAAGTTTTCACCTGAGATCCGCGATCGTGCGGTGCGTATGGTTGGCGAACATCGCGCCGATTACGGATCGGAGTGGGAGGCGATGTCCTCGATTGCCGTCAAGATTGGCTGCACGGCGGAGACGCTGCGCCGCTGGTGCCGCGAGGAGGCGAGCCGACGAGCGGGGCCAGCGGCGCTGGCCGCCGATGAGAAGGCCCGGATCAAGGCTCTCGAACGTGAAGTGAAGGAACTGCGCCGAGCCAACGAGATCCTCCGCAAAGCGTCTGCATATTTTGCGATGGCGGAGCTCGACCGCCGCGAGAGATGATGATGGCGTTCATAGACGCCCATCGCCGGGACCTGGGTATCGAGCCGATCTGCCGAGAGCTGGCAATCGCCCCGTCCTCCTATCACGAACATGCTGCACGCCTGGCTGATCCGTCTAGGCGACCCGAGCGTGCGCGTCGGGACGAAGAAATCTGTCGTCAGATCAAGCGCGTCTACGAGGACAGCCACAGTCTCTACGGGTCGCGCAAGGTCTGGCATCAGCTACGCCGCGAAGGCATTGCGGTTGCCAAGTGCACCGTGGAGCGTCTCATGCGCAGCATGGGGCTTGCCGGCATACGGCGAGGTAAGAAGACAGTGACTACCGTCAGCGATCCCAAGGCGCCATGCCCGCTGGACAAGGTCAATCGGGAGTTCCGCGTCTCGCGGCCCAATGCCTTGTGGGTGGTCGATTTTACGTACGTCCACACCTGGGTCGGCTTCGTCTATGTCGCCTTCGTGATCGACGCTTATGCGCGACGGATCGTAGGCTGGAAGGTCAGCACGTCGGCCACGGCCGGCTTTGTCCTCGATGCCCTGGAGCAAGCTATCCATGCCCGCAGGCCCGGCCCGGACGACGGCCTGATCCATCACAGCGACAGGGGCGTTCAATATCTTGCCATGAACTACACACAGCGCCTTGCCGAAGCCAATCTGGTGCCCTCGGTCGGGAGCGTGGGCGATTCTTATGACAACGCCTTGGCCGAGACGATCAACGGTCTCTACAAGGCCGAGGTCATCTGGCGCCAGCGCTCCTGGTCGAGCGTATCCGCAGTGGAAATGGCGACGTTGCGCTGGGTGGATTGGTTCAACAACCACCGCCTCTTCGGCCCTATCGGCTACATCCCGCCTGCCGAAGCCGAAGCGAACTACTATGCGGCCCTCGAAACCCTCGATATGGTCGCCTAACTCAAACCAAACTGCCTCCGGAAAACCCGGGACGCTTCACCTTGCAATGTTGCGCTATTCGTGGACGCATGACGATCGCGACGACGGTGCAGGGCGCAGAGCTACCTGCTGCGTCGTCGGGAAAGGAAGAGGCTGGCCGGAAAGGGGGAACCCGGGCGGGCTGAGAGAGAGCGTTCGCCGGGTCTGCTTCATCCCGCTCTCCCGGAGACCATTCCTCATGACCCACATCCTGTCCGACGCGGCGCCTGGCGCCGCGTCACCTTCCTGCGCGCCCGGCTTTGCCGGCCGGGCCAGTGCCCTGTTGGCTGCCGCGCGTGGCCTTGTGCCAAGCCTTGAGGCCGGGCGTCCGATCGATAGTGCAGCCCTGCGCGCAGCTATGGTCGGAGCGTTGGACGGCACCGATGCCGAAGGCGCCTGGGACTGGAAGAGCGCCTATGACGCTTGCGAGGCCGCCGAAATCCTCTTTCTGCGCCGCTATGGGCAGACCATCACCGGCCGCGCGCCCGGAAACGCGCTGGCGCTGATCGAGCGGGTGGCGGCCCTATTGCCGACGCACACTCGCCGTTCGGAAACCTCGCAGGCACTCCAGCAATATTCGACGCCCCCGGGCCTTGCCTATGTCGCCTCGATCGCGGCCGCGCTCGTTCCCGGCGATCATGTGCTGGAACCCTCCGCCGGCACCGGCATGATGGCCGTCCATGCCTTGCTCGCGCGGGCAAGCCTGACGCTCAACGAACTGGCCGAGACCCGCGCCGAATTGCTTGGGTCTCTGTTTCCCGGCATTGCCGTCTCGCGGCACGACGCCGCCTCGATCGACGATCGGCTGCCGCTTACTGTGCGCCCGACCGTGGTGTTGATGAACCCCCCCTTTTCGGCAGTTGCTCATGTCGACCGGACGATGCGTGACGCTGCGATGCGCCATATCGCCTCGGCGCTGGCCCGTCTCGAACCGGGCGGCCGTCTGGTCGCGATTACCGGTGCGTCCTGCTCGCCCGATGCACCCACCTGGCGCGACGCCTTCGTGCAGTTGCAGGACCGAGCGCGCGTTGTGTTCACCGCCGCGATCGACGGGAAGGTCTATGCCAGGCACGGCACGACCATCGACACGCGGTTGACCGTCATCGACAAAGTGCTGGCCGATGATCCCTCCGTGCTCCCCACGAGCGCGGGCATCGCGCCGGATACCGCGACCCTGCTGGGCTGGGTGCTCAATCAGGTGCCGCCGCGCTCACCTGTCGCCCCGGCACCGGTCGCAGCACTGCCTGTCACCGCATCCGCCTCGACGGTGCGCGCAAAGGCCCGTGCCGCTTCGATGGACGCCACGCCACCCGTCCCGGACACCCCCGCGATCGAGCTGGCCTATGAGACGATCGACTGGGCGCCGCCCGCCGAACGGCTGAGCGAGGGCATCTACGAGCCCTATGCGCTCCAGTCGCTGCGCATCGAGGGCGCGCAGCCGCACCCGACGCCGCTGGTCCAGTCGGCGGCGATGGCCTCGATCGCACCACCCAAACCCTCTTACCGGCCGCATCTGCCACCCCAGCTTGCGACGCTCGGCATTCTCTCCGACGCGCAGCTGGAATCGGTGATCTTTGCCGGCGAAGCCCATGCCGGCCATCTGTCGGGTGCGTGGAAGGTCGATGTGACCTGCGATGTGGTCACCGCTGCGCCGGAGGATGTGGACGGCAGCGTCAGGTTTCGCCGGGGCTGGTTCCTCGGCGATGGCACCGGCGCAGGCAAGGGCCGTCAAGTCGCCGCGATCATCCTGGACAACTGGCTCAAGGGTCGGCGCAAGGCATGCTGGCTATCGGTCTCGGATCGGTTGCTCGAGGATGCGCAGCGCGACTGGTCTGCGTTGGGCCAGGAGCGACTCCTGGTAACGCCGCTCTCGCGCTTCAAGCAGGGCAGCGATATCCGTCTGGAAGAGGGCGTGCTGTTCACCACCTACGCCACGCTGCGCTCGCAGGAACGGGGCGGCAAGAAATCGCGGGTCGAGCAGATCGTCGCATGGCTTGGCGCGGATTTCGACGGGGTGATCGTGTTCGACGAGGCGCACGCCATGGCCAATGCCGCCGGCGGCAAGGGCGAACGCGGTGACGTCGCACCTTCGCAGCAGGGCCGCGCCGGCCTCAGGCTCCAGCACGCGCTGCCCAATGCCCGCATCGTCTATGTCTCGGCGACGGGCGCGACCACCGTGCAGAACCTTGCCTATGCCCAGCGGCTGGGCCTGTGGGGGGGCGATGATTTCCCGTTTGCGACGCGCGGCGAGTTCGTCACCGCGATCGAAAATGGCGGGGTCGCGGCCATGGAGGTGCTGGCCCGCGATCTCAAGGCGTTGGGGCTCTATGCCGCCCGTTCGCTGTCCTTCGACGGTGTCGAATATGAGATGCTGGAGCACAGGCTGACCGCCGAGCAGGTCCGCATCTACGACAGCTATGCCTCGGCCTTCGGCATCTTATGCGCAGCTGCGCATAAGATGGATTATCGCGAGGTCGCGATAATGCGCAGGAACGTGGCGAAGGCCCGCAAAGCTGCT
>ERZ1292644.1017-Hain-H14-01um-R2-1017-length-15526-cov-4_pt1 | contig 15526 bp, 18 predicted proteins | sample MGYA00564402_ERZ1292644 | MGnify/ENA primary metagenome ERZ1292644 (study PRJEB36523, sample SAMEA6512644) | groundwater metagenome | collected 2019-01-09 | study: AquaDiva: Metagenomics assemblies of 32 groundwater samples
ATTGCCCAGTCCGTCTCACCCGTTCCCACAACTGATTCAGACCACGCACAGTATAACTGAGGCACAGACGCGTCGCGTACAGCGTGCTGGATCGGCGCCGCCAGATGAATACCCGCACGTCTGTGCCCGCAGCCGACCGTATCAGGGGCGCGCGAGGGACTTCTTGATCTGTTCGACGTGCGCTTGCATGTCAGCGGTCGACCAGCCCAAGCGGCGGGGAATGTACCCGGCGATAGCGATGACGAGCTGGGGGATCTGGGCTCCGGCGGGCATCTCCCGGGCCCGGTCGGGGTTGAACGGGCAGTCGACGAGGACCGCGATCTCATCGCGGTACCGGGGACCGAACTCGCCGTACAGGCGCCACAAGACGAAGGTGCGACGCCAGAAACCCGGGGGTTTCCCGTCGAAGAGGGCCCGCATGGTGTGGAAGTGGAGGCCCATGAGCACGTCCATGCGGTCCGCTTCGGGGAGGCGGCGGAAGCTGTCGAGGGCGCCCTGCGATTCGGTGAGTGCGGAGAGGCAGAACAGTTCTACCGGGCTGAGGTGTTTCACGTGGAGGGGGCAGGATTCGAACCTGCGAAGCACTAAGGCGACGCCTTTACAGGGCGTTCTCGTTGTCCACTTGAGTACCCCTCCAGGTGCCCGCAGCTGCGGCGAGACGGCTGTTTGCTGCGGTCGACGACTACGTGAGTGAGTGGGTCGATACTGCGGGCACGTCCATTCCGGGAGGAATGGAAGCACGAGGATAACACGCGTCTGGGTTCGAGCCGGTCGGCACCGGCGCGGAGCATCTCGGCGAAAGCGTCGAGCAGTTCCGGCGGCATGCCAGCGAGTTCGGCGGGGAGTTGCGCTTCCACGTGGCCGAGGTCGATGAAGGTCTCCCCGGCGGCGACGCTCATGGTCAGCCGGTACGTCCGATGCGCGAACGGGTCCAATATGGTGTGGATTCCGGCGCTGGGGGGACCTCCAGGACGCGTGTGATGGCCTCGTCGAGTTGGTTTTCGACGTCGTAGAAGTCGACGGTGCCTTCGTCGTTGCCGGGGCGGACGTCGAACGTGAACTCGCCGATGACGTATTCCTTGTTCCCTCCGTTCACCGATCGCAGGATCAGCTGGTACTGGCCCAAAGTCAGACTCATGAAGCTCCTAGAGGATGTCGTAGGACGACCAGTCGTCACTCAAGGCAGCATAAATGCTCTGCCCCGCCGGGGGCTCGACGATTCGCGTGGGGCCGAGCGCGCGTCCTTTGATGAGACCCTGGGCGAGATACACCGTCGCGTCGATCCGGCCGGGTGACTCGCGAGAACCGGACTGCCAGGTCGTCCATTCGCGGATGAGCGCGTCCATGTCGCCGACGAGCCGGATGTCGCCTTGCGCGAAATGCTGCGCGACCGGTTCGGCGCGAATGCGCTTCCCGTATTTCGCCCTGACTTCCTCGATCTTCGGCATGAGCATGTCGGGGGGGATGGTGCCGTCCTCTTCGAGGTCGTCCCACGCCGCCCGCAACTGGAGCGCGCACATCTCGCCGCCGAAGTTGTTCTCCACGAACAGCACGTCGGCGGCGACCTCGTGGGCGATGAGCATGGCCTCGCGCGCCCACTGGGTGGGCGAGCAGCGGCGGGTCGCGTCGCGGGTGACGTAGACGCGGGAGTCGGTGCCGAGGAACCCGCAGACGATCCCGGCGGTGTCGCCGTTCGTGGTGCCGGAGGGGTCGACGGCGACGGCGACGCGCAGGGCGTCGGGGACGGTCTGGCCGAACGGGTGGCGGCAGGCGTCGATCTGTTCCGGGGTGAGCAGCGCGCCCTCGATCGGCTGGGGGTCGGCCTGGAACAAGGCGAACCAGTCGCGGACCGACATGTTGCGGCGCAGCCGGTTCCAATGCTCCATGAGCTCATCGCGGTCGTCGTCGATCTTCGGGTGTCCGAGTGGGTCGCCGAGCTGGCGGCCGAGCGGGTCAGCGGTCGAGTCGCAGATCGCCGGGAGCCGGACGACATCCCACTCGTCGCCTTCGCGGGCGAGGAGGCGCCCGGCAATATCGTCTTCATGCCAACGAGTGAGAATCAGACAAATGGGAGTTCCGGGTGATTGTCGGGTGATGAAGGTGGAGGACCACCAGTCGTCGACGCGGTCCCGCAGGAGTTTCGACTCGGCTTCCTCACGGTCCTTGTGGGGGTCATCGCAGATCAAGAGGTCCGCGTCATGTCCGGTTAGTCCCGCTCCGACACCAGTTGTCCGCATACCTCCCCCAGTGACCAGTTTCCAGGACTGGGCGGTGCGGACCTCGGGCGAGATGGTAAGGCCGATCTTGTCGCCGTGCTCCCTCACCAGGCGGCGGACGTCGCGGCCCCAGTTTTTCGCCAGCTCGGAGCCGTAGGCGGCGGCGACGACCTGGTGCTGGGGGTGGTGGGCCAGCCACCACAGGGGCAGCATCTTGGTCACCAGCTCGGACTTGCCCGAGCGGGGCGGAGCCAGGACCATGAGCTTGCGCTTGGAGCCCCGGCGCAGGAACGCCGCGATCTTCTCGCCGATCAACCGGTGATGGGATCTGATCTGGTAGGCCGGGTTGATCCACCGGGCGAGCGAGGCCGGGTCATGGAACGCCTGGAGCTTCGCCGCGTACGCGTACAACTCCATGTCGGACAAACCGGACAGATCAGGCATACGGGCGAATATACCCGAATGTCCGTTTCATTCCGGGTAGAGAAAAGGCCCGGCGCTGTTCTCAGGACGCCGGGCCTTTGTGAGATCTCCCTCGCGCAATGCGGGTCTGATCTCCCACCCCTCGCAGTGAAGTTATCACGTGTTGTGACGGCCGACTCCAGCGGGCTGCCGTCGCGGCAAGTCCTCCAGTCCTGCTTTGTTGCTACCGCATAACGGTCGCGTCGGGAGAGCTTTCGCTACTGGAGCACACAGAATAACGCAAGGGCTACCGTCTGTCTACCTTCCGACACAAGGGCATTCGTCCCAAGGCATGCGGATGCTGTCGTGGCGCTTGCGGGGCAGGAGGTGGACGTGGACGTGGAAGACGGTCTGCCCGGCGTCGGGCCCGGCGTTGAGTGCCAGGTTGTAGTCGTAGCCGCCGGTCCCGGCGAAGGAGGCAACCTTCTCGCAGAGCGCACCGAACTCGGCCGGGTCGTCGTCGGGACGACCGAAGTGCTTGCGGGGCACGATCAAGACATGTCCGGGAAAGGGGGAAACCAGCGGCACGAACGCCAGCGCGCTGCCCCAGTTGGCGACGATGGTGGCGGGAGCGCGGTCAGCCGCGATCTCGCAGAAGGCGCAGAGGTTGGCGGCGTCAGGCACGGGTTCCTTTCCGGGGTGTGTCGAGGTCTTCGGGGTGGATGACGTGCAGGGCGGGGGCTTCCCACCATGAGATGATCCGGCCTCGGTCGGCGGTGAAAGGCGGGTCGCCGTATTTGGCGAACAGGCCGAACGCCAGGTCGAACACGGTCCGGTCGGTTTGGGGTTCGCTGTCGCCCCAGTGTCGGTCTCTGAGGGCGCCGGTGCGGATCTCGATGCCGGGGTCGAGCTGCCCGGTCTCGTCGGTGGCCCAGTTCGCGAGGCGCAGCAGGATGCAGGTCTTCAGCTCGGGGGCGCATTCGAGGGTGATGCGGGGCTGGCCCGCGTAGGCGGGTCCGGTCACAGGCGAATGCCCTTGACGTCCTTCGCGAGGGCGGCGGCGTCCATGTTCGGAGTCTGGACGCTGTTCCAGATGCCGACCTCGAAGGGGCCGTTGTGGAAGATCATGCCGTGACCGCGTAGCCAGTGCGTGCCCTGTTCCTGGTCGAAGACGGTGGCGTTGAAGCCGCCCGTGGGGTCGCAGGTCTGGCAGGCGACTTTGGCGGGGAACACGGCGTATGCGAACAGGTCATCCATGCACCGATACTCTCACAGCGGACTATGCGGGCAAATCGGTCGCGGTCACGGTGAGGTGGGGGGCGTTCTTCAACCAGTACAGCCAGCCCCAGCGGACGGGCTTGCCCTCGGCGGTGAACGGCAGGGGCCCGAAGCGGTCGAGGGCGTAGCAGTCGATCCGCCAGTACGCGAACGGCGGCGAGGTCCGCTGGAAGCACAGCGACTGCGGTTCGTAGAAGTGCACGAACTCGTCTTCGCCGCCTGACCAGGTGTCGATGAGGTTCATCATGCGTTCCAGCACGTCGTGTGATTCAGCGCCGATCCGCAGGGTCTTCTCAATTTCGATTCTCAACATGATCATCGTCAAACGATAGGCGGTTCTTGGGGTGATCAGTGTCAGGACATGAGGACCGGGGGTCGCCGAGACCGGCGAGAACTCGTTCGATCGCGTCGAGGAGTTCGGGCGAGATGGGGCCGAGGCCGAAGCGGGCCGCGCGCTGCATGGCGGCGGCGGCCCGCACCGCAAGTTCCTTGTCCACAATCGGACTAGGGGTAGAACGGCTTGGAGGCGCGGAGGGCGTAGCGCTGGCAGCGGCGGGCTCTGGCGGCGTACTGGGCGTCGTCGTAGACGACGGCCTTGCGGAAGGTGCCATTCTCGTCGTAGTGCATTTCCACGACCGTGTGGTCGTCGAACAGCCAGAAGTCGTGTCCTTGGCCCCACACGTTTCTCGGCCATGTGCCGGGTTCGGTCCAGGCGATGCGGATGTCCTCCCCGGCGGCGCGGTTGCGTTCGTAGTAGCACTTGAATTCGAAGCGGAGGTATTCGCCGAGGGCGAGGTTCCCTGCCTCGTCGGTGGTGCGTTCGATGACGTGGACGCGGCCGATGTAGCGGCCCTGGTCGACCGCTGGTGTGATCACCTTGTCGATCCACGAGCTGGGCTGCTTGCGGGCGAAGTCGCTGTCACCGGCGAGGAACCGTTCGAACCCTTCGCGCTCGTAGCCCACGTCGTAGACCGGGAGGGTCTCCAGGCGCCACGCCGAGTCTTCGAAGCTGGTGAAGTACTTGCCGAATTCCGGGTCGTCGAGGTCGTCGATCTCAACGATCATGCGTGCTCCTTACGGCGGCGGCGACCGTGTCCCAGGTCGCGGCCGGGTTGTCGAACATCGGGAAGTGGCCGGAGCCGGGGATCTCGTGCACGGCGGTGTTCGTTTCCTCGAACAGGTGCCGGTGATGTTCAGGATATCCCGAGCGTTCCCCGTAGAGGTAGTGCGCTTCCTTGAGCTGTTTCCAGCCGCTGGTCAGGTAGTCGGTGCCGCAGATGGAAACGAGGTCGCGGGCGAGGGCGACGAGGTACTGGGGCTCGTTCCACAACAGGTCGGCACCCCATCGCCTCAGCGACAGGTCGGCGCTGGCGCGCAGCTCGTTGATGAACGCCTCCGTTTCGGGCAGGCCGATGGACAAGCGTGAGGAGGCGAAGCAGTCGGCGGTGGTCAGGTTCCCTTCGATGGAGATGAACGCGCCCTGGGTCTTCTCCGGGATCGGCGTCCAGGCCGCCAGCGCTGGCAGGTTGCCCATGGAGTGGGCAACCATGTGGACGCGTCGGCCGGTGGGGGCGGTGAGCATGTAGATCGAGGAGAGCCACCGGCACAGGAATTGCATGTTGCCCGACCACACCGGTTCGGGGTTGCGGGCTGGGGCGTGATCGCCTTGGCCCGGGAAGTCGAAGGTGACCAGGGTGGTGTGGCGCAGCGCCTCGTGCCGGAACGCGCCATTGAAGCACTCCTTGGCGCAGCCCAGGCCTGGTACGAGGAGGATCAGGTCGCCCTGGTCTTCGGGTCCTGGGGCGGCGGGGCGGTGGAGGAAAGAGAGGGTCCAGGCGGTGGCGTTCTCGGTGGTGGGTGCAGTCATGGTTCCTTCAGGGATGTTTTAGTGCTTGATCCGGTTCCAGATGCGGGAGCGGATGGTCGGGTGCCTTCCGGCTCCTCCGGGGTCGTTGGCGCAGCAGTCGCAGGGACGGTTGAGCTTGTCGGAGAGTTTGGACTCGAATGAGCCTTTGCCTCGGCAGCGGATGCATTTGCGGCGCCAGTTCTTGACGCCGTCGGCGAACCAGTAGATGAACAGCACCACCGCTGCGACGATGACGATGACGCGCAGTTTGGGGTAGGTCTCCAGCAGCCACCAGACGACGCCGAAGATCGCCGAGACGAGTGTCCAGATCAGCGTGAAGAAGGCGACGATGCCGTCGATCAGGTCGCCCATGTCACCGGGGGCTCTGGGCGAGGGTGATCTGGGTCTGGGCCTCTTCGAGGTGGCCGACGACGGTCTTGGCGCCCGTGATGCCGTCTTCGAGCTGCGGCAGGATGCTCATGAGGCTGGTGACGGCGGTGCTTCCGGCCTCGGTGACGGCGCCTTTGAGCCCGTCGAGGAACTCTTTGACGCCGGTGGCGCTGTTGGCCGCGTACTGGCAGGCCTCCTGGGCGGCTTGGACGTGGCCGATGGTGCCTTGACCGGCATGTTGGGTGGCGGTGACGTGGTTTTCTGCGGGTTCGAGTGTGGCCTGGGCGGCGTTTTCGCTGGTGTTGGCTTGTCCCAGCAGCGAGGCGACGGTCGTTTCGAGGGTGTGGACGGCGGCGGCGACGGCTCCGGCGGCGTTCTCGACGGCTTCGGTGAGGTTGCGTTCGGCTTCGGCGGCGAGGGTCTGGGCTTCGCCGACGGCGGTGTTGACGGCTGTGGCGTGGTCTTCGGAGGCGCTCATGAGGGTCCTTTCGATCTGGGTGATTCGTGAGAATATCGCACGCTGACACTGACCATTTTTGAGTCGTTATCAGAGGCAAGTACGTTTTTGCGCTGGTTATATGCGCATTTACTGTTTTGTCCGGTTTATGCTGTTGTGGTGGATGACTGGCTGACTATCGTGCTCGCCGTGGGGCTGGCCGTCCGGATCACACGCCTGATCACGCTCGACTCGATCACGCAACCGATCCGCGACCGCCTCTCCGGGTTCATCGGCGCGCTCGTGGAGTGCCCGTGGTGCACCGGGGTCTGGATCGCTGCCCCCGTTGGACTGTCGTGGTGGGCCTGGGCCGACCAGACCTGGTGGCAAGTCGGGGCCCTCATGGGGACCATCGCCTGGGCCTCTGGCGCCGCCGCCGGAGTCGGCATGCCCAGCCAGCACGAAGTCGCCACCGTCTCCCCCATCGCCCTCATCAACGCCGACGAGCCCTTCATGCCCCGGGCGCCCGACGTTCCCGAAGCGACGCACCTGGTCGGCGATGGCCTCGAAGCAGCCATCGTCGCCGAGATGCACCGCCAGCGGGCCGAAGACGACACGAAGGTGGGCGGGTCTGACTAATGGGGATGCGAGCTCGGCTGAAGTCGATGACGGCCGCGATGTTCCGTGGTCGGCCTTCGGGGGTGGCCGACGCCCGCATCGGGCTCGGCTCGTACGCCCTGGAGTCGGCGACCACCGAGTGGCAGGCCGAAGCGGCGGAACTGTTCAATTTGGTGCCCGAGTTGCGGTACGGGATCTCCTGGATCGCCTCGTCCGCCTCCCGTGCGTCCCTCATCATCGCCAAAGCCCCCACTGGTGACGAGCACGAGCCCTCTGAGGTTCCCCGCGACCATCCGGCGTGGGAGCCGCTGCTCGAACTGGCTCCTACCGGGCCTGAGCAGGCCATGGTCATCTACCGGATGACCACCCTGATGAAGCTGCTCGGGCGCTGGCGGTTCGTCGGCTTCGACACCGACGCCGGACGCCAATGGGTGGTCGTCTCCGAGTACGACTACCGCGAGTCCGGCAATGGCGTGTGGGTCCATGACGCCGTCACCGGCACCGATTATGAGATCGCCCGCGACAAAGTGTGGTCGATCCCGATGCTCATGCCCCACCCAATCCGCTCCTGCGAACCCGACGCCCCCACCAGGGCGCTCATCGGGACGCTGCATGAACTCATCGACTTGTCGGGGCACGTGCAGACGGCGGCGAAGTCGCGTCTGGCCGGTGCGGGTCTGCTGCTGGTCCCCAACTCGTTGAACACCGTCGCTCCGGGCCAGTCCACCGGGGTCAACCCGCCCGACGGCAATCCCCTCATGCACTCCTTGATCCGTACCTCGCAGGCGTCGTTCCGCTCGCCCCTGGACGTGTCGCGGCACCTGCCGGTGATCATCGAAGGCCACCAGGAAGCGCTCAACGCCGTCCGGCACCTGAACCTCTCGACACCGTTCGACGAAAGAGTCGATTCGCTCCGAACGTCCGCAGTTCGACGCATTGCTATCGGTTTGGACATCCCACCGGAGGTTTTGACCGGTATGGGCGATTTGAACCACTGGACGGCGTGGCAGGTGGAATCTAGTGGGCAGAGAGTCAACATCGAACCCACTTTGTCCTTTTTGTGCCGAGAAATGACGGTTAAGTTTCTTCGTCCCGCTTTGACGGCTATGGGTCTGCCTGATGCCGAGGACTACATGGTGAGCTTCGACGCCGCCGGGGCCCAGTCCGAAGCCAACCGTGGCGATCTCGCGCTCGCTGCCTACGAGCTCGGCATCATCTCCGCCGACGCCGCCCGCGCGGCCCTGGGCTACGGGTCGCCCGACGCACCCGAGCCCGGCACGCCCGTCCCGGGCCAGGAGATGGGACTCGTGCCCTCGGGCCGGGACCGCCTCGCCGACCGCCTGAGGGACCTGACCAACCGCGTCGGCCCCGCTTCGGGCGAGGACTCCCAGGTCGGCATCAGCCAGATCGCCTCCGACGCCGGATGGAGCGCCTGCGCCGACATCGCCTCCCGCCGGGCACTGCGCCGCTGCGGCCAGTACCTCCTCGGCTCCAGCCGGACACTGCGGGGCAAATACAAGGATCTGCCGCTCGATGAGATCCACACCCAGATCACCGCCGAGCCCGACGTCGTCGCCTCCGCGCTGAAAGAGGGCTTCGCCGAACTCACCGAGGCTGCGCCCCACCTGGTCGAACCAGTAGCCAGCTATGTCCGGTTTAGGATAGAAACTGGTACTAAGCACGATAAGCCTGAAATGTGTAAGTATCTGATGAGAACGAGTACAGGGAGTAGCGATGCCGGTCACCGTCAACACTGACTTGCCGCTCCACCCCGAGCGCATCGCTTGGGATGGGGACGCGGCCCGTGCCGCCATGGCCCAGCGTTGCGCGAGCGACGACGGCGTCATGGCCGACTGCATGGGCGCGGGCTTCATCTGGCGCGATGGCGACGCCGACCCCACCACCATCGGCGCCTATGCGCTCCCCGTCGCCGATGTCTACGGCGGCGACCTCCACCTCGTCCTCTCCGGCGCCCAGGCCGCCGCGAACGCCATCTCCCCCGAACGGGAACCAGGCGGCCCCCGCGCCATGGGCGGCTCCGAATCCGAACTCGGTCAGATGCGCACCGCTGTCGCCTCCATCCTGCGTCGCTTCGCCCGCGAGTTCGACGACGAGGGCCTGCGGGCCCCGTGGGACCGGGACGAATCCGAAACTGCCTCGGCCGCGACCGGCTGTAGCTGCAACTGCGGCGGGGCCCCCGCCGAACCGCCCATCAACCAGCCCAAACCGCCCACTAAGGAGGCCAACATGAGCCAGACCGTGTTCACCAAGTCGCGCGGAGTGGTGCTGCGCGCCTCCGCTACCGGCGGCGAATGGCGGCCACCGGCCGAACACTTCGCTAACCCCAACCTGGCCGAGCCCACCAAGCTCACCGTCACCGCCGACGGCCGCGTCTACGGCCACCTCGCCACCTGGGACCAGCCGCACATCGGCTACGACGGCAAGCTCGTATACCCACCCAAATCGTCCGACGGCACGTACGGGTACTTCCGCCAGTCCAGGGTCATGACCGCTGCGGGCGATCTCGTCCCCGTCGGCATCATCACGATGAACACCGGCCACGCCGACGAGAACCTGAGCGCTGACGCCGCCGCCGCGCACTACGACAACACCGGCACCATGGTCGCCGCCGTCAACGTCGGCGAAGACTCCATGGGCATCTGGATCGCCGGGTCGATGCTCCCTGACGTCTCCTCGGATCTGCGCACCCGGTTTTCGCTGGCGCGTGTCTCGGGAGACTGGCGACAGCCCCGTCCCGGCTCAGGCCTCGAACTGATCGCCGCCCTGTCGGTGCCCAACCCCGGATTCCCGGTCCGCCAGCCCGACGTGCTGCTCAACGCCGACCGGGCAATGGCCCTGGCCGCCGCCGGATACCCGCAGTACCCCGGGTTCCGCGCCGAGAAGAACCTGCCGCCGTTCGGGGTCATCACCATCGAATCCGGCGAGATCCGGACCTTTATCACTGCGGGGGCGAGCGTTGTGGATGAGGCCCGAAACGAAGAGATGGCACAGGCGGTGCGCGAGGCCATGACCGCCGAACTCATGGAGCCGATGCGGACCATGATCGCCGAGTCCGTGCGCGCCGAACTCATCACCGCGCTGGCCGCCTTCAAGGGCGAGACGCCACCCGCCGCGGCGGCCACCGCCGACGGTGTCGACACCGCGCCACCGGTCGAAGGCGAGCCCGCCACCGACGGCGAAGCCGAACCGGTGACCGCACCGGCGCCCACCGAGGCCGTGGCCCCGGCCGAAACCCCCGCCGATACGGCCCCGGCGGCTGCCGCCGAAGCAGCTCCGGCCGCCCCGGCCGTGCCAGTTCCGGCCGGTCAGGTCGCGTCGTCCGCGCTGGCGCAGCGGCTGGTGCAGCACCGCTCGCGCGACGCGCGCAAGCGCCTGATGGCGGCGGCGGCCCGCTCAAAAAAAGCCTGACCGCCGCGCCGCCCCCCCTGGCAGTCGGCTGGGTTGATCTGCCAGGGGAGAGGAACTGGGTGGACCGGGCGGGCGGCACGCAGAGCGACTTGAAAGACGTCGCGCTGCATCTGATGGCGAAGGGGTTCTCGCAGTCCCACGCCATTGCGGTCGCGACGAACGTCATCCGGCGGTGGTGCCGTGGCGGTGCTGGCGGCAACCCGCTCGACAACTTGAACTGGCCCGGAAGGCAGCAGGCGACCATCAAAACCCGGGTCAAAGGGTGCAAAGCGGTCGTGGAATACAACGCGAAACGAGCGTTGGCGAAATTGCGAAGCGCCTCCCGATGAGGCCGTGAACGAGGAGAACCGATGGCATGCGGATGCGCGAATAAAGGCGGCGGTGGGGGCACCGCCTGGACGTCGAACCGGACGCGGTGGATGGTCACGATGCCCTCGGGGGCGACGGTCACGTACGGGAGACAGGCGGATGCGGTGCGGCATGCGTCGTCCCACAGCGGCACCGTTGAAGAGATTCGTCCGGGTATGAAGGCTAAGAAGAGGTAACTCCCTTTTGACCGCTAAACGGTAAGTCTTGCGTTTCGTGTGGTAATGTCCGTTTTATCCAGTAACTGGGGAGTGGGTGCCCAGATACTGAACGTCACCGCTGGCGTGAGGGCCGGGGACGCGACCGGACGTACCCACACCAAACCGGAGAAACCGACATGACGCTCGACGAAATGATCGAGGCGCTCAGCGGTCTGGGTGAGGAAGAGCGACTTGCGCGTATCGAGTCGCTCATCGGCGAGGTCTCCGAGGACGACCTGGCCGCTCTTCGCGATGCCGCGATCGAAGCAGCCCAGGCCTACATCGAAGAAGTGCCTACCGACGAATCCGCCATCGCACGTGCTGAGGCGCTGACCGTCATTCTCGACGCGATCGACCGGCGCACGAGCGACACCGAGCCCGAAACCGACGAAGCAGCCGAAGAGGCCGCCGTCGAAGAGGCCGCCGCCGCTTCTGCCGACGTCGCAGCACCCGAGCGGGAACTTGTCGCCGCCGACGGCGCTTCGGCTACCCAGAATGCGAGTACTCCAATGCCGATCCCGCTTCAGAGCGCGGCTGCTGCCGCGCCAGCGCCGACCGCGTCCGACACGGGCCGCACCGACCGCGTTACGCACACCGTGCTCGCAGCGGGCGACCTCCCCAACTACCGGGCCGGTCAGGAACTGACCGACACCAAGGCCATCGCCGCCGCTGTCCACACCGGCATGAGCCTGGTCTCGCGCTCGCAGGCCCCCGGGGTGCGCCAGGCGCTGGCCTCGATCAAGCGCACCGCGCCCGACTCGATGTTCTACTCCTCGGACGCGGACTGGACCAAAGTCGACGCCGCGACCGACCAGCGGAACCTGCCGGGGCAGTCGCTCACCGCCGCTGGCGGATGGTGCGCGCCCAGCCAGGTTATGTACGATACGTGCCCGATTCCGGTGTCTCGTGACGGCATGGTCGATTTGCCCACGATTACCGCTAACCGAGGCGGTATCAAGTATTCGTCCCGTCCGGACTTCTCGGCCTTCTGGAGCCTGGTCGGCTTCGAGCAGACCGAAACCGACGCAATTGCCGGAGTTGAGAAGCCTTGCTTCGAAATTCCGTGTCCTGACGATTTGTCCGAATGCCGCATGGACATCGAGGGGATTTGTCTGGTTCAGCCCCTTTTGACCGAAAGGGGCTGGCCTGAGAAGGTTGAGGAGTTTGTCGAGTATGCGATGCTCGCTCACGCCCACCGGATCAACGCCCGTCGCATCGCGCGCATGGTCGACTTGGCGACGTTCGCCATCACCGTCCCGGCCCCGGTGCGCACGCCGCCTGCGGGCCTGGCGACGGCCTACACCGTCGACAACCACGGCCCCGGCGCCTTCGAGTCGCTCCTGAGCGTCCTGGAGCTCCAGGTCGAGTACTTCCGGTACTCCATGCGCCTCTCGCGCACCGCGCTCCTGGAAGGCATGGCGCCGTACTGGCTGCGCGGCCTCCTGCGTGCCGACATCAGCAAGAAACTCGGTATCGACAACCGGTGGGGCATCGCGACCGACACCATCCTCGACCAGTGGTTCGCCACCCGAGGTGTCCGAATTCAGTGGGTTTATGACTGGCAGGACTCGATGTCCGAACAGGACCCCACCGCGTTCGGCGGCACGCCGCCCACCCGCTGGCCTGAAGAGGTCTCGCTGCTCCTGTGGGAGCCGGGCACCTACTTCGCTCTCCAGCAGGACGTCATCAACCTCACCGGTGTCTACGACCGCGTCGACCTCCAGCGGAACGTCTACACCAGGCTTTTCACCGAGGAAGGCTTCCAGGTCTGTGCTCGATGTGGACGGTCCATGTTGATCACGATCCCGCTGTGCCCGAACGGCCTGTCCGGTTCGCACGAGTTCACCATCTGCTCGGTCGAGGCCTAGAGGTAGCTGCTGATGCTCAGGTTCCGAGTCGATCCACCTACCGTGCATCTGCCGATGCACGGGCTGCTCGACGTGGCCGAGGTCGTCGAGCGCGAGGATGCGCACTGGCGAACCGGCATCGAGTACGACAGCTTCGGCTGTTCGCAGGCGAAATTGTGGGGTCGCTGGTGCACCGCCAGCGGTATGCCAGCGACCCTCCCTGACGCCGTCGACATCACCGTCACGCTCACCGGCGACCTCGTCGCCGAGGAGTACACGCTGACCGGGTCGGCAACGGTCACCGGTACGGCCCGGCAGATCACGTTCGTCTACTACGACGACGGCGTTGGCGAGGACGTTCACACCACGACTGGTGTGGCGGCGGTCGAGATCGCTGACGACGATGAGCCGTTGGACGGCCACCTGGTGATCACCGACGTGCTCACCGGGATCTCCATCGACTACAACATCGTGCAGGACGCCGTCACGGGTGATCTGACCTACCCGGCTTCGCCGATCGTCTTCCAGGTGCCGCAGGCTGCGGTACCTGAAGGCTGCGAGTCGATTACCACGACGTTCACCGCAGCCGCCGCCGTCGACCCCGCCGAAGGCATCACGTTCACCGTGACCTCGGTCGGGGAGATCAGCGGCGAGCGGGTCGTGACCATCGCCGGTCACCGCCTCGTCCTCCCTGCCGGTGACGCCTCCGAGGAGTTGAACATCCCGGCCGGGGTTGGCGAGGGGACCTGGCCGATCACGATCCGCGACGTCGAATCCGGGTCGTTCGTATCCGGATGGATCTACGTCTCGGCCGCTCTGACCGGCACCGCCGTACTGCTCCAGGCCACGTGCCCGGTCAAGGAGATCCGCTCGGCGCCCTGGTCGACGCTGTTCGCCCCGGCCTGGACGATCTACGCCGAAGTCGAATGCCAGTCGATGGCGTTCGAGGAAGCGGGCGTCGCGGCCTCCGACGTGCTTGCGCTCGCTGAGCCCAAGGCTATCGAAGCGGCCTGGTGGGACCTGGCGTTCGAACGATCGAGGACCCTGGGCACCGGCTTCAGCCCGACGGCGGCGCTGGCGGAGCTGGAGCACTACATCGCCGTCAACTACAACGGCATCGGCCTGATCCACATCCCGGTCTACATGGCTGCGTGGTTTAGCCACGACTACCTCGCCGAACTCGAAGGCGAAGGCGAGAACGCCGTGCTGCAAACCCTGCGCGGCACCCCGGTGGTCATCGGCTCGGGCTACCCGAGGCAGGCCGACGAGAACGGCGCTGGCGTCGCTCTCATGGCGACCGGCTCGGTCCGCTTGTACGTCTCCGGCGTCGAAGTCATCCAAACCTTCGACCGCCGCACCAACCTCAAATCCGCCGTCGCCGAGCGGACGATCGCCGCTGCCGACGACTGCCTGGAACCTGCTGTCGCCTACGTCGACGTGGGGGTCGAACGCGTATGACCTATGTCCGATTTATCCATGTAAGCGCCGCTTTGACGGTGTTCAGCGGGGAGGGCCGCCATGGCTGAGACCAGTACAGTCCGAGGCCGGATGGCCCGATTCACGCGCCTCGATGAACTCGGGCGCCCGGTCTACGGGCCCGGCAATACCGCCGTGACCAAAGGCATCATCTCGGTCACGTACACGCCCAACGTGACCGAGGGCGAGGCCGTCAGCGTCCTCAACTTCGCGGGCGAGCAGTGCATCACCGCCCCGGCGCCGTGCGCGACCATCGACAACTGGACCGTCGCGGTGGAGTTCTGCGCGGTCGACCCTTGTGTCGTCCTCATGATCTACCCGTCCTGGATTCCGTATTACGACGACTTCGGGTCCATCAAGGGCTTCCAGATCGTCGGCGGTCTCACCTGTGATGTCGGGTTCGCCCTGGAGATCTGGGGCCAGATCGGCGCGTCGGGTTCCACCGTGCAGTGCGGTCCCGGCGCCGTGTCGGGCTCGACGTACTGGCTGGCGCCGCGCCTCGTGGGCGCCGCACCAGGCGAAATCACGATCAGTGCCGAATCGACTTCGTTTACGTTCAATGGGACGACGACCAACCCGGTGGGTTGGCGGCGCGGTCCGTACCTGGTCGACATCGTCGGCGGCGTTCCCTCGGTCCTGCGGGACCCGGTCGACTCTGCCGCGCAGCTGGTCGAGTTCATCACCCAGGTTCGGCCACCGGAGCCCACCGGCGGCTGCGTGGAGCTGCCCCGCCCGGTGCCTGAAGAGGCGAGCGTCATCATCGACGGGCTGCCCGGCGACACCACCGAAATGTGTGTGCGTCTCATCGTCGACAACCATGGTTTCGGTCCGGTCACGGTCAACTGGGGCGACGGCTCGGAGGTCGAAGTCACGGCTGACTGCTCGACGATCAGCCACTGCTACGAGGAAAACGGCACGTACACGATCTGTGTCGCCGACCAGCAGCCCCCGGCGAGCTCGGTCTGCCGCGACGTCGTCGTGCCAGGGCCAGACGACCCGCCGACCAGGTCCATCGTGGGCGA
>ERZ1292644.1018-Hain-H14-01um-R2-1018-length-15518-cov-33_pt1 | contig 15518 bp, 24 predicted proteins | sample MGYA00564402_ERZ1292644 | MGnify/ENA primary metagenome ERZ1292644 (study PRJEB36523, sample SAMEA6512644) | groundwater metagenome | collected 2019-01-09 | study: AquaDiva: Metagenomics assemblies of 32 groundwater samples
GGGTTGCCACCTGATCGTGGAGATAAGCCAAAGCTCCGGCGACTTTATTAACTCCGGCATTGTTAATAGCCTCATCCGCTCGTGAGACGAGCTGTTCGAGTCGTTCATCCCAACGGTCTTTCCGGCACCAGTTTCCGATAGCCGGTGGGGTGACACCGAGTTCCCGGGCGATGTCTTTCTTTTTCAGCCCGGAGGCGTAAAGTTCAAATGCCTTGAGACGTCTCGCATAGTCGGGTTTACCCTTGGGTCTAGCCATTTTCTTGGAGATACTTTATAGCCAGTTCAAGTAGCCGAGTATTATCTTTGAATGACCCCAAGCCGATATTACAGGTCTGACACAGTAATCCGCGTTTCGCTCCGGTGGTGTGGTTATGATCGGCGGCAAGAGCTTTATTAGGGTCGGGATTACCACAGAGTTTACAAACCCCGTGTTGGACTATAAGCGCGGCGTCATATTCGGCCTGGGTATAACCAGTGCGTTTAAGCCGACTGGCCGCGACACTCTGAGCCTTCCGTCTAACTTTATGTTTTTGCCAGTACCGGCGCATGTACTCGCGTTTGCGTTCGCTAACCGCCATGATCTCCCCTATTAGGTTACTAAGTCCAAACCCCTCTTAGCCTAAAGCCACCATGAAAGCTGAGAAGCTTTCATCCCCAGTAGCCAGGCTTAGAAGGCTCTAGATGTCTTAGGTACTTCTAAATCTTAGTTACCTACATAGTATACCACAGTTTTTTCGAGATTACTGAGACTAGGCTTCTAAACCTTTGATATGACTAAGAAAAGAAATTTCTAGAGGGGCTTGACAACGGAGGTTTATGACACACTGTGTTAACTAAATTGACTAGTATACTCGTAAACCCTGGCAATATAAGGGTAAATCCTCGCAGGGTGATTTCGATAAAATTCTGAAATTTGTAGGAATCCGGCTCGGATTTACCCCCGAAGGACCCGTGGATGGGACCCAGAAAAACTATATTGCGTAGGTACTTACATATCTTGGTCTCATGCTTCGCGGGTGGCCCCGGGGGTCATACCCTACTGGGGTATGGTATGTCACCTAGGTGACATGTCAGATCGCAGTGCGTCAACGGTGTTTACTGCACATATGTTTAGTGGTTCCCCACTAGATTACTCAACAGATGTTTAGTGTTACCATCCCCCTATCCTGAGTGTATGGTGTGGTCATAGAGAGACTGTAACCCCGAGGTAAACACCGTTGACGGAGAGAGACATGGACGACCTGATCTACCTGGCCTACGACCCGATAGCGACGCTCTGGGCTCTGTTCTGGACCGTATACCTGCTCTGGGGTTGCGAGCCCTGACATTTCCTGTCAGTATTACGGGTGATCTAGCCCGGTGTATCCTATAGGTGAAGTCAAGAGGTAGCGTGGTAAAGTGGTTCATGGTCAGCCGGTGAGACGCCCGGTCAGACCTGCCGACGCTGCCAAGGACGGGCGAAGCCTTAGCGAACCTAGGGCAACGATCCGCACCGAAAGGTGCGCTGGACGCCGGAGGCGTCCTTCCAAGCCCGCAACCGTGAAAGACTCGCCCGGATTATAGGGTGGGCGACGGAAACGGAGTCAGAAATGACAACCGCCACCGCCGCACCCCCCACGGTAGCCGAAGCAACGCCCGCGAAGGACACGCATAATACAGGCACCGGCCCCAAGCCCGTCAAGGCGGAAAACGCTGAGATGCTGGCCAAGGCCGCTCCTGAGACGGACGCCAACATCGAGCGTCGTAGCGGCCTGATCGTCAAGGTCAGGAACGCCGTAGCCGCCGTTCGCGGCCTCGTGTACGACCGGGCCAAGCTCCAAGCGATCGTGGTCGGGTACTTGGCCGAGCTTCTCTCGACTAAGCCCACCAACAAGCAGCTCGCCGAAGCTCTGAACGAGCCCTACGACCCCAGTTACCACGGCCCCAAGCCTGTGACCGCTACGGTCCACTCGCCAGAGTCCGGCCTGCCGATCGAACTCGAAGTCTCGAAGCAGAACCCCGACCCGTATCGCCAGCAGGTCCGGCGGTACAAAATCTTAGCCCATATCGAGGCGCGCATCGTGCCCGACAAGGCTGAGTGGGAGCTGTCCAAGGTCAAGGACGGCATCATCATCAACGACGAGCGATTCACGAGTCCGGTGGACGCTCTCCGGTCGGGCAAGGTGTCGATGGAAGCCGTCTTCCAGGCTTACGTCAACATCTTGCAGCCCAAGACACTCGTGCTGTCGAAGTGGTCCACCTCTCAGGTCAAGGAAGCCCGTAAGGCCGCCAAGACTGTCAAGGTGACCGTCCGGCAGTATGACAAGAAGATGAACCGCGAGCAGAAAGTGCGGGTCGAGCCGCACCTGAGCGCTCACATCTTCTTCGGTCTCGTGGACGGTCTGATCCAGGCCGCCGTAGCGGCTGACACGTTCAGGCTACCCAAGTCGAACGCGGACACCCTCGTAGCCGGTCTGTCGGAGCTTTCCGCGCCCGTGAATGCACCACAGGCGGAGCCGACACCCGCCGCATAACGACCCAAGGGACAACGCCAACCGAGTCGCCCATCCTATAGTCCTGGCGAGTCTTGACAGATGCGGCTGGAGAACAACATGCTCGAAACTATCGTGTTGTGGGCATTCATCGCCCTGACAGTTAATGGTCCGATTGTGACCGCATCACCTACCCGCGAAGTCTGTGAGCAAGTGCGCGCGGTGTACGTTGCCAAGAACTGGCCCGGCACAGACAAACCGTGTCGGCCCGTTCGGCTAGTCGTTGACTCAAACACCTAGCACCCGTCTGTCAAGACTCACGTAAACGGTGTTTACTGATGTGGCGCGCCAACGTTTCGGGTGGGCGGTTCGATTCCGCCTTGGACAGAAAAGGGCTTCCTGTCGACAGTGGTCTAGCCCACGTCTCCCGGCACCTGAGCCAAGCCGGTCAAAATCCAAACTCAGCGCGTGGCCCCGTGCGTTCGACGGGGCAACTCCCTGACTTTTGAAAGGAGAAAGACTTATGGACTGGCTCGATATTCTCCTAGACGTGATTCTGGAAATCATCCGGGCAGCGACAAACGGATGATGCAGGAACCCGACTGCTGGAAAGGCATCCTGGTAGCTCTGCTACTGGGATGCTTGGCTTTTCTGCTAGTCCTGGCTGTAACCGGGCCGACGCCCAACGAGCAAGCGAACGCGCACGACAAATACCAGACGCGCCAGAAGTCAACTCAGATTCAATGGCGGTAAACGCTGTTTACAACCTGGACTCTTGAAAGGGGGTGAAATCAATGTTTTGCGACAGCTATTGCCGGCATGGCGGGAATTGCATGCTGAAACGGGGCCATAAGGGCAAACACGGCTCGAAGTATTGCAAGTGGACTAACGCTACCGCGATTTCCAAGAAACAAGCAGACAAGATATTCGCGCGGAAGGCGAAAGCCAAGGGGATACCGTCCGAAGTAACGCAGTTTTTCAAGCTCATGACGTAAAGGATGTAAGAAGTTGACCCTTGACGTCTGAAAGGGGGTGAACTACCAAGTGAACAACGACTTGACTATTGCCCTGCTTCGTGATGAAATCAAGACGATCATGAAGCGGGTAGCGAAAGCTGACCGACGACTGGCTAAAGTACCGGCAGACGCCGAGAAGCTCGTTGGTGGTGGCGCGTATGAGCCCGAAGCCGCTCGTCGTGAGCGACTGCTTAAGCGTGTCTCAGAAATCGAAGCGCAGATCAAACAGCTTCAAGTGGGCGAACAGCTCACGCTAGGGGAGGAGCCCGATGCCGTTGAACCAGCGACTGACGTTGCCGAACCCATTCCGGCTAGCGTTTGAGAAAGCAATCTCAGACGCGGGGTTCAAGCACATCAAGCCGAGTTCGTTCCGTAACAACCGGGAAGATTTATGGTTTCGTCCCGGTGAGGGCCGCGTTCTGTACGACACCGCTGAGGCATTCATCGCGGCGTGGAGGGTCTAGTGGGTGAGTGTTGGGACGCGCTGTGGAGCTGGATGAAAACGAAGCAAGACGGTCAAAGGCCGACGTGGAATTCGTATCAGCCGTATGACTACGGATTCCCCGTCTCGACATTTCGGGACATTTACCGGGATGAAGGAGGAGAAAGTGGCTAAGGAGAACCCGGTCCAATGGTATACGACGGGTGGGCCGTGGGTTAACCGCATCTTGGAAGAGAAGACGCGAGAATTCAAAACCCAGGTGCAACCTGACCCGAAGTTAGCGGGGTTGAGGTGCCCGCTGTGCGGCGTGGACAGAAGTATGACTTACGCGCCACGTCATAACCCACGAGTCCTACTTGGACTTACGAAGGTTTGGGAATGCGAGGCGTGTCCCGCCGTGGTATTCGAGAGGCACAGCCCCGAGGACGCGAAAGTCCTATGACATCCAGCCTGCGGGATTGCCCGAACTGCTTGTCGGACAAGGTCGAAGAGGTAGACCACAAAGGCCGATACTTGTTTTGCGACGGCTGTGGCAACATCTGGGAAGTCGTGGCGTCTGCGAAATCCGAGAAACGAGGGAAGCGGAAGCAGGAGAAAATCAAGCTCGAACCGATGAATGACCCTTCGCCGTCCCCCCTTCTGCCTTACGACGGCTTGGATTTCCCATGATTAGCGACGAGTTCCGGCCGTGTCGGGCACCAAACTGTATTTACAAGGCCCCGACGTGTGAATGGGGGTACTGCGACACTTGTTGCAAGAAGTTGCACACCCCGATTCTGACAGGGAGCTTGAAGCACAAACCTCCGCTAAGCGTGGGGTTTAAGATCGTGGACCACTCCGACCATAAGCCCACGACTACCGAGCGCACGGAGGCCCCCGCGCCGGGGGATATGACGGAAGTGGACACTCTCGATTTACCGATCACCGATGCCGTAAAATACTATCACAGCTTCTAGAAAGGAGGCGACGAAAGCACATGATTGGAACGGACCCAGAGTTTTTCATCCTAGACGACAAGGGCAAGCCTGTTCCGGCGTGGAAGTTTTTCCCGCCGAAGGAACAGAAGATCGCCGTGAACAACGCGGACGGGGCAATATTTCGAGACGGCTACGCTCTTGAAGTCAACGCGTCCCCCGAGTCATGCCGCGGGCGGTTTGGGAACGAGGTAAAGGCTATCCTCCGGTATGCCCGGCGAATGTTGCCCGCAGGGTATTCACTCACTTCGTCGCCCGCCGTAAGAATAGACCTGAACGACATGGAAAGCGCGCCGCCTGACTGTCAAGTGTTCGGGTGTGACCCAAGTCTAAATGCGTACACGCAGAAAAACTCCTCGGTTAACCTCGATGCGTATGACCACCCATTCCGATACTCGGGCGGACATATGCACACCAGCGGGGCCAATCGGCCATGGCTAGCAACACCGGAAGACAAGTTTTTGTTCGTCAAGCTGTGTGACTTGTGCGTCGGGATACCCTTAGCTTACCTGTTTGATGACGAGGCTAACGTGCAACGCCGGAAGTACTATGGCCGAGCCGGAGAGTGTCGCTTCCAAACTTACCCCGATGGTAGTTTTGGAATCGAGTACCGAACCCCATCTCCGCAGCTGTGGAACGACCAGCGGCTCGCGGGTCTCATGTTTGGTGTGTTCCGCGACATCAGTTATAAGTATGGGAGTCTGAAACCACAGTGGAAGCCGGAGTGGGAGCCGATGATACAGGATGCCATCAACACCGGCCAAGTACCCTATCACCTGCTACAGACTGTCGGGGGCTTCTACACACCCGAGTTGCTAAGGCTAATCAAGACGGGACGCTACTTCCAAGATTTCCAGTTTATAGCGGACCCAGACGATTGCCACCTAGGTTTCAGCGAGTGGGTTTGGGATACTTATCCGTCTAAGTGGAATAAATTACGAGGGTGTGAGGCAGGCGGCTACGGAGTAATGCCCGTAAACGCACCGCTTCGCATAGGTGAACCACTGTAACTGATGTAAACGCCGTTTACGCTGAAAGGAGGTACACAACTAGTGTGTTCGATCTCGGGATTTTACTGCTACGCGAACCACCGCCCGCACCCTGAGACTCTGAAAGGGTTGATGATGGCGTGTCAAACTCGCGGAAGCAGCGCAGCGGGCATGGCCTACATGAATGCGAAATCGGAAATCATGATTCGCAAACAGAAAGGCCCCGCCAAAGATTTAGTGGAGGGCATGAGTACCGAAGCATGGGACGAGGTAGCCGCAAGTCCCCGCGCGCTATTCCATGCGCGGGCGACTACCAAAGGCACCGAGGACGACAACGACAACAATCACCCGGTAAGTCACGCGGGGTGGGTTGTTGTCCATAACGGGCATATAACCAACGACGACGAGTTATTCGAGTATTACAAGGCCCCGCGGTACGCCGCTGTCGATACCGCGGCCATCCCTCTAGTTCTAAAGCAGGGCAAGGACTACGAGGACAGCCTTAGACAACTAAGTATCCTTGCGGGCAATGCCAGTATCGCCGTCTGGTCGCTCGCAGAGCCAGATAAAATCGCTATCGCCCGGCTAGGAAACAACGATGTCTACTTCTTCCTCGATCCTCCCCACGAGATTCTCTACTGGTGTTCCACATCGTTGGCGGGACGAAGCATCCCAGGTTACCGAGTTCGAAACCTCGGATTCTTCACGGTAAGCAAGCTGCACGAAGACAAGCTCGCCATCTTAAGTCCTAAGATGGACGACATGAGGTTGCTCAAGATCGAGCGCCGCCCTTTTTCCCCCGTCCGGTACAGGGTTCCAGCGGTATATACGAGTGGTATCGACGTATCTGGGGCAGCTCCGATCCCTCAGACTGTTATTACTGATAGAATCGGGTTCGTCAGCAAACACGAGAACAAAACTAGGGGTAAAGACTCGCGGGCGTTTAGCTGGGCTCAGCCTAACGCTGCACTAAAGGGCAAGCCAGACATCGACACGAGCCAGATTCAGTCCGAATGGTTTGATTGGGCGGCAATTCGTAAGAAACTGGCGGAGTACGCCGCACAAGGGGGGAAGCATATAGTATTTACGCAAGCTACGGCCTACGGGCGGTGGATGTTCGATTGCGTAGACTCAGCGGCCCCGGCGAAGTTAACCTCGGTCTTTCTACCAGCCAAGCGAATTAAGAAATACTGGCGGCGACACTTTGCGGAAGAACTGCCGGACTTGCGACTACCTACGGAATTCGCTAAGCTAGACCGCGTTATGACGTTGGAAGAGTTCTCATTTATCGAACAGTGGGGCGAAACTCCTCCGGGAAAGGTGTACGTCATGGGGTATATGTGCCCGTGGTGCGGCGTAACCTGCAAGACGCACGAGTGGTCCCGACTAGAGTTTAGGTGTCCGGCCTGTGGGATTATTTCTAGGCCCTTCACGCTCACGACGGGAGGGTAAAGTCCATGAAACAGTCTCTCTTGCTAGAGCGGATGGATAGTGGGCAGTACGCCGATTTTACTAAAGAAGAACTAACTTTTCTCTTCGACGGACTTAAAGCAGGGCATGGGTCCATAGGCGCTGAGAGTTACCGCGGTTTCTTAACGTATGGTCCCAAGCCCTTGCACGAGTTGTTCCTTAAGGAGGCGCACGCCCTTAGTCAAGCGGAAATCGCTAGTTATGTTAGCCACTGGCCTGGGAAATATGCGGTGCTGGATTTCGGCGTAGATGAAGCGCGCTGCCGGACACTTCGTATTCAAGACGTAATGCCTACTTGGAATACCCTGGTGTCTACTTCCCCCGGGGCAAACTTCATATTCGCGTACTGCCTTAAATGTGGGTGGCAACGTAGCCTGCCAATGATTCATATGTGGCGCGAGCCGCCTGCCCGCGAGCCCTGGAATCTGTTTGACCTGGACGACAGAGAAACGACGCGGGCGATATACGACTTCGCCCGGCAAAATCTCGGTATGCCGTACGTTGAAGTCCGAGCAGTCTTCGCTCTTTGTCAACACTGCTTCCGGCCGTGTGCTTGCGGGGCCGAGTTGGGCCAACGGGTTACTTCGGAAGAACTGTCCTTATATATGTACGAGGGGCGATGCTTTAGTTGCGGGGGCGATTCGATAACGAAGCTGCCCTTGCCAAAACCGAGTCCCGCAGACTTGAAGTTGTACCGCGGTAAACTACGGACTTTACGAATGGGGGTGAAACCGTGAAAGCCTGGTTCTACCGGATTGGGTCGGACCCCGAGTTTCTGTTCGTGAATCGCCAAGAATTTCGGCCCACCATCCACGCCGCGAATCAAGTTATTGCAGCGAGCCGCACAATCGCGCTAAATACGTTTATCGGTACAGACAACCATCAGGCCATCGCCGAGATGCGGCCGGGACCCGCCCACAACGTAGGCCGCCATTTGTACGATATCGCCTATGGGTTACATGAAACCGACAAGTGGTTAGCGGGGCACAAGCGGTACAATATGTTGAAGATAACGGCCCAGCCGATAGTCTTGGACGAGCCGCTTGGCGGACACATCCACTGTAGTGTGTTCGTGGACGAACCGTTGTCTAAGTTTGCGATGAGCATAAATCGCGTTTACAAAACGGATCGCGTAGTCGCCTACGATCATACGCAGTCGATCCCTAACTTGACGCCTAACGATACCGAAAAATTGACTCAGTATGTGAAGCTTGCCTACGATCACCAGTTGTTAACCGGCGAGGTTTTCGGGCAAGTTATGGATCACCTGTGCTGGCCGTTCGAGTGCGCGGTTCAACCGTGGTGGGACAGAATTCGTCGGAATAGCCGCTACGGGGCCTTGGCCGGAACCGGGGAAAAAGTACGGCAGAACATCAGCTATCCACAAAACGCTAGTAAATACAAGGACTTAGCCTACCTTCACTATGAGTACAGAAGTCCCTCGACCTGGCTTGTTCATCCTTGGTTAGCTTACGCCTACCTCGCACTTGGGAAACTGAGTATCCTTAACCTGTCGCTAATCTTGGAACAGTTGGGGAAACCTAAGCTCCCGAAACTCACCACAAGTCCCATGAACAATGAACTACGAGAGATTTTCAACCGACGGCTACAGGTTATCAAAACCAAGGGGCGCTGGTCCCGTGACATACGCGATCTGGAACAGGTGATAGACGCCTGTTTCGCCAACCGAGCCGCGTGGTTTGAATTTCCGGGGCAGCCGATAGACATTGACGCTTGGCGAAGGCTTCTCTAGAAAGGAGACAACCATGACGAAGTTTAACCGCGCTGAGTGGAAGAACGACAAAGACTGGCAGCGGGTTTTGACCATGTGGACAGGTAAGTTTTACCGCACTGGTTTGACGCTGCAAGCTCTTAGCGCGATTTGCGACCGCCCGTACCAAATCATTCTGGACGAAATGCTTACGGCTTCCAATCCGCCTGGTTTAGCTACGTGCGGCCAAGTCCGAGCGCACATTTTTTACTGGCAGCGCCGCAGGAAATGGAATTACCCTGGCTGGCCTTCTACGCAGCCCCCTACCGCACTGCCGGAATGGTGGGTGACTAGTAGACCTATACCCCAAGAGACTTTGAAAATGGTGCGGGCCTCATGCAAAGAATTCCCTCCCCCTAAGTACAAGGGTGTCAGGAATTGGGAGGCGCAGACCGAGTTTGACTTTCCCGTCGAAGAGCAGCGACAGCTAATAGCCTGCGCGCGCGGCAAGGTAAGTCCATTCCGTCGGAGGTCGAATCCATGATCTACGTGTATAGACAGGACAGCAAGTCGGCCACAGTCGTATATACGGCGCTGATCGAAGCAGGCGCAGAAGCGGTGCGGTTGCGAAGATTCCGAGACGCCCGACCGACCACACGGGACTTAGTGGTCAACTGGGGAGCCTACGTCGAGCGGTGGCCTCCGGGGTGGCGAGTTCTGAATCCTAGGATTTTAGGTAATAAATTCAGGGAGTTACAGCTCATAGCAGAGGCCGGAGTTCCAGTGCCCCGGCACAGCCGGACTCCGCACGCCGGGTGGCTAGCGCGCCGAGACAGTCACTACGAAGCCGACGACTTACGCGCTGCGTTACGAATCGGTGATTTCTACGTCCAGCGGGTAGACGTAGACAAAGAATTCCGATTCCATATCTTCCGCGGGGCAAGCATCCGGCAACAACACAAAGTCAAGGTCCGCGAGGACGCGCACCCCTGGATTCGATCCTTTGCCTCCGGCTGGGACTGGATCAACGGCGGAGATGGTACGGAGGCCATGCGGAGGGCCGCTGTGCGGGCCGTCGCTGCCCTAGGACTGGACTTTGGGGCCTGTGATGTCGGGCGTTTGCGGAGCGGAGGCTTCGTTATATTCGAGGTGAACACGAGTCCTGGAATTGACGCAGGGGGAAGCACCGCTATGAAATATGCGGACGCGATTATGAGGTGTTATGCGACGAATAACTAACGCGCAGATAGCCACGCGAGACCGAACAGACTTAACTGTGTGGGAACGGAATTTCCTTCGCCCCCACTTGCTATCAATGCAAGGCGGTAAGTGTGGGATATGCGAGAAGCCCCCGCCCGTGCCGGGTGCCTCGTTTGCGGTAGATCATAATCATACTACCGGGAAAGTGCGGGGGGTTTTGTGTGCCTCATGCAATGCAATGTTGGGCCATGCCAAAGATGACATCACGATTTTGGTTAGGGGTATTAGGTACTTGGAGCACATGAAAGATTTCTCTTGACAACCTACCACGAACGTGGTATAATACTTCCGTTCCAGGGTGGGCTATGTCTAGTATACTAAGATGTCTAAGTATACTTAGTCTAGTATACTTAGAATATAGGCGACTAAGAAAGGAGCTGACTTAGACTACATGGCTAGATTATCCCGCGAAGTCCTGAAAGACAGAATCAACGAGGCGGTGTTCGATGCCCTCGATGAGATAGAAGCGGACGTAGGTGGTTATCTTATAGAGGATCAAGCGAGAATCTTGACAGACGCAGTGTTCAACGTCCTGTCGGAGTCCGATCAAGACGACCTTAACCCATTTGTGGATTCGACGGAGGAAGGAGGCGAGGAATGACCGAACAACCAGGGCTTGATCCAGGACAGGTACACGCTCACGGAACATTCGTGCCGACGTGTTGGGTGTGCCAGTCGGAACGCGCCGACGCCGCCGAGGCCCGCTGCGCAAAACTAGAAGAGGAATTGGAAGGGCTGCGCCATGAGCAATAAACCTCCAGCACTGCCGCGCTTTTGGGCGGCAATCGTCAAGGCTGACGGCTGCTGGTTATGGACACGGGCAAACAACGGCCGATACGGATTGCTAAGTGTCAACGGCAGAGATCGTCTAGCTCACCGCTTCGCCTATGAACATTTTCGTGGACCGATCCCAGTTGGCATGCAGATCGACCATCTGTGCCGTAAGTCGCTCTGCGTGAACCCGGATCACCTTGAGGTTGTGACTAATCGACAGAACACTCTGCGTGGCGTGAGCAATGCCGCTGTGAATGCCAAGAAAACCCACTGTCTCAACGGCCATGAGTTCACGCCTGAGAATACGCGCCTGGACAGGAAACACAAGGTCGGTGTAGAGCGGGTCTGCCGGACGTGTCTGAGGGAATACTGGCGGCAGCGACGGAGGAAACGCCGTGTGTCCTGATTGCGATGTTCTCAAGACCCGCCTCGCGGCGCTGCGGGAGGCGCTGGAGGCCATCACGCGACGTGTGCCCATCATGGGCAGTAGGGCCGATTATCGCCTTGGACAGGAACACGCGCTTGCCGCCACCGCCGACGTTGCCCGCGCCGCCCTCGCCGCCGACGAGCGGAAGGAGTAACCAAATGTGCAGACACTCAAAAGCCTTACGCATCCGGTTAAACCCAACGATAGTTCAGTGTATGCACCCAGAATGTGCGATGCGGCGGTATACTCTCCCTATCTCGCCCGGCGATCCAGACTTCGACGCCTGGACTAACTCCCTGAACCGGCATATAGAACCAGCGTTAGCCGACGATGAAATCTTGTTTCAGCCGGTCACGGCGCCTCCCTTGGCACCATATCGGTGGAGGGGGGGAAGAGTTGTTCAGGAAGGAGGCAACTTTTGGACAACGACTGGTACGACCACGAACGTGACGACCACAGGGATAGACGAGAATGGCTAAGTGGAAAGCCCTCGAAGCCATACAGCGACCGGTTACCAGAGCCGGACCCGTCGTTGTGGAAAGACTTCGACAGATACCTGAGCCTCCGAAATCTGAGCCCAGGTATTGCGAGGGCGAACCTGTGGTATCCAAGCCGGTCCGCCGGAGACGACGCCCCCCGAATCGTAATCCCCGCTACGTCATCCAATTCAGGGAATAAGTTCTGGCAGGCACGGTTGATGGCAACAGAAGGTATAAGTTCGTTAGTTCGGTATCAGTCGCCGCATGGGTGCAGGTCGGGAGACGCTGTGATTATGGTCTATCCTTCACTCGGCCCTGATCGGCCACTTCATACCGTGCTAGCATCGGTTGTCGTCGAAGGCCCGATGGACGCGCTGGCGGCGGCGGGGGAGGGGTACTGGGCGGTGGCACTAATGGGAGCTACCCCCCCGCCGGAACGAATTGACTTGACAGCCACGCTAGTTCGTGGTACAATATGCTACGTCGTCATAGACACGGATAACCCCGCCGCCCTCGTGGCCGTAATGTCTCAGTTGTCCAACCAAGGAGTCTCATGCAGACTGAGGGACCCACGCCCAGCAAAAGACCTAGCCGAGCTAAACAGAGCCCAGCGGGCGAAACTCCTGAGCGACTAAGCGCGGGCTGCCCTGAGCGCCCGCTGTGCCAGCAGTGCGATCTGTTTGCACACTGTAAAACTCCGTTCAGCAAACCCTTTGTCCCGAAAGGCTGGACGGGGAAACTCCTAATCATCGGGGAGGCATTTGGTGAAGACGAAGATACCAGAACTGGAAGACCGTTCACTGGACAAGCCGGACAACTACTGCGGCGCTTGTGGCGCGAGGCAGGATACGAGGATCGTGACGTGGCCTTATGTAACGCGGTACGATGCCGTCCCAGGAGCAATGCAACACCGACTATGCGCCAAGTGCGCTCGTGCCGTCCTTTCGTCCTTCGAAGCATCGCTGTCCTTGCTCCGAAGTACGTTATCGGAGTGGGGGGAACTGCGCTCCGATCCCTCACTAACAGTGGAAACGCGAACGTCACCAAGTCTCGCGGCAAAATACTTGAAGTGCCCGTTCTGTTGGAGGTGGGAACTGGGGAGTCTGGACAAACACGATTGTCTCAAGCCTACTGTACATACCATCCCGCCGCTGTCATCCGTGGCGCGAACGAACTCCGACAAAGGATAGTCGATGACCTTAAAGCCCTCCGAGCAGACAGCGTCCCATATCCCGAGTTTAGATGCCCCAATATGCCGGTTTACCGGCGTTTGGCTATTGACACCGAGTACGCCCCCGATGGTACGTTGCTTACCTTGGCGGTATCAGATGGCAAGACGGCGTTCGCGCAAGAGGGCGGACTGACTGCGCCTATTGAAGAGATTAATAAGGCGGAGTATCTGGTGGGTCACTCTATTGCCGGTGATCTTCGGTACCTTAATGATCTTGGGTGTCTTAAGTCTGATTGGATCACTGGGCGGAAGGTTCTCGATAGTCTTCTCCTGGCGCGCATGGTGGACGAAAATCTGCTCTCGTATGAACTAGAAACCCTCCTACTTAATCACCTAAAAGTCAAACCCTGGAAATGGGAAACCCACGCCTATGATTTCTCCTACGAAACGGGCAAGAAAAAGAAAGATGTCGACGCGCGCCGCTGGCCGGAAGAAGCGCGTCGCCGCCGCTGCGCGCTCGATGCGTGGGCGTCGGCGAAGCTCGTCGAAATCCTCGGTCCGAAACTTAGCGCCGGGGGTCACTGGCCTCTCGTTCGATTCACCCATCGCGTTGCTAACGTTCTTGACCGAGTATCCCTATCGGGGGCTATCGTAGACTTGGAGAGACTTGGTAAACATCGACAGGACCTAGAGTCGGTGCTACAGAGAGAGGGCGACCTGCTCTCGCGTGCTGCCACTCAGGCTGGCATGACCGAGTTTTCTCCAACCAATGACAACCATCTCCGGGAGTTGTTATACAACAAGCTGGGGCTGGAACCCCAGGGGCGTACCCCGAAACGGTTGCCCAGTGTGGATAAGAAGAACCTACTGCGTCTAAACCACCCAATAACGAGGCAGATCATTGACTACAACAAAGCGGAGAAACTCTACTCAGTTAACGTATATGGGTTGGCGAAATTTCTACGTCCTTGCGGGGGCCTGGATAACGCTTCGCGAGCAGTTCTTGCCTTCCATATCAATCCACTTGGAGCGCGGACCGGCCGTCGATCTTCGAGTCACCCTAACTCGCAAAACTGGACTGCCAAGATTAGAGGAATTGTATGCTCTCGGTTCGTTGGCGGCAAGATTGGAGCGTTCGACTACGCGAAGCTGGAACCTCGGCTTATCGCGTGGGAAGCGAAAGATGAAAACCTCATGCGGGTTTTTACCACTGGGAATGGGTACGTGGACATTGCGCGAGCCCTGTTCCACAAGGAAGTCCCGAAAGAAGGCATAGAATACCGGGCCACTAAAGCAATCGTTCTAGGGGTTCACTACAACCTACAGACAGACAAGATGGCCCTCGATCTTTGGGATGGTGTCCTGAATGACCAGGGGGAGCTAGTCACGATTCGTTTTAGTACAGACTACGACGACCATTGGAGAACTGTAGATGAACTCAGGCGTAGCTACCTCCGAACATATCCGGGGCTTATGGAGTACCAGGCACTCCAAGAGCGGTACTTACTACGTCATCAGTCCGCGGTCAGTGCCACAGGTAGAACACGGAATTTGCCCATCCCTGATGGTCGAAATACTAAGGGGTATGGACACGCACTTAACATGGCTATTAACTTCCCGATCCAGTCCTTGGCTGCGGATGTTACCGGCAGTGCCCTTGTAGATGTCGAGGCCGCCCTACTTCGTGAGCATAGACTGACGTATCCTGAGTATTATCAGCTACTTCTAGACCAGCAGAAATACTTGTTGACAAATTCCTCTGGACGTGGTACAATATACCCATGCTCGCAACTTATAAATGAGCTACACGATGAGCTACTTGTGGATATATGCCCTGACCATTTGAAACGCGATACTGAGCTTATCGTAGAGACTATGCGAGCAGTGCCTTCGTTACATAAATTACTCCCTAGTTTTAATTGTCCGCTAGATGTCAACGTTCGAGTGGGGAGCCATTGGGGCGAAAGTGAATAAATTATTACTCCGACAATGTAGAGCCGCAAACATATCGCCTGAACAATATGCGGAATGGATTGAATCCAGAGAATACAAATGCGGAATTTGCCAAGAATTACCTATGACGTGGCGTGGTTCAACTCTTATGTTTGACCATAGCCATGATACAAAGAAGTTTCGTGGGCTTCTTTGTGATAGTTGTAACAAGGCGTTAGGATTATTCAAAGACTCTCCCGCGCGATTGTTTTCCGCGATCAGATATTTAAAGGGGAATAAGGCTAACGGCGCACAGTGGGTCCAGACGTAAATGGGTAAAATCATCGTATGGATTCTTGGTGGTGTTCTACTTCTGGGGGGCAGCGGGACTAATACCGAAGC
>ERZ1292644.1025-Hain-H14-01um-R2-1025-length-15477-cov-5_pt1 | contig 15477 bp, 19 predicted proteins | sample MGYA00564402_ERZ1292644 | MGnify/ENA primary metagenome ERZ1292644 (study PRJEB36523, sample SAMEA6512644) | groundwater metagenome | collected 2019-01-09 | study: AquaDiva: Metagenomics assemblies of 32 groundwater samples
CTGCATTTGCGATCGTCAGTGTTTGATCGGCAACTCCATCTTCACGCATTACAGGGCCAGTGGTAAGGTCCACATTTTGCAGAGAGACGAGGAGCGTAGACCCCCCAGCTTTCGAGACCGTTCCTAATAAAAACTCTATCCCATCAATAGTTTTAGTCATATGATCTTGGTGAGTAAATCGCCCTATCATCGTGATACGGTCTTCCGCTGCATCAAGCAAGGTCGCGCCAAGGCCCAGAATATTCGTGAGCGGCGGCGCGGCGAGCCAATGATTATTTACACCTGGTATGCGTTGCAATGGCATTGTCAAACCTCCCCTCGTTGCTTACTAGGCAACCAATGCTGCTCAAACCCATGTTGTCCTCTGGCACCATCAGTGGGATTTGCGCCTTGCGCCTGTTTATAGAATGCCCTCGCTAAGGTTTCGATGGCCTCACGACGCTCTAATTGTGTGCCAAGAGTGCCATTCAGGATATACTGGAGTCCCCCATTGAGAAGGGCAGCGCTCATAAATTCAAGCAGACGCATGGCTACATTAGCATCAATATGTGTGAGGAAAAGGCGTAAGAAGCGACCCAGGTGAGATTCCAGTTGTAAAACAGTTAGTGCCATTATTTTACCTTATAAACTTTTGAATTATTGCGCTTGTAACAATTGTCGTAAAACTCTACTTTATCCACTACATGGTAATTACGCTTTATCCCACCACGTTAAAATTAAAGTGTCACCAGTTGTAGTTGTGGTAGTTATCTGTATATTTCCCGCACTTAAAATTACAACTTCAGCAGTTAAATCATCAATATCAATAGTTCCAACGGTCGTTGCATCACGATTTAAACGTAAACAACTTACAATCTTGTCAGTTGTAGCAATGTTAGTCACTGCAATATCAGTATCAGCAGCGGCACCTGCTAATACGTTCATCTTTAAACCAACTGGATAAGAGTTTGCAGCATTTAAAAGGTCAGCATTGGATATGGTATTTGCCATTTAATTTTCCTTTGTAAATTTAAATTATAATAAATTGTTATATTTGACGACATTTAAACACATTTCAAAGAATTCGGATTTTGTATATTTATGCTTTGCATAATTACATTGTTTACAACATGCTACACAATTTTCAATTGTATAATCTTGGAAATTATCAATACGGTCAATACCTGAAAAACCTATTTCCATTCGTCCACAATAAAAACATTCTAAAGATGTTAAATCTAAAAATTGTTCGTAAGTTAATAAAAATTCTAAATTTCTAGATTTAGAAGCATGTTTATAATCATAAAAACGTTGTTCTGGTGTATGTTTTTTCTTCAAATAATATTCTTTACGATTATCCTTTAAACTCTCTGCATATTTTAAACGTCTAGTAGTATTCCATTTTTCTTTATTTTTTAAACGTCTTTCACGAGCAAGTTTACGCTCATGTTCAGGATTTTCTAAACGTTTATCACGCTTATATTTTGCAAGTTTTTCTTTATTTAAATCTCTAAATTCTTTAGCCATTTTAGTTGTACATTGTTTACAATAACACCATAACCCATCTTTGTAATTTTTATTTTTTGAAAAATATTCATACGTTGCAGGATAATTATTTCCACATTTTGTACATATTTTATGTAAAATCTTCAATTTATAACTCCCTTAAGTTATTCCTTCTAAATTTTAAAGATTGCCAGGGTAGGAAGGGACTACCTTTTCGTTTGTACAGAACTAGGCAATCTTCATAAGTTATTGATTTATATGTTAATACCGGAACTAACTATTGTTTCAGTACTTACGTCATATAGGGCAGTAAATGACATACGACCCTTAACCATAACTACAACTTGATCGGAAAGGGGCCAGGCAAAGTCAATAACTCGCAATTCTCTAACGTCGCCCCAAATAATCCCATTTCTGTAAATAATATTAAAAACGCTCTTGGTATTTGGCCCGCCACTAGTATTAAAACCAGTAGAACTAACATCATCTCTGGAAAATTCTGAAACTACAATGGGGATACCATCCAATGCACCCAATTGCCCAGTTAAAATAACAGCATTTGGACCCATTAAATCCACTGTAGACACTTCATCAATTTCCAAAAATTTACCAAGATAAGTTTTTGGAGATGTAGTAATAGCCAAATTTGCAGGATTTACACCATATTTACCCATTTTAGTACGTAAAGCTCTAAAATTAGCAACGCTAAAGGTAGCCATATCTAAAGTGGTATCAGTAGAAGGTGCAATACTCATAACACGATAACCATCCCATGCTGTACGTGGATCAGTTGCAACACCTGCACCAGTCGCAACATCATTATCGGAATGTGTTGCAGCATTGTCGCCATTGAGTACACTGGTTTCCATGGCATTCTGCATAGCTAGTACAAGTTCGTCACGTGCAAAGGGAAGAATTGGGATAATGCTATCTTCTTCTTCTTCAGTGGAAAAGATTACCAACCCACCAATACCCACAGCGGTAAGGGTGACATTTCGTGTACCTGGAGTTAACGCTGGCAATTGATTAGCTTGAGTAAGTAAATTGTCAGTGGTACGTTCTGCAACTTTAAAACCCATGGGGTTTGCAGCAACTTTTGCAGGGAATACATATGGACTACGTGGAACAGTTACACGACGATGTAAAGCTGCAACTTTTAGCCCAAGATTCACACGATCAACTAAATCCATGGTAAATTCAGTTGGAACAAACTCTAAACCAGTACCAGTGCCACCAGTGGACAATGCACGGCGTAATGGTTCAGTTTCATTATTAAATGTTTCATACAATTTTGTAGATTTAATAACATCTTGTAAATTGTATTGATTCCCAAGTTTACCACGTTTGGACATGGACATATATTTCCACATACCTAGCATATACACCATATCAGCACGTTCTTGTAAACCTTGGACACAGCGATCATCTTTATGAGCAGTAACAGTGGATACCAGTTGTGGAAAAGTTACACGTCCATAATTACGAATAATATGATTAGCTTGTGGACTATCTTCGTCAATATTATGTTGACCATGACGTGAAACAACTTCTTGCATTGCAGACATTTTCATGCTAATATCATTTACTGCACGTTCAAGAGTTTCTTGTCGTACAGCAACTGAATCATTGGTAGCACGTAATGTTTCTTTTGCCTGGTTAATAGACTGTAAAATATCAGCAAATAATTGAGAATTTTCCATTTGTATACCTTTATAAAAGTTAATTAGTAAAACCTTGTAGAATTGTTTGTAATTCTGCCATTTCAGTTAAAGAAAAGTTAAAACTAGAATTAAAACTAGATTGTGAATTGTGAATTACGGGAACAGTTTTTACAGAATAAAACTCAATAAGTTCGTCAATTTTTACACTTGACTTATGTAAAATTTCAAACTTTTCTTCAAATGTAAACCCTTTAGATTCTAAAAATACATTTTTCTCCTGTAAAGTTTTATATTCTACTAAATTTGGTAATTTAGCCAATTCTCTGTAATTTTTTATAACATCGACAGGTTGTAAAATGTCTAACATTGAATGAATTTCAGTTAGCATTACAGTTAATTGTTTTTGGTCATTTGCCATATGTTCGAGAAATGGGATAAGTTGTAATTCTAAAGACTTTTTTAAACTTTCACGATTAGATTGAACTGGTACGATGCTAAATTCTACAAGCTCCCATTTCTTAATAATTACATCTGGCCACCATTTCTTATCAGGGTCTTCAGATGGGACTTCCTCAATTTCATGGGCCAAAAATCCAATTGAAGTAGCTTGTAAATAGTCATTTTCCCATTGGTTTTTGATTAATACCGCTTTAGGATTTAAATCTTCAGTTGCCCAAGTCCAATGAGCCACTAAACTATTACGATGTGTTTCAATTTCTTTAGCCTTTGCAATAGGTAAACTACCAAATAAAGGGTCTCTACCATGATTAAATAAAATTACAGGATTTTTCATAAAATGGGAAATATCTCCACCTTTCGTTTCTATAGTTGTACCGTGACGATCTTTTTTGCCAGTAGTAATAGTGGCTTTTGCCATTTTGCCAGTTTTATCATCTTCATCATGTTTTGTTTTTTCAACAAGGTAGTCACATTCGACAATACTACCTTGTACATTATTTTTGAACATTTCATAAAATTTAGCAGTATTGTCCATGTTTATACCTTATTGTATAAGTTTAACTATTAATACATTGTTCCAATTCAGTTTTTAATTTTAAATATTCATCAATTTCAAATTCTTTAATTTTATCAGGGTCTTCATTTGAACCTGGGGTACTTGGATTTGCTAAATGTATACCATTTTCATCCAATTCCGAAAGAGCTGTTAATATGAACCGTTTATCACCTAACTTTTTGTCAACTAATGGCATACGTAATGCACGTCGATATTCGTTTAAACTTATAATGCCACGATCATATTCAGTGCGTAACTTTAATTCATTTTCTAACATTTCCTCACGGTATTCTGGAATTTCTTGTGTATCAAATAAACATGTTAAATTTGGTGCCATGTATTGCAATAACATATTATCAATATCTGACTGCATACTACGCAATAAAGGTAATACACGGTATTGTCGGAATACCTTTGATTGTTGTGCAGCTTCTGCATAATTTGCAGTGGATAAACCTACTACAGCAGGTGTCGCACGTTGACTTGATAAAATATCAGTACGGTTTACCTCTCTACCAGCAGAAAATTCTATATCCTTTGGACCCATACTTACAGGTTGATATTTTAATCCACCATGTAAAATAACAGGAGAAAACTTGTTTTCAACCCTTTGTAAAAATTTAATAATTTTTTCTTCTATAAAATTAATTTTATCAATATTTAAAACTTGATCAGTGGAAAATATACCAAATGGAGCAGCACCATTTTCAAAAAATTTAATGTTATACTTTTGTGACAATATATCTGCTGCAATACTTAATTTAGATGGATTTAACGGTGATAACCCTTGCCATTGGTCTAATGGATTAAAAGTTTTAAAATGTACAATTTCATTTGGGTCAAATTCAACAGGTTTATCACTCCCATTTTTCCCTCGTGGCCAATATAAATATTTTTTAATACCAATTTTTGCATCTGGTACAAGTTCAATTAAATCTGGACGCAATACATAAATTTTTTCAGGTGTAGCTAATCCACCTTGCACTTCCCAATATGCATCACCAGCTAACCGTAAAAAACTAAAAGTTGCTTCCCAAAGTCTATATTGACTCATTGTAGTATTTGGAAATCTTAATGCATTAAACATTGAGTCAAATGTAACTTCTACAGGGTTTTCACGATTACGCATATTAAAAATTTTAAATGGTACTTGTGCAGCAGCTTCAGCAACGACACTTACAGATGCAAATACCCATACAGCATCAACGTATGTTTGTAAAAATGTTTTATCATCTTCAAAAGGTGCAATTATATTTCTTGGCAAAGTTGAAATAAATCCTGTTTCAGCTCTACTCACTGAAACAGCTTTATGTTGTATACCAAGATTATCCATTAAATTTCTAAACATCTTATACCTTTTTTACAAGTTCATATCGAGTCCAACCATCTTTAACATTTTCAAATGTATCATTTGTTTGTACAGTGTACTCAGTTAATAACTCTTCAATATTATTTGAAATTTCTTCAGATGGGAAATATTCAACTATTACAGTAACTAATTCATTAACTTCACAATGTAAATGTAAACTACGGACTAAATGTTGATCTGGAATACCTAAAACTTTCATTAACTTTAAACCTAAATCTTGCCCTAATATCATAGTTTTCTCCATATTAATTAGTATTAACCCAGAAGAACATACCCAACTTTTAAAGTTACAAGCAGTAAAACCATGCATGCCCAATATGCAATATTAAAAATCCCATAATATACAATTGCTTTACCTATCCAATTTGTGCTATGGTCAATTTTTCCAATACATGCAATGTAACTACTTACAACAGCACTAACCATATAAAAAAATGTGCCAAATATCATTAATATTGCTTCCATTTCCTCTCCTTAATTATCATAATTCTTGAAATAATTTCATAATTAAATTATTACGTGTATCAAATTGAGTGTTGAGTAAAATTTCCTTCGTTAAATTTACTCGTGGTTTAGAATTCAATATTGCTAAATCTGGATACGCTACAGTTTTTTCAGCTAACCTACAGTACACCTCTGCATGTAAAAAATGGTCTGCTTTTGTACTTACCCATCTAAATTTATCAGATGTTGCGTCCTTAATACGTGTTGAACTACATAATTGTTCGTAGTAATCCTTACTACATAAATAATTGGAATTATAAGGTAGTACAAATGTACCTTTACGAATATCTTCAACAACACCATCTATAGATGCAGTACGATCAGCACGTACAAATTTTAATCTTTCGGAATATGTAACTTCATCCATTGTAGAGCCACGATGATAATCCGCTAACCATACAACATCGTTATGAACTTCTTGAAATTCTTTACATTTACGGACCTCAGGGTACATGTCAATTACCATAGTTTCAATTTTATATTGTGCAATAAGTTCAGATAACTCAGTAAAATTTTCGACAGTTCCGCAATATAATAATTTTTTTTCATTTTCTTCTTTTACACGTATTACAACATGTAAAAGTGAACCAACATCTACACCAGCATATACACTTTGCGTACCATCATAATAATCTGGTAAAACATATTGCTGTTCACAATTTTTTAACATTTCAGGTGTAATTTTTGAACCTACAGCTTTATAAGCTAAACCTAATTTATTATTCCAAAATACTTGCATTTTTGTATCATTTAATAAACTGGTGGAAAAATCTCCCCACATATCAGCTAATTCCACTGTTGGACTGTATAATTGTGATATAGTATATCCTGAAATCTCTGATTTTGGATTATTTGCTATCCAAATTCCATTGGATAACCTATCTAGTTTTTCCTCACATAAATGGCAGTACATATCCAAATTTTTCTTTAATCCTTCAAAAAATTCAACATCTCTTGGTTCATAAAATCCACCACTTTTTTCCTTTACAACATTTATAAACCAGTCGAGCACAAAGCTCTCTTTACATTTCTTACATTGTAAAACCCACTCCTTTTGGTCACTTGTTTGATACAACTCATCAATTCCCATACCTTCAACAGTTGGATTACTTATCCATCTTTCTAATTTATAATCTGAAGCCTGGAGTCTATCTGGTACAAGTGCTAAATTCGTTTGATCGCATCTATCAACTTCATCAATTATCATAAAGTCAGCAGGGAAACTAATAAACTCGGATTCAGAGTTTGAACCTAAAAACCGTAGTACACCTTTTCCAAGTTGTTTAATACCTAAATTATTTGTTTCGCCAATAGTAGAATGATAATAAGGTACCTCTTGAAGTACTGGATTAATTCTTTCAGCAACAAAATCGTCTCGCAATCTTGACTTGGTTAAAATGTATGCACCTGACAATCCCATTTCCATGCACATATATAATGCGTCACATAAAGCCCATTCTGAAACACCAACTTGTACAGCTTTTTTCACTATAATTTTTTTACTTGTATCGGAATACAACTCTAATAAGAAATTACGTTTATCAAAATTTAATTTACGATATTTATGGGTCATGTGATACTTGTTTACAAAGTCAAATCTTGATAATTGTGCAGTTTTAGATTCTCGTAAACGTTTTTCCTCTAAAAGTAATAGTATTTCTTTTTTTTGAGAAGGTGATAATTTTTGTAATATGTCAAAAGGTATTGGCATATTTTTAAGTAGAGGCATATTCACCTTCTACAATATCAGTCTTATTAAGTATATCTGTACCTTCTACAATTTGGCGTATACGATTATCCAATTCATCATCTGTATAAGATCTAATCGTATGTGTAATATCAACATTAGAATGTGTTGTTTTTCCCCATCTTTCAGGGTGTTTACGTTCTAAATACCACATATCCGCATTAACATTGGGTGCAGAGTATTTTTTAGTTGTACGAGTATTTCCATTTGACTGAGTTATAATTGTTTCTTCGATAAGTTTTCCACCTTCAGAAGCATCATTTACTCGTTTAAGTGATAAAATTTCTCGTTTTGCAATAGAAGATGCAAGTTTTTTAGCAAATACCTCTGTTAAAGGTGTACGCTCTTTTTCCAACATACTGTTGCCACGTTTTAACCAATTCACAAGTGTTTGAGGATGGATTCCCACTGACAGTGCAGCAACTTCATATGTTGCACCATTTTCCACAGCTTCACAAATGGCGTCAATAATCATTGGAGTAACTTCTGTAATATCTGAAAGTTCCCCTTGTATATATTTAATAGTTTGTGTAAACTTAATATCTTCAGGCTTTAAAACTATTAGTGCCATTTTAACCTTTACACAAAATTTTATTGAATATAATAAGATTTATCTTGCATGCAATAAGATTTATCTTGACAATCATGTAGTAATATACTAAAATTAAATTTTGATACAATTATAACACATTTTAATTAATTTGTCAAGATAAATCTTATTGCATGCAAGGGTAAAAATGAATTTTTTTAATAAAAAATGTAAAATTTATTAAAATTTTTTTAAAAAAGGTATAGCATGACTAAATTTCAAAATTTAAAAAAGGTATTACTTATGCATGAATTAATTTGTGGACTACGAATTTTACATATGTATACTGAGAATGTATTTATAGACGAAGAATTTATTTGTGTAGACGTGGAAGGGTTGTATGTCTCATACGATCATGAAAGATATTTGGCAAGTTATGATTGGAAATTTGTAGATAATATTTATAAATTTGAACTAAATACTCAGTAGAAATTTTATGGATAAATATTTATTGAATAAAATGGTAAAATTGGTAAAAAAACACCCCGAATAAGACTCATCTAAAGCTAAAGCAATGTGATTAATATAATTTTGCATTTATTTTTATTCCTTAAAAAATTTTAAAATTCATCTGATAAAATTTATATATTTTTTACTTAAAAATTTTACATGAAAAATGCAATTAGTGGGGGTATAAAAAGTGGTCTATAAATAGACACTTTTTACTCTGAATACCTTCTATAAATAGACCACTTTTTAACATTTTTAAAGTTACCCCTTATCTAGGTACTACCTGGAAATTTTTTACAAAAAAAAGTCTATAAATAGACAGTTTTTTTGTAAAAAGTATCTATAAATAGACATTATTCTTGTAAAGTATTATTTTTATTAGAGTTATAATTTATTTTATTTCTACTTTTTTTTAAATGTTTTACTTGTTTATCGCTTATAGGTTTATTAAAAGTTAAAAATTCTAATGGAAATTTACCACGTATACTTCCATCTGCCAATATTTTTAATTCTATACCCCATAAAGCGGCGTATCTCTTAAATTGTTTTATTTCAGAAGGCAAACAACTGTACACATCCCAAAAGTTTTCATCTGCACTTCTACCAATTATGGTTTCTTGCTCTACAAGTGTAAGGGTATAATCTTTCGCCATATTTTTTCCTTTTTTATTATAGGTATTTAAAAGAATATTACATAATTATATATAAATCTATGTAAAATTGCAAATAAAATATATAAAAATACTACCTTGACATTACGCTAAAATCTGTATATGCTTTCACGAGATAGGGCATATATATACTTGTAAAGGACAAATTTGTGATAGCATTTTTAGTTGGTATGCTGGCAATTTCTTTTGTTGTGCATTGTATTTTACACCGATCTGAACCTTCTTACCCTTTGTACGATGGTACAATTTCAAAACGAAAATATAATTTAAATAGGAAAGTATTTATCGAAAACTATTACAAAAATAAAGAAAGTACCTATCAAGCTAAAAAGTTTGCACGAGAAAATCGTATAGCTTTTTTACGTGCTAAAATTAAATTAGATAAAGCGGAAAATAAATTAAAACGTAAAAAATTTTATACCTATGTAAAAAATAATATTTGTAAAATTTTTAGATTTATATTTTATTATTTGTAATTGTGACAAATTGTCACATAAGATATAAAATTTGTATAAATTTATCACTGTAAAAAAATAATTTAAAAAAAATTTTAACTATACCACCACTAGTGAAAATACTATTTTACCGCACTTTTTAAGGTTTTTCCCTCTTGACAAATGTTTAAAAATGTGTTATGTTAGTAGCTAACAGGTTCAGGAAATTTAACAGGTTAGGAAATTTAATATACTATACAATTGTACAGTTTAAGTAAACTTATACAATTTATAAAGGTATAATGGTATAAAGAGTATAAAGAGTATAAATGGTATAAAGAGTATAAAGAGTATAAAGAGTATAAAGAGTATAAATGGTATAAATGGTATAAAGAGTATAAAGAGTATAAAGAGTATAAAGAGTATAAAGAGTATAAATGGTATAAGGGGTATAAGGGGTATAAGGGGTATAAGGGGTATAAGGGGTATAAATGGTATAAGGGGTATAAATGGTATAAGGGGTATAAGGTTATAAGTGTATAGATGGTATAAAGGGTATAAATTATACAATATTTATAACTGTGTTAAGATAGTGTTAAGATAATTATGATATACATAACTATATTAAGATTGTATTAAGGTAATAAGGATGAAACACAACATTGGATTTATTCGTAAAGTACACCAGGGTATACTTAAATTGGGTAGAAAATATAAATATAGTATACCCTTAGATCAATATACCAATACTAAACTTCGACATTTTAATCGTAAATTTATACGAGATTATATACATAGTTTTCCATTTGACAGAGAATTACAATGTTTTATAACGTCCAATAGTGAACATTATGATTTAGCTCCTTTTAGTTATTTTAACTATACGACTAGTCCAACTGTAAAACAGTTGCAATGGTTAGCTGGTTTTACTGAACATTTTTGTAGTTTTAAAATACAATATACCCCTAAAATAAGTGTAAAAGGTATACGATATCATCCAATTATACGATTATTTTACGTGGGTACGTGTTACCCATTATTTAAATATATTGCAAATTGGTATAATGGAAAAATTATACAATATGAAAGTGGGCATTGGGGATTTTGTTTATCCAATGTTAAAGCTATACAATTACTTAGTGATATTTTACCTTATTGCATTATTAAAAAGGATTATTTTCTTAAAATAATCGAATTTATACACTTATACAAATTAGATACCCAACAATTTAAAGAATTATATAGTTTTGAACTATATAGTGAGAATATGAAACAGGTGCAAAAAAATATTTTTCCATTAGAATCTGAAGAAATGTTACACTATTTAGGTGGATTTTATGATGCTAAAGGTAATGTAGAGTGTTATTATGGTAAAAAATTTATTACAAAATTTCATTTGTATTCACAATGTATTCCACTATTAGAGTTATTTAAAGACACAATTTTGAAATATTGTGCTATGCCTCATTTACAGATACACTATAGTTTACGAGATAATGTGTCGAAACTTTATACAGATAAATATAAAGATGTTATGCAATTTTTACCATTTATACAACGATATAGTGTCTATAAACGTGTATATGCTGAATTAATGGAAACATGGTTACCTATATTCCAAAGTGAGGTATCGCCCAGAGGGCACCATTTAACACCTTCTGGCAATGTACCATCTGTACTAAAATATGCTCATATACACAATGCTATACGTATGTACTGGTTGTTTTTGCAATATGGTATAGAGTTGGACAAAAGTGAATCAGTGTGGGTTTAATTTTTTGCTTGTAACATCAGATGCTCTATTAGGCATAGCAGAAAAAAGTGCATCCCAACTGCAAGTTACATTGGGTATATGCTTCAAAGGGGAAAAGTGGGCAATGTGTATTTTGCATACTTTTCCATGTGTAAATTTTATATGTGGTACAGTGTAAAGACAGTCGAATTTTTTAGTTAATTAACTGTCAATTTTTTGACACTCCCCTTTCCAGTTAACCAAATTAACCAATTGAAAATATGCACAATGGCACACTTTATGCATATGCACAAGGCATGCCATTGGTCATTGTATGCCGTTGGTCATTCAAACATCTAAACATTTGACCATTTGATCATTTAGCCATTTGACCATTTAGCCATTTAAACATCTAAACATCTAAACATTTAGCCATTTGACCATTTAGCCATTTAGCCATTTAACCATTTAGCCATTTGATCATTTAACCATTCAAGCGCAATATCCGACGTTGGATTGTGCGCCTCGTCAGGAGGACACAACCCTCTCTGCACCCATATCCTACGGCATACAGGGTGGTAGATGCCCCACTGCCTCGGGTCTGGATCATTGCACCAGGCATAATTTTCAAAGTCAATAACTTCATTTTTGGATAAATCTCTAAAAATCATTACAAACCCCTTTAAACATCTAACCATCTAAACATCTAACCATCTAACCATCTAAACATCTAAACAACGTTACGTAACTGCACCATTGCACCATTACGTAACTGGACCATTGCACCACTGCACCATTATGCAATCCAGCCATATCGCTGCAATTGCAAAAAACCGTATCCTCTGGACATTTGGACAGTGGAATCAATTACATAGATTGCACAGGCATACCCTGTATACTGGTTTGCAAGGTATGCCTGGCACAGTTGCCATTGTACCAGGGCGTCGTCATTAGCCCATAAACACACTGTAACCCGATCACTGGACCATGGTAGCGAAGGTGACAACACGGCAAACATGATCACGGAACCCCCTTACCCCATGCACAAGGTAAGGACGACAATGCCCACAGCAGCCAATGCGCCAATGGCGACCATGGATACGCTTATCCTTGTTAGTGTAACATGGTACCGCTCAGCAAGATACGACAATGGCTCACATGTGTGATATGCCCAATTGTATCGGTTGCCAGGATACAATGTTGTGACGTGCCAATTGCTATTGGCACGCTGTACGCGACTTTTGCAGGGGTTACTCTGAGCATCTACCCAGGATACCCATTGCCCCTTTTGAAGGGGTAACAGACCAATAAAATGTTTACATCTATTCCAAAAGGACAAATGAATACATTTACGATATTTCATTGTTTTCTCCCTTTTAAAAATCTTGATCATTTTGTACCTCTTTTAAACATTGTGATATGATATCATATTATATTGTATTAGGTGGGTAGAGGGCATCAAATAGAACTAGCATACTTGATGCCCATACTACCAATTAGACAACACTGCCCCATCTAATATCATTGTTTACTGTGACAAAATATCATCTAACAACGGTGTTTCACATGAAACAATTGTATCAAGTACAGGGGTTACCACTACTACACTGTCCACGTCTACAATATTGTCAGCGTACACCACTGGCACTGTGACTACACTGGGCATACTGTACGTGGCAATTGGCCTATCTGGCAAACCTTGCGCAAAGGTCATCATAGTACCCATTGCACGCTGTTTAAGTTGTGCGCCTGTACCTTGTACCGCTGATTCCGCCCGCAATATGCTAACATCATCAGTGTGCCGCCCTTGTGTACGCCGTACACCCTGGCAAAAATCAGACCATTCCACGATTGCCTCTAAAAGCTGATACGCTGTACCACTGTGCGCCGATTGCCCATTGTCAGCACTGGCATACAATTGTGCAACCTCAGCAATGGTACCTTGTCTACGTGTATCACGTTTAAGGGCGGGTGGAAATACCTCGTTACAATATGCGGCAAATGCTTCGTTGGAAATTACTTTGCTCTGCAAAAATTGTAACCTTTCTTTCAAAGTTGAAATAGTGCGTGAAATCGTTGTAACTATTTGATTTTCAAGGAGTTTAAGGTTTTCCTTTGTCACAAATGTAACCTTATCGGTTACATGTTTGCTGTGTTTAAAAATTAACCGTTCCATGCTTGCAAAAAGTGAGGTGTCCACCGTATTTTTGCAGACAGGACGAATCGTAGATAGGTACACCTGCAATTTTTTGGACCTATCATAACTGTCGATAACATTAAGGTAGATGTCATGCTGATCACCCCCAACGCTAAAGTGTTGTAACTCATTTAACCTGAGACTCGCAAACACCAGACTCCCACCGTAGCACGTGCCCAACGAGTCGTACATTGCCGCACCTGTACCGACAAAACTGTCAGCAAGTGCCAGCAGATCAGGTATCTGCACAATACCGTAGTTTGGCCCAACAACCCCAAGGGCAAAATCATTATCATCTCTTGCCACTTCCCAGGCGTCCATATTTTGCCTATACGAACCATCTGGCAATTTCCTGTACAATGGGTATTTCGAAATAACTTTGGACAAACCTGCTTGCCTTCTTCCTTCCTCAGCCGTAAAACAATTTACCACTTTGTGGCCAAGTTTGTGCCAGGCATCTACCCTGGCAACAATAATCTCATGGACACCTGTGGCTACATTAAATGTAAGTTCAGGGGGCATTTTAAACTCCTTTTAATTAGATAGACGAGAAACATACCCCGATTTACGTATTAACCGCAATTTCCGGGGACAAAGTTACTGCACCACTTTCCCACTGGTACACCTCTCCTACCCGTACTCCAGCTATAAATTGTGGACCACGGGTACGCAACACCGTATCACCACACATACAATCGGGTACACCGCATAGGGCATGCTGTACACGTGCAGCCTGACGGGGTGTGAGATGGTACACTGTTGATTTTTTAACCCATACTGTGTAGCTGGTAATGTGGAAATTATTAGTCAATTCGACACGCACTAATTGCCCATTAGTCTTAGCCATTAGATAAGTCCCTCATAAGCTGTTTGTTACCTTGCTCACTTGCCACTTGCAAGAAAAAATTATCACACGCATCATCTAAGCAACCCTGGCACCAGGCATCAGCGCTTGCAACGTGGCCAATACCACAATGGGCACAATGATATACCAGTCGAAACTCCAAAGCTGGAAACTCAGCCTGATACGCTGCGAGCAGGATGTCAATGTCTGCTACTGACAATGTACCAGCGCCGACCGTGCAAAAGGTGATCTCACGCAACCCGTCAAAAAAACAAATTGCATATTCCATAGCTCTACCTTTGTAATTAATCAATTAACACTAAGACCATTGCCAATGTATAAGCACCAATGGCAAGTATTAGAGTACCAAATGCGACCATATACATATTAATACCTCCAGACTAGATAGCTTACCAATGCGATTAGATCGCACCCGGACACAATCCAACAAAATGTAGCTAGGGTTTCCACTTTTGCTCCTTACCATTTTTAGTTTCGACCACTGCCAATGCTTATACCGTCTTACACCTTATCGGCATAGGCGAGCAAGACTTTAGCTGAATTTTATAATTTTGTACAGTTTTTTTTTAATAAATTTTCTACAAATTAATAAACCCAATAATATCAACCTTGTATAATGGGGAAAAGTCCGGTATTGTTTTCTGTGCATAGGGCATGCCCTATGCACAGTTAATTTATTTTGCAAAAACGGTAAGGCTTTAAGTGTTTACGTGGTTACATGTTTACGTGGTTACATGTTTACGTGGTTACATGTTTAC
>ERZ1292644.1026-Hain-H14-01um-R2-1026-length-15441-cov-7_pt1 | contig 15441 bp, 33 predicted proteins | sample MGYA00564402_ERZ1292644 | MGnify/ENA primary metagenome ERZ1292644 (study PRJEB36523, sample SAMEA6512644) | groundwater metagenome | collected 2019-01-09 | study: AquaDiva: Metagenomics assemblies of 32 groundwater samples
CGAGAGTACACGCAACTGCGCCTCGTTCTTGGCACGCGCCTCCAGGAGACGGGCCCTCTCAGGGCTGGTCTGGGTCATGGCATCACCCTCCTGAGAAACTCCGCCGCTGCTGCTGGTACGAGGCCGTCACCCAATGCCTCCAAGCGTTGGCGTCTAAAGGGGATAAGTCGCTGGCGCCGATCGGATAGTTCATCAGCCACTCCACGAACGTCGGATTGAGCCTCCTGCCCTTGACCTGCGCCTGTAGCGGTATCCCGCCCTGCTTGTACCTCGTGCTGTGTTCCGGCGTCTTCCCCGTCGGCGTCGCCCATTGCTGGCGCGAGTTCGGGATGTAATCTAAGGACTTCGGCCCATCTATCCCGCTCCGTGGGGCCTGGTGGGAAAGGCTGTGGGAACCCTGACGGTTCGGGATGTCCTTGCCCTTGCTGTCGCGGGAGGTCGGAGTTGCCCACGCCATCGCCGCACTCGGTAGCATCATCTCGCCCTTGCTGCCTCTCATGTTCGGACCTGCGTGTTCGGTATCGCTCTGCTTCGGCGTAGGCCAAACACCACCAGCGGTCCCGCCTGTGAGAGGCTCCGACATCACGAGCCGATACAACTCCTGTCCATCCCACATAACCCAAGCGGGTAAGGTCTCCGAGTACGGTGAGGACATATGGGTGTCCCCCGATAGGCCAAAGGATGCCTGGGACATTTTCAAGCAGCACGACTCGCGGTCCCATCTCAGCAATGAGACGCGCCGTATCTGGCCACGTATTGCGGGCATCTTTGGCTCCAAGTCTTTTCCCTGCGGTGGAGAACATCTTGCAGACGAAGCTGGCAGTGAGGACGCCCACTCGGCCAGCGAAGGGGTGTCCATCAAGCGTTCGCACATCAGGCCAGATGGGGGCGTCGTCGAAGATGCCGTCTCGGATGCGCTGTCGGATGACTTCTTGGCGGTACGGGTTGATTTCACAGTAGAGCACCGTCCTATGCGGAATGCCCGCTAGCTGTAGCGCATACTGCCATCCGCCCAAACCCGTAAATAGGTCTACGTGTGTGATTTCAGCACTCCGATCACCTCGTCCATCATGGACGGGGTCCGACGGAGAACCTTCTTTGCTATCGTTCCCGTACTCCGTCGCGTAGGTGTTGCCATAAACTCTTCAAGCTCTTGTGTGCATGATGGACACAGGAGGTAGTAGTGGTAATCCGAAGGTTCTCCTCGGAAGGAGATTTTCATCTCAGTCCATTGTGGCGGACAGGTATATTTCGACCCATCCCTTTGTAGAGTTGCGAGACACCGGCTGCACGTATTCGTGGTAGTCACAGTAGTGGTTGCAGGATATTCTTGTGCCATCTATTTCCTCCCGTATATGCCTTCGACCTGACCTCTGGCCCAGAGCAAGTCCTTCTGCTGGTGCAGCGCCATCAGAGAGGGAAGCGTGTGACCACAGGCCGCTGCTACCTTCTCACGGTCCAAGCCATAAGTCTCCCGCGCCCAGGTCAAAAGCTCCCCCAGGGTTTTATGGACCAGACCCGCCCCTACGGGCTGCGGCGCGGCGACGACATGCGGAACGGCGGCGGTCGGCGTCTGCTGCTGCCCTGGGACTGCCGGGGCCGCACCCTGGTCATCCTGGGGCTGTGGCGCGGGCTGGGGGCCATCCGGCAGGGCCAGCCACTCCGCGAAGGCGGTAGCCCAGGAGAGCACGTCGAAGGCAGGCAGCACGGCAGCCTGGGTATGATAGCCCGCGTACTCGACCGCAGCTTTCAGGGCGGTCTGCCGTTCGATGGACCGCCGCGTGGGGTCCACGCTACTTTCCCGACCCCAGACATCAAAGGGCGATGAGCGGGTCTGGGGCTGTACTGGACGAGCGCCACCGATGTCCGTGCCGATGCCGCGATAGTTCCAGTAGTAATCCCAGGGCGTTGTGCTGTCCGCTTTCTTGCCGGGGCGCGGGTTGCCCCGTTCGAGCAACAGGCCGTAGGTCTTGCCCACTTCGAGCCGTGCAGCGTCGGCTGCGGGCACCCGTGTCAGCTTCGTGGGGAACTTGCTCTTGAACGACGGGATGTCCACCGTCAACGTGAACTGGCCTTCGCCGGACTCCTCTTTACCCTTGATAACGGCCTCGTATTGGTTCGCCATTTTCTATTCCTCCTCCCTCGGAGACGGTAATACTCACGGCAGAGCGGGCAGGGATCAGGCGGCATGACGGTTTGGCTCCACGCTGACCGGCTTGATTTCCAGTTTGGGATCAGCCCTGAATGTGGCGCCGTCGATTATCTCGGTGATGCGGCCTCCCAGTTTTCGCAACTCATTGAGGCCACGCCCATCCCAACGAGCGGGGACCGTCTCGGTCTTCTGATATGCGGGGAAATACGCCTTGGAAAGTGCTTGCGGCGAGATAGTCTCTATTTCCAATAGCGGCAAGAGCCGCCCAAGGTCATAAGAGGGTGTCCCTGGACGCAGCTTTACAGAGTAATTGGGATGGGAAATCTCGGATGCCCCAGTGCGGAGCATCCTGTCCCGCAGTTCCCGCTCAATTGCGTAGAGCGCTGCGCTGCCGCGTTTGAGTTCTTCCTGTAGCGCCGCCCATCGACTGACTAACTCCTGGTCCGTGGTTGCTTCCATAACTACACCCCTTTCTTGGTTCCGTGTCTAGCCCCCCGGCGAGAATGTGTGCTGCCGTCCGTTGACTAGGTCCTCCCACTCCTCCCAGCAGGCGATGCTCCTGTGGTCGATGCGGCGGATATGCGACACCTGCACAACGATGTAGCCGCCGGCCTGCCAATAGCCCTTGAACTGCCAGTCGCCTTGCATTCTCACCTCGGCCAAGAGAGCATCAAAGTCCTGTTCCGTGAGCCAGCGGGTAGTCATGCTCACGCCTTCCTCATGTACCCCGTCCAAGTCAGAGGCCGAGTGATAGTCCAGTACCGGTACGGGCGCATCCCGCGCACCCCCTTGAAACGCAGTTCGATATGGAAGAACCAGAATGCCGCCGCCGTCGCTGTCATGGTCTTGCTGATCAACGCTCAGACTAGGTCACTCGGCCTCATGTCTTCAGGACGCCACCAGCCAAGAAGGAAATGCTCCTCGTAGCCCCATTGCAGTGTGCCGTGCTTGATAACGCCAACTATGAGAGGGTCTCGCCGCCCCAAAGCGGGATAGGGTCCTTGTCTCTGCCCTTGCGCACGGCCTTCTACGAGGCGAATCTCCGTAAATACACCATCGCGACGTGCCTTCTCCACGTTCAAGAGAATGGACACCGGGACAGGCATGTCAGTTTCTTGCAGAGAATACGGCGATGTATCGAAGCGCGGGATGGGGAGGTAGCCCTTCTCTAGAGCCACGATCACCTTGGAGAGAAAGGCAACTTTCTCCTTGACTCTGCGTATCTGTCTCGGCGTCACGCCGTCTTGATTCCTGTATACGTCCAGGGCCTTTTCGCAGTCTGCCAGCTCTTCCTTCTTGCGAGTGATCCACGCCGCATGAGTAGCCTGCAACTCCTGGGGGTTTGCCAATACCAATGCCGTCTCCATGTAACCTCCTTACTTCCCTCTCGGTTGCCTTATGACGCGCAGAGTCCGGCCAGACCCGTCTCTCCAGGTGAGGCGACCCATGAACCGAAGCGCCAGGAGACGGCTGTACGCCGTGGTGCTCCCTATTCCCAACGCATCGGCCACCTCCCGAATGGTGGGCGGGTAGCCGCCGGCCTTCGAGAGACGGCGGATGGCCTCGATTGTGGCGTCCAGTTTTGCCGGCGTTGCTTTTCTCATGGCACAACTACTTCTTGACTACGCGGAGAGTTCGAATAGCCCTATCAGTCCAGGCGACGCGGCCCTCTCGCCGCAAACGGAGGAGTCGGTTGTAAACTGATGTAAAAGGGACTCCCAGTGCATGGGCAATCTCCTGTAACGTCGGTGGAAAGTCGTGCTCCTTTGTCAGACGCTCGATGGCTTCCAACACATGAATAGACTCAAAGGGCTTCAGGGCTTTCCTGCCAAAGTGCACGACGGCATGGCAGCCAAGACACAGCAGCTGCAGGCTCGCGAGGTCATTCCAATCTTCCCCATTCCTGGCCCCTAGATGATGCACCTGCCCACTATTTCCAACCCGCAAGCCACACCGCGCGCAATCTCCTGAGAAGGTTGCAATCACTTGTTTCCGCACGGCTGTGGGCGGAGAAAGAATCTGCTGAATCCGCTGAGGTGAGACCCCCGCTGCCTTTGCAATCTCAGCATAGCTAACACCAGCCACCCGCCTGCGAAGCATCTCTCTCTTATCCATAGAACAACTGTATCAACAGGCATTGTGAAAGTCAAGGGGTTTAGGGGCCAGTTTTCAGCCTCTTTCTGGGTTTCGAGAAGATAGAATGGCAACGAATAAAAGAGGCACGCTTGCAATGGTGACAATGAGGGCTACAACCACCACGGCCAGCCACAAAGGTTTGATGAAGTGCCCGGACAGAGCCCCCACTGCCAATGCGTAGATGAATGACTCTATCTGCATCGCTCCGATCATGCCGGGTTTCATATGGCTATCTCCTGTCCCTGCTTTCTTGCGCAGGCCCTGCACACGACGGGCGCATCCGCGAGACAGACGCCTATCTGGGGGCAGTGGGTGAAGCCGTAGACGAAGCGCAGTATCTGGTCCAGGGAGTCCCAGACGTCCAGCCATTCCAGCCACTTCGCCTCCCGTGGGCTGCCTAGGCCCAGGTCGGGCAGGGCCATGAGGGCGTTGTATTCGGAACACAGCCAGGGCTGTCCTTTGCGGAGGCGGGCGATGATGCGGTCTGCCGCCTCTGGTAGGCTCATTGAATCTTCTCCCAGGGCAGGGTTCCGAGAATCTTCTCCAAGAATGGACGGCAGGCATCGGTGGCCCGATACCTGTAGCGAACGCCCCCGTTGTCCCGCTCTTCACTTTCCAGAAGGAACAGGTTGTAGGCCCGTCCCTTTGCGAGTGCTGCACTCACATCGGCGTACACCAGGCCGCTTCGCTGAGTGATCTGCCAGGCTGTCTCGCCAGGGTACTGCTCTATGATAGGGATCAGGAAAGCCAGGCGACAGAAGTTCGCCTGGAACCAAGTCGTGCCTGGGACAAACTCCCTATGGCAGTGCCGACAACTTGGGAAGTGCGTTTGCGTCACCATACTTGACAACTCCCTCTATTAGAGGATACGATACTACGGTACTCTCTGGCGAGAGGCTTGTCAACCCCCCATGTTCGAGCAAGCGTGCAACGAGTATTTCAAACGCGGATGGACGCCGCTCGCGCTCGGATTGGACACCAATGGGTATCCCAAGCGGCCTCTGGCCGTTGCATGGACAAGCATCCCTCATACAGCGGCGGCAGTTCGTGCCCAGCCGTGGGCGGATGCAAAGGGTATTGGCCTTGCTCTCGGCGCTCAGTCCAGCAATCTGGCGGCAATGGACATTGACGATGTGGCGTTGGGCCAAGCGGTCGTTGCGGCACTCAAAAGCACAGCAGTGCTCACCCGCGCTGTCTGGACAATTCGCAAGCGTGCGCACCTGTTCTTCATAGAGGAAACAGCGTCCAGGAGCGTTGCGTTCTCCTGTCAGTGGCGTGGGCGCCGTATCAAGATTGAGCTCAAGGCCAACGGGACCCAGGTGGCGACAGTGCCCACGCCCGGATATGAGCTCGCCATTGATGCGGCACCCAGGGCAGTGCCATCGCTTCGTGACGCTTGGCTCTCTCTGTGCCGTCACATGGGCATAGAGCAAGAACCCGCTGGTGTCCAGGCCAACTACCCGAAGGCGTGGCAGGAGACCGTGCCCATTGAGAGTCGGAATAAGGCAGCCTACATCGAGGCGCACAAGCTAAGAGAAGCGGGACTATCCCTAGAGCAAGCGAAAGCTACAATGGCGGCGCGGTTCGACAGTGCCTACGAGAAGGGGCAGATCACACTGGCCGAGATACTACGCACCGTTGAAAGTGCCTACTCCAAAGGGGAGGTAACGAGGTTCTATGACCGACCTGTTGACGAATCTAACCTTCTTCCCTGATGGCGTTGATTGGCGAAAGGAACTTGTCCCTGGGCTCTTGCTTATTGTCCGGGCCCGTGAGATTCGGAGGGAGCGAACTGGGGTTCATGGACTCGTCGCTCTCCTTTTCCAGGACAAGGTGCTCGCGCACGACACCTTCAATCTAGGCCGGAACGAGGAAAGGCAACGCCTAGCCAAAAGCGCTCATGCAGCGGCGGGCAATCTCCTGGAGCAAGCCTATCCCGTCGGGGAAATGAAGCATGACCTGGATATCCTCTGCCTCTGGCTGTGCCACAAATGGGACGAGGAGCGTTACCCCATCGGCGTGTTCGATCCTTCGGAAGTCACAGGCCCGTTAGGCGCCGTCATTCAGCCGTATGTACTAGAAGAAGCAGGGAGCATCCTCTTCGCCCCTCCTGGCAGCGGCAAGACATACATGGCGCAGATCATGGCCCTCTGTATTCAGAACAGCATTCAGACATTCTGGAAAGTGAGCCAGCGGCCTGTGCTCTATGTCAACCTCGAAAGGCCGAAGGCAAGTTTTGCGATTCGGGAGCAGCAGATCAGGAAGGCCCTGCACATCCAGGGGGCGTCAGGAGTCTCCTATCTTCATGCGCGGGGCGCGAGCCTGCGCCAGGTATCCCGTTCCATACGGAAATGGTGCGAGGCCAATAGGAACGGCGTCATCATACAGGACTCCATCTCGCGCGCAGGGATGGGCAAACTCAACGACGATGACACGGGCACCAGCTTTACAGACACAATGAACTCATTTGAACGCACATGGCTTGGGATAGGCCACACCCCACGGGCCAGCGACGACCACATCTTTGGGAGCATCATGTTCGATGCGGGCGAGGACGTGGGAATCAAGCTCACAACGGATGCTCAGGGCGAGAGCATTGGGATTGGCCTGCAAATTGTCAAGAACAACCATGGGCCGAAGACCCGCATGGAGGTCCTGGCCTTGGACTTCTCCGACCAGGGGCTTACAGGGATCAGGAAGGCCAAGTCGGGCGAGTTTGTCGAGTTATTGCTTACAAAGAAAGCCACGCGCGTCGAAAAACTGGAGGCGTATGTTTCCGAGGTGGGCAGTACGACCGCGACTCTCGCGGCGGAAAAGACAGGCATACCACGGCCGGACGTGAGCACCATGTTGAAGAACGACGGGAGATTCGTGGCCTTACCAAAACAGGGGAAGGAGCAACTCTACGGCCTGAAAAGCACAGAGGAATCCACAGGCCAACCTTTCTGAGAGTGATGTGTAGTAGTCCATGTGTAGTGCCACTACAGGTAGAGAGTAGAGGAGAGAATCACTGATGTGTAGTGATTTCTCTTCTCTAGGGGGGACTACAGGACTACACATGGCGACCAGCCACGAGTGGGATAGATATGAGCGTCGATGTGTCGTAGTGGTGCCGGGGATGGACTACACATGAGAGGGTAGACGAATCCCTGGCGCCCGTTCTATGGAGTCCCACTCACCTTCCAGCCCAGACCGAGGCGCCCGTTGTCCATGACGATGGGCTCGACCCGCAGGATGACGCCGTTGGGGAAGCGGACGACGAGGTCCGTTGGAGACAGGACCAGGTCGACGCCGGCCTGCTTCGCCCCGTCCGTGAGCTGCACGGCGTCGGCCAGGCCGTGGTCCTTCCGTATCGGAAGGATGGAGACGTAGCTGCGGGACTCATTCATTGCTGGCCTCCGTTCCCTTGAGCATCGTGAGCAGCCGTTCGTGCTGCCAGAATCGCTCGGCGTCCCTTGCGGCCTCTGCGGCGTCCCATGCGGCGTCCCATGCGGCGTCCCTTGCGGCGGTTCCTGCGGCGTGCCTTGCGGCGTCCCATGCGGCGTCCCTTGCGGCCCGCAACTCATCATCTGTGGCGAGGCCGAGAGCGTAGCGGCGGGATACGGCGATGGCGGCGCGTGGGCGCGGATCGGCGGGGAATCGGGTCTCGAACACGGGGAGCACATGCTCGGCGTAGTCGCAGGCGAGTAGCCGCGCCAGCCTATTGCGTAGCGCTTTTTCACTGGGCAATACGGCCCGTAGAGCCCACAGAGTATCGTCGAGCCCGTTGGTCTGGAGCAATACCGTCAATGGGACCGGCGTGTTATCCCCTTTGTAGCCGAGGGCTGTCGCGGCCAGGCGGAACACAGTGTATCTGTCCTTGCAGGCGTTGGCTTGGCGCAGAAGGCGATACGTGGTGTGGAGAACGCAGGTATCAGCACTGGTGGCCATGCTATGCCTCCTTTCTCTTCGACTCCTTGACCGGGTCCTGTCTCTGGCAACGTGGGCAGCGGGCCGGCCTGGTCCGCCCCATCTCCAGCCGCGACGGGCGGGCCCGCCACTGGTAGCCGCAGTAGCGGCAGGTGTGGGTCATGGCGTGGCCTGTCGAACGGTGGTCTCGTACGGTTTGAGCACTTCGCCTATTTCAGTGGCTAGTGCCGCCATCGCATCGGTATCGTCGGTAAACTCTTGGTCTGTCCCCTCGGCGATACCGAGCCAACGCACGAGAAAACGGACGAGCGTGTCGTTGGCCAGCTCCAGCGAACGTATGGCGGCTTGTTGGTCAACTGCCATACGGCTAAGCCCGTTGTGGTCGGAATAAAACTCGTAGAGCCTCATGCACAGTGCATCCTCTTCCATTGCGAGAATGCGCTCAACTTCCCTGCGCTGCTCGAAGTTGAGTTTGTTCGGGACAGCGGGAAACTCTCTTCGCTCCGCCATTGTTATGCCTCCTTCTTCGACTCCTTGGCACAGTATCGGCAGGTGTGGGTCATGCACGCACTCCCAGCGCCTCTTTGACGAGGCGTGCATATTCTCGTGCCTGGGAGCCACGCCCCAGGAAGCCCCGCGCCTTCTCTTTGACCCCCAGGCACTCCGCGACGTGCCGGGAGAGCTCGAGCGACCAGACCCCTGCCGCTGGCCCCCGATACATCGTGACGCCTAGCGGGTGCCCGTCACTCTCGTAAACCTGCACCAAGGACTTTGGGAAGCTGACTCCCAGCGCTTCGCATATCTCCGCCGCCACACTTGGGGCATAGATCGCGTGCCCTGTTTCAATACTCTGTAGCGCCTCTTTGCGTGATAGCATCTTTCTACCTCCCTCTTGGCCGGGGCCTTATCGCCCCCGCGCCTCAGCATAGTGTTCTACCGCTATTCGAGCACTCGGATGGAGAGCCCCTAGATGGTGCACCAGAATGGGCCATAGCTCCTTTGCCAGCCCCGCAACCCAGAATAGCCGGCCTGCCTTCGCCTCCTCGTTGATAAGCTCCACCGCCGAGTACGCCATCGCTCCTACCTCCTGCTCATCCTTCCGTCACGGAAGGACTCAAGCTGCATTCATACTACCGCTAGGGCATCAGTTTTATTATCACCCCTTCGCCGTTATGAATCTGAACTAGATGACGGCTAGCCGACGGAAATGTGCCCGATACGTGATAGCATACGGAGCATTGATAACGCCGGTTTCGGCTGAATAACTTGCGACCTCTGCGCACTTGTTCCTCTTCGCCCGCTGTAAATCTCTGCACCGCCCGTACCTCCTTCTCATCCTTCCTTCCAGGAAGGACTCAAGCTGCCCTCACACTACCACCACCACCACAGTAGTGGAAGGGCCATCCCTAGCTACGGAATAGCTTGGAGGCCCCTAGCTACAGCTTGCAAGCTGCCAGCTATGAGTTTGGCCCAGAACGTCAGTGCTAGCCTTTTTGGGTCCTCAGCTTTGCCCATTGACAACCTACGCCCCCTTGTGCCTATACTGGCCCCGTGACCACTGATGACCTCGCTATCCCAGCCCTCTCCCGCCAGGAAATTGAGGCAACCCTCGAACATCTAACCCCCGCTCAACTCCGCTACCTCGAAGCTGTCCAGGAAGCTCCCTCTAAATCTCAGGCTTGCCAAACAGCTGGCATTGCACAGGCGACCCTCTACGACTGGCGTTGCTCTATCCCAGCCTTCAAGGCCCTCGATGACACTATCTCCCTCAATCAGGATGTCAATTGCCGGACCGCTATCGCTAAGGCGATCCTCGGCCAGCATGCTCCCAAGGCTTCTCTCCGTATCGTTGAACTCTCCCAGGCGCCAGCCAAGACGGACCGCCAGCTCCAGGTAGCGCTCCAAGCGTCAGTAAAGGTGCTCGAAGCAGTGGGGGTATTGAAACAAGGCGCCGGCGTCCAGGTCAACGTTGACGCCAGGCGTATCGACGTCGCTGCCCGGGAGCTGTGGGAGAAGCGGGGTAAGCGGGCCTGGCGGGGAGAGAAGGGTCCGGGCGACGGGAAGGCTCCACCTGAGGGTGGCGGGGAGGCCCAGCCCCAAAGCTAGGCAGGCTCAGAGAACCGTAGCTAAGACAAGCTGGGGTTTACATAAGGTCTATAGGGCGCAACGTCAGCTATGGCCTACATGGGCGGGAAGGTGGTACTCGCGTACGAAGAGGGGGGTACCTGGGGGGTGCTACTCCTAGGGGCGAGGGAAGGCATAACGTGAAACCCGACTGGGAACGCAGGCAGTATTGGCAGGTCGAGGAGGCTGATGGGGATGCCCCAGTCTAAGCAGCGCAAGCGGGAGTACAACCGTGAGCGGCAGCGAAGGCTACGCGGTTATCGTGGCGGGGGAGAGTCTGAGAGGGGGGTTGTCCCCACCGATGTTGTCCCTGTGCATAATAAGAGGGCGGATGTTGTCCCTCAGCTTTCCAGGCAAGCTATTTACGATGCAGCTCGTCTCCGCATCCTGGAAAGCCAGCCCAACGAAGACTGGGCGCCTCGGCTGGGCATTGAGAGGAAGACCAGCCGGTGGCTCCATGACTATGAGCAATACCTGGCGAAGCGTGGCTACGGGTTGGCGAAGACCAGCCGAGGGTATGAGCTTGTGAGCCTCGTCACAGGGCAGCTGGGGCAAGAGGGCACGGGGTTGGCGAGTGAGTTCTACACCCAGGCCCCTGCTGTCCACGTGCTCAAAGAGGCCCCAGGAACGCCGCTGGAGCGCACAGTCGCCCTGGAGGAGCGGGTTCTGCGGCTGGAGACGGATCAGGTGCTACGAGAGGCCCTAGACGATAGGACGGGGCTGGGATGATACTGGCGAGGTAAGGGTAAGGCATGCCAGAGCTACACGAGAGGCAGAGCCAAGAGGTACTGAACCGGTCGTTTGACTCGTCGCAGAACCGGTTGAGGACACAGGGGCAGGATACCTCGAACGTACTTGATGGGAGGGTGGAGGTAGGGGTCAAAGTAGCAGTCGTGACGGCGTCGGCGTCGGGGGCGACGCAGATAGTGGCGGCGGTGACGGGGAAGAAGATACGGGTTTTAGGGATAGCGTATTCGGTGAATGCGGCGGTGAACGTAAAGTGGCAGAGCGCCACCACAGACAAGACGGGGTTGTTCTATCATGGGGGGGCGGGGCACGGGATCGTGATGGAAGCGGCGCAGGGGTTCCTGTTTGAGACGGACTCGGCTGCGGCGTTGAACATCAATCTAAGCGGCGCGGTGGCCGTGGGCGGTCAGTTGCGGTACGTGGAGGTGTAGGCATGGGATTCCTGGGGTTATCGAGGACAAAGACGGTGAGGGGTCTTGAGGAGGAACTGAGGAATGCAGTTCCGGGGCTGCAACGTGTGGGGATCATCCGGCTGGACCTGATCGCCCTGGAGACGAGGCTCAGGCAGCAGGTGCCGTCGTTCCGGGTGGAAGAGGGGGAAGGCCGGTTGTTCCTGTATGCCGACCACTCTTTATCGGAGGGCGAGTTCAACCGCATCCAGCAGGAGTTCAAGGACGTGGTGGTGATAGACAGGAGCTAGTGTGCCGGAATACTATCTCGGAAGCTGGGTCTGGGACACGACGGGGCCGCAGCCCTTCTGGCGCACCCCGCGCCCTGATCTATCCGTCGCGTCCTACGACTACCGCTCCCTGCCCCAGTGTGCCAACAGGGGCACACTGGCTCCAGTGCGTGGTTTGTTCTTTCTCCGCGAGCAGGCCCCTGGTGTTGGGTACTACTTGGGCGACTCGCTCGGCGCCTCTGTCAACCCAGTCCAGAAGACCGCAATACGGGTTGCCTTCGACCTTGGCGAGAACATCGTCGCCTCGGACGTGCTCGGTGTCCTGCTGGAACTTCTGAACCGTCACGCCGATCCCACGGGCCAGCAGCGGTGGAAGCCACTTCGCATGACCAGGCGCAGTGGACTGGTGCTGCGTATCGGCGACCGCCTCTACCAAGGGGTGTTTGCCGAGTCCCATCCCGCCTTCGCCAACACCATCGCCGTCTTCCAGGCCGACTACAGGCGCAACAAGGCCGGGGGTGTTCCTCCGGCCGTCTTGCGCCGCTGGACAGGCTCTACCATGCAACGCCTCTGGGGGCGCATGGGCGACGACCTAGTGCCCGCTCTTCTGCCCAGCGAGTACCAGACCGATGGCTGGGAGCGGCCTGCCACCGAGATAAGCGACAACTTCACCCGCGCTGACAGCACCAGCCTGGGTGCGGACTGGACTGAGGTTGCGAACGACGTGGAGATTGTCTCCAACCGAGTCCAGAACGTGACCACCAACGCCTGGTGCACGGTGCGCCACGGCACGGCACTTTCGACCGACGAGCACTACTCCCAGATTGTCGTCAACATGGCAGTGGTCGGCACCGAGCAGACGGGCCTTGGACCAATGACGCGGTTTGCCTCTGGCGCCAACACGGGCTATATGTTCGAGCTTCTGGACTCCACCACCAACCGCTGGCGTCTCTCCAAGCACGTCACGGGTACGAAGACCGTGCTGGCGACGGCCAGTGATGCGGCGAAGCCCACAGGCGACGTGAACTACACCATCCGCGGCGATAGCCCAGGGACCGACGTGCATACGCTTCAGGACGGGGGGGTGGAGAAGATAAGCCAGTCCGACACCGCCATCACAGGCAATTTGCCGGCAGGGTTCTTTGGGTTGAGCAGCAACGCGGGTCGGGCGCGCTGGGATACATTCATCGCGGCGGATCTGGCCGCGCTGCTCGACCCGCTCCGCATGATGATGGGAGTCGGAGTATAGTGGAGGGTGAGAGGTAGGAGATGCCAGCGCAAGCGGAATTCAGTGAACAAGAGATACTCGGCCGATGCTTCGTAGCGGCGTCGAACGTTGTCGGGGTAGCGGGGAGCGGAGATGGGGAGGCGGGAGCGGGGATAGAGGCGCAAGAGGTATGGAACAGGATTTTTGATACCACGGCGGGGGCCGAACGGCTGTACATGAACAGGTAGAGGGTAGAAGAAGATGCCACCAGCACAGGCGGAGTACGAAGTCCAGGAAATCCTGAACCGTTGTTTCGATGCCACCAACAACCGGCTGAACGTATTCCCGCAGATACGGGATGACGAGTCGCTGCTGCTGGGGACAGACAGCGACATAGCACTCCGGCTGCGGTCCACGGTTCTTGGAGCGAACACGGCGTTGACGGGGGTGCTGGTCGGGACGCCGGTGACTCCCATAGGGCCAGCCGCCAACTCGCTCATCATTAGCAACATCACCGCCTCCGGCGACATCCTGATTGCCGTCAACAAGGGCGGCACGTCCTACATGGCGTTCATGGCCGACGCCAGTACAGGGGACACGCTCGTAGGGGTGCCGACGGGCCAGAGCTTTGACGTTTACATTGCGGGGGTCAAGGAGATTGACTACGCCGCAGGTGCGATGGAGTTCCAGCAGGCGACCACCATCAGCACCACGGCCACCACGCTGACTCTCTCGCCTTCAACTGATGTGCACATTGCCGACGCCAAGGGCCTGGTCATTGGGCACACGGCGCAGCTGAACTTTGGCGCTTTGGCCGAGTTGCAGATAACGGGCACAGCCCTGGCAGACTCTTCCATGTCGCTGGCGCGCTATTCAGCAGATGCCAACCCGCCGTGGTTCTTCACACACAAGAGCCGTGGCGCCACCATTGGCACGAATACTATTGTGGTGACCGGTGATGACCTGTTTATTCTGGGTGTAACAGGAAATGATGGGACAGCGGGCCTTGACACGCTGGCCGCGGCTCTGAACGTGCAGGTGGATGGCGTCCCTGGCTTGAACGACATGCCAGGGCGGTTTGTCTTCCAGACACACAAGGCAGGAGATGCCGAGGGAGTAACTGAGCGGTGGCGCATCACAGGTGTCGGGGTTCTTACGAGCGTCGCCGGAACGCCTGCGAACGCAGCCACGGCAGACGGGTCAGTGCTTGCGACGGGCGGAATTGCCTTCACGGATGTTGCGAACGCCTGGATTGACGATGCAAGCCAGGGCACCGGCACCGTTACCCACTACATCGGGAATAACAGTATAAACGTGACAGCGCCTTCGGATGAAAGACTCAAGGAGAACTTCGTGCCCTACCAGGGTTCGGTCATGGAGGCAATCAAGACACTGGAGTTCCAAACCTTCGACTACCTCCCAGAGGGGTTGCGGCTTCAGCATGGGCGTACCTTCGGCCTCACAGCCCAGGGGGTGCGGAAGGTGTTGCCGGAGTACGTGTTCACGCGCACCGACGACTACCTTCAGATAGCCTACCATGAAATGATGCCGGTGGCCTTGCGGGGCCTTCAGGAGCACGAAGACCGGATAGCCAGACTGGAGCGCCAACTTGTCGCATCGGGCATAGTGCCGGAGAGTTAGAGGTCATTCTGGAAACGGACGGCCTAAACAGAAGGAGGAACAATGCCAACCTTTCAGTTCACTGTAGATGCCCCCACCGTACAGCGCATCGCCGTGGCGTTTGGGCTGCACCTTGGCACCGTTGACGCCCAGGGTAAGGGCCGCTCCGCCACTGCCGCTGAAATCAAGGCGTGGCTCATTGGCCAGGCGAAAAAGGTGGTCTTTGAGCAGGAGCGGCAGGTCGAGGTCAACAAGGTCACTGTGGCCGCTGTGGAGGCGACGTAATGCAGAACCGAGCGGAACGGCGGCGGGCAGTCAAGGAAGTCGCCAAGGTAGCCGTTGGCATGACCCCAGAGGCACTGCGTCAGAAGGCCCTGGAGTTCCGGCGGCAGGCGGAGACCATGCAGGCCAACTTCCATCGGCTCATAGGCGCCGCTATTGCCTACGAGGAGATGGCGAAGGCCGGCGAAATGGTGCAAGGACTGGCCGCGGTCCCCAAGGAAGTAGGAGGGGGTGAAGGCAATGGGCAAGGGAAAGAAGAAACGCCTCAAGGCTAAACGGGCGGTCAAGAAGGCAGAGAAGCAGCAGGTCAAGAAGGAGCGGCAGCGGAAGGAGAGACGTTGATGGCGAAGCACGGTGCTCATAAGGCCACGCGAAAAGTCCGCATGACTTCGGCGCGAAAGAGTAAGATTCATCGGACAATGGGCGAGTTCAAACGGGGCACTCTCCACTCCGGTAGTGGCGCTGGCCCTGTAGTCAGGACTCGTGTGCAGGCGCAGGCGATTGCGCTCTCCCAGGCCCGCAAGATACGGGCCACCAGGAGCAAGCGTGGCCGTTCCTGAACAGGGACTCCTCCAGCAGTGCATC
>ERZ1292644.269-Hain-H14-01um-R2-269-length-38556-cov-10_pt1 | contig 15438 bp, 16 predicted proteins | sample MGYA00564402_ERZ1292644 | MGnify/ENA primary metagenome ERZ1292644 (study PRJEB36523, sample SAMEA6512644) | groundwater metagenome | collected 2019-01-09 | study: AquaDiva: Metagenomics assemblies of 32 groundwater samples
AGGACGTGCTGGCGCTGATCGCGAGGCTTGAGGCTGCACAAGGAGGGCAACAGTGAGCGTCGCCAAATGGCGACATTCGCGCTAAGGTGTTGCCAAATGGCGACAGCCTGAGGGGGCGCGATCATGACTGCGGTAGTGGTGCTGGGCAAGACTGAGGCGCGGGCGCTCACGGAGGAGATCAGGACGGCTACCGAAGACCTTGCAGTGAAGTTGAAGCAGGCGCACGAGCAGGAAGCGTGGCGGGCGTTGGGCTACCGCTCGTGGGATGCGTATATCGATGGCGAGTTCGACTTCTCGCGCTCGCGCTCGTACCGGCTGTTGAGCGCGGCGAAGCAGACGCAACAGCTGGCGGAGTCTGTTGGGGCGCCGGTGCGGGTGCGCGAGGGGACGTTACGGCCGGTTGGCGGCAGCATCGAGGTCGTAGCACAGCAGGCACGAGCGAACCGCAAGTCCGGAATGTCCCCGCAGCGCGCAGTAGACGTGGCGATTGCTGCGGTCAAGCAGGCGCTCCCGCTCAAGCAGAAGCGGGCCAAGCGCGGCATCCCGGACAAGGCCAGCATCATCCGTGGCGTGATCGCGGCGCACGAGTCCTTCAACAGCAAGACAGCCGACGCTGAGGATGAGGAGATCGCAGTCTCGCTCGATGGTGAGGAGCGGCGGCTGTACGAGCGCGCGGTGCGGCTGGCGGGCGAGTTCGCGGAGCGTGGCGGGCGTATCCTCTCGCTGGACGTGCGCCGCTACAGGGAGGAGTCAGCATGAGGTTCAAGCGCCCCGATGAGGGCTACGTGGTGTCGGTGCGGCTGAACGCCGAGGAGTCGCGCCTGCTCACTGTGGCGGCCGCTGATCTGAAAGCTAGATTCGCGGCGCTCGCTGATCGCTGGCACGACGAGACTGATGGGCAGTCGTCGCCTGTTCGCGTGACTAGCAACGTCGCATACCTCGCCATTATCGGTATGGGAGAGCAGGCCATCCCCCTGATACTTGGCGATCTCCGTGATCGTGGCGGTTACTGGTACCCCGCTCTTCGGGCCATCAACGAGGCTGACAATCGCGACTCGCCAGACATCCCCCCGGATGCACGGGGTAGCGTGCCCCACATGACGCAACTGTGGCTCACGTGGGGAGTTGACAATGGCTACCTTACCTGACCGGAAACTCTCAGAGACGCGCATGCAGCGCTGGCCGAACATGACCGTGGGCAATCACGGTGTCACCAGTGATGAAGTGGAAAGGTGACTGCGCTCTCTCCGCAGGCGACCATCGCGGAGCTGCACGTCGTCGCGGCGCGCATGGGTACGGTCGCCAGCCTCGCGCACTTCCTGCCGAAGCAGCAGGACGCGCTGACGGCGATGCGGACGCACAAGTACACGCTCTACGGCGGCGCGGCCGGGCCTGGCAAGAGCTACTGGCTCAGGTGGGCGGCGCTGGACTTCATCGTCGCGGCGGGCGCGCGGGGGCATCGCGGGGTACGAGTGGGGCTGTTCTGCGAGGACTACCCCACGCTCGTGGACAGGCAGATCAGCCGCATCAAGCGCGAGTTTCCCGCGTGGCTGGGGAGCATCAAGCAGACCCGCGACGAGGGCCTCGGCTTCCACCTGCGGCCCGAGTTCGGCGAGGGCTTCATTGCGCTACGCAACCTCGATGAGCCGGCCAAGTATGCCTCGACTGAGTTCGCTGCCGAGTTCGTGGACGAGCTGACGAAGAACGAGCGCCAGACCTTCGACGACCTACGCTTCCGGCTGCGGTGGCCGGGTATCGCGGAGTCGCCCTTTGCCGCGGCTACGAACCCTGGTTCACGCGGCCACGGCTGGGTCAAGAAGTTGTGGGTGGACTCAGACTTCACGGGCGAAGACGCGGTGCTGAACCCGGCCGACTTCGCCTTCATCCGCGCGCTGCCGAAGGACAACCCCTACCTCGGTGAGTCGTACTGGGCGAACCTCGACTCGCTCCCCGAGCGAATGCGGCGTGCACTCCGTGACGGCCTGTGGGACACCTTCGAGGGGCAGGCGTTCAGTGAGTTCTCTCGCGCGGTGCACGTGGTCAAGCCCTTCACCATCCCGGCCTCGTGGACGCGCTGGACGAGCACCGACTACGGCTACGTAGACCCGTGGTGTACGCTCTGGCTGGCGCGGTCACCGGACAGGCAGCAGGTGGTGGTGTACCGCGAGGCTTACGCGCGGGGGCTGACCGCGCGCGAGCAGGCGAAGCGCATGAAGCAGATGACGGGCACCGAGGTGATCCGCCTCCATGTAGCCGACCCCTCGATGTGGAGCCAGCGCGAGCGGCTGTCGAGCGAGTCCATCGCGGATGAGTACGCGATGGAGGGCGTGATGCTACAGGCGGGGAACAACGACCGGCTGGCGGGCAAGGCGAAGATACACGAGGCGCTGGCGTGGGAGCGGCTACAGGCCCGTACGAACCCGCCGCGCCTCCACATCTTCGACTCCTGCCCCAACCTGATCCGCGAGATCGAGACGATCCCGCTCTCGGAGACCAAGCCCGAGGATGTGGATACCCACGCGGACGACCATGCCTACGATGCGCTGCGCTACGGGCTGATGGTGGAGGGCCAGCGGAGCGCACCACGTGAGGATGAGCCGAACCGCAGGATGGTGGTGATCCGGTGACCTGCCCGCGCTGCCAGTCGCAGGACGTAGACGAGGCGACGTGGACGTGCCGGGCGTGTAGGATTCACTACAATGACTTGCGCGCCTTCGAGCCGCACACGCGCGAGCACACGATGGTGGCGAAGCGCTGGGTGAAGTGGCGGCAGCAGGACAGGCGGGCGCACGAGGCGAAGCGGGTACGGGAGTTTCTGGGCAACTGATGCACAAGCGCTCCACAGCTCTGAGGGCGACGGTGAGGACGCGCATGGGTGACGACTGACCGCCCGCTTGTCCAGGTCACGACGCTCGCCGTGGCCGACTGCACGGCGATCCTCAACCGCCTCGTGGACGGCCCACAGGCGCGCTTCAAGGCGCTGCACGACAAGATCGCCGTCCGCCGTGAGCACTACCACAACCTCAAGGCAGCTAACCCGACACTCCCCGCGCCCTACACCGGCAAGAGCGAGTACCAGTCGGACGTGCTGCGCAGGACGCACATCAAGCACCGCGCGCGCATCACCGAGAACCCGCCAGTAGCGCGTGTCACCCCGCCGCGGGACACGGCGAAACTGCGTGACGATGCCGACATGCTGGAAGCGGTGCTGAACCGCATCTACGACATCGTCCAAGAGCGCACGGGCCAGAACTTCCAGTCGCTGCTCAGTGACGGCCAGGATCGGGACTGCTACGGCATCCTGCACTGGGTGAAGGCGGATCACATCTGGCCGAAGTTCCCCGACGCGGACATCCGCGGGGAACTGCCAGAGGATCAGAGCGAGGCGAAGCGTTACGACGCGGGGCCGGACGGCTACACCGAGACTGACGCTTCGCGGCAGGAGCGGGACAAGCACGCGAAAGCCCGTGCCGGCGTGCCGTGGCACATCGAGGTGGTTGACCCGCCGACCTGCGGTTTCGTGGAGGACATTTCGAGCGCGAATGGCATGGCGATCTTCGCGCGCGTGACCGAGGTGGGGTTCCTCGACTACCGCGACGCGCTGCGCAAGGACAAGGTGACGATCTCGCTGAACCAGGCGGACAAGCGCGTGCTGGTAGGGCGCGAGCGGCAGCGGCCCGACGAGCAGTCGGACTCGGGCACGGGCGCGTGGGGTGACACGCTGCGGGTGGGCGAGGTGTGGACGCGCGACGAGTGTTACGAGTTGGTGCAGGGTACGCTCAGTGGATCGCACACGCCGTGGGAACTGGTGAAGTCGTGGAAGCATCCCTACGAGATGCCGCCCTTCGCCATCGCGTACGGCCACCGCAACCAGCACCCTGATCCGGTTGAGGCATACGAGCCGGTACTGGAGGGGTTGTTCCGCGTCAAGCCGGGCTACGACTTCGTGATGGCGCTGAACGAGATCATCGCGCAGTCCATCGCGCTCCCTGTCTGGCACATCGAGCGTGAGAACGGGACACCGCGACTGGACGAGAGCGGCAAGCCGCTGGTGTTGAGCCGTGACATGCTGCAGGCCACGACGCTGAACCCCGGTGAGAAACTGGTGAAGGCCGAGTTCGAGCTGAACCCCGCGTTCATCGGCCTGATGGAACTACGGCAGAAGGAACTCGCGGACGCCGCCCCGAGTGTGGGGCAGAGCGAGATCAGCAGCACGACGCAGGCATGGGCCATCCTCTTGCAGCAGCAGCAGGCGAGCATCGAGCCCAAGCAGATCGTGTTGGAACAGCAGCGCGCGATCCGCACGATGTTCCGCAACATGGCGATGGTGATGAGCAAGCCCGCGGACAAGGGCGGCTTCGGCCAGCCCGTCTACGTCTACGCGAAGGAGCAGGACGGCAAGGTGAACAGCAGCACCGCCATCGGCATCGACCCCGCCGACATCCCGACGCTCGACATCGACGTGGACATCAACCCGCGCAGTGCGGCGGAGGTGGTGACGCGGACGCAGTTGGGCGTGGACTTGCTGGAGAAGCGCGTGATCACGCTGCCCGAGCTCTACGAGGACTACATGGCGAAGGCTAGCCCTGGCGACAAGGTGAAGGCGAACATCGCGTACTGGGCCTTCGAGGACTATGTGAAGGCGGGCGTGGTGAAGCAGGAGATCGCGGCCAAGTACGCCAAGTCCTTCGTGCAGGGCCCGAACGGCACCTTCATCGGCATGGACGGCCAGCAGGCCACGCCGGAGCAGGTGCTACAGGCGAACGGCCAGCAGCCGATACCGCCTCCGCAGTCCATGAACGGCGCGGGTGGGATGCCGGGTGGCATGGCCGGCGGGCTGCCGCCGATGGGCGCGGCACCTCCGGGGCTGCCGGGGCTCGCCGTGCCGGGTGCGATGCAGCAGCCGGGGATTCCGAGCCCAGTCGGGGTGCCGTAACGTGGTGATGGATCGCGCTGGGCTGGAAGACGTGCTGGGGCGGGTGGACGAACTCGTGCAGCAGACGCGCGACGCGATGCACGACGCGATGCCGGGTAAGCCGCTGGGAGCGGAGGTGGCGACCGACGCGGAGTTCGTGCGCGAGTTCGAGCGGCTGACGGCTGAGAACCCCAACTGGCCGCGTGCGCTGGCATTCGTGGACGGTGGCATGGAGACCGTTGCAAGATACGAGCGGCTGAGGATGCGAGGGGGCTAATGCCGTACGGCGATCAGGATATTGGCCCGCTGCTGGAAGCGCTGGGCTACACGCACATCAGCGGGTGGGGGCCGAGCGCGGTGTGGGAGCAGCGCGAGCCTGTCCTCGATGCGAACGGCGATCCGACTTACGACTCGACTGGCCAGGCGAACTACACCGTGAAGGGCCGCTACCTGCAGCGCACGCTCGCTAACGGGTACCTCGACGTTGAGTCGCCGTATTACACGGCACCAGCCAGCGCCACTGCCGTAGGCGGGATGCCCGGCGTCACGCGCGACGCGAACGGCGTGTACCACGACGCCTCGGGGCGCGCGCTCTCGCAGGCTGACCTCGACGCGATGGACGCTGCGGCTGTCGCGCGTGGCCGGGCTCCTACGCAGCCGCTGGCGCCGCACTTCTACACCGACCGCAACGGCGACATCGTGGGGCTCAACCCCACCACCCTCGTGGAGATCGTGCGCATCCCCGGCGCACAGTGGCCGACGCTCTCCCCTGACCAGCAGCGCGCGATCCAGCAGGGCGACCTCACAGCGGCACGGGCCTACACAACCGGCGAGCGCATCGCGGGAGAACAGGCGCGCGCTGGCGAGGCCGCAGCCGGGCGTGAGTTCAGTGCCAGTGAAGCGGCGACGGGCCGGGCGTTCTCGGCCAACGAGTCGGCTCAGGCGCGGGCCGAACGCGTGGCGGAGTTCGCTGCGAGCCAGGCGCAGTCCGAGCGGGGGTTGCAGTTCAACGTCGAGCAGGCCAACCGCCAGGGCTTCGCGCAGGCCTCGCGTGACCGCCTCGCCGCCGCGCAGCAGTACGCCAACCTCGTCTCCGCCACCGACACGGCGGCGCTCCCCGCGTATCTCAACACCGGTGGTGGCGTGCTGTGGAACGCGCGACAGGTGCAGCAGCAGGGGCAGACGCCTTCGCTGCTGACCGAGAACGCGATCAACCCGGCGGCATCGAGCCTCAGAGAGGCGCGTGCCCCCTCGTGGACGCCGATCACGCTGCCCGCTCTGCAGGGCTTCCAGCAGCCCACGTACCAACAGTGGCAGGAGCCGCGTGTCCAGCAGTGGCAGGAGCCTGTGAGCCGGCAGAGCATCCCCGGCAACCAGCCGAGCGGGTTCAACCCGAACAACCCGAACACGACGTGGATGGGGCCGGTGCCTGCCGGTACGGCGGGGATGTCGGCTGGTGCACTGCCGATGGCGGGAAGCGAGGCGGGTGGGTTCTACTCGCCGTCGGCCATCGCAGCGCGCGTCGCGGAGTCGCGCGCGGCGGGCAGTGGTGCGGGTGGTGGAGGCTTTGCTGGTGGCACGGGCGGCGGCTTCGTGCAGGCACCGCAGCAGTTCTGGACGGGCGAGCAGGGCCCCGAGTTGCAGCAGGTGTACGACCCGCCCGGCGCGGACAATGCGATGATCCGCGTCGTGCCAAATCAGGGCTTCGCTGGCGGCACGCCCGGTTACGCGCTCGGCACGTCGGCAGATCCGACCGGCATGGGCTTCGACCCGTCCGGCCTCGACCCCTACGCGCAGGAGGTGCGGCAGTTCCGGCAGGGCTTCCGGGGGCCGCAGTTGCAGTACGGCCAGTTCGACCCGCGCTTCTCCCGCACCTACTCGCCGCAGACGCGCCAGTCGTACTTCATGGGCCAGCAGACGCAATCAGGTGTGCCAGCCGAGGCGCTGTCTTGGGAGGCGCAACGCTTCACGCCGCGCGGCTTCTCACGCAACGCACTGGGGCTGGGGTATTAGGAGGTACGTGATGCCACTGCGACATGGTGCGAACAAGGCAGCGATCAGCGAGAACATCAAGACCGAGCTCGCCCACGGCAAGCCGCACGATCAGGCGGTAGCGATTGCGCTCTCCGAGGCGCGGCGCACGGGTGCCGGCAAGGCGCCGGCGAAGGCACACAAGAAGCGGTAGATGCCGTTCTACATCGACTTTGCCACACGCGAGCGGCTGAGGCGGACTACACCTCCTCCGCCTCGGCCGCCCGCGCCTCAAGGCTTCACGCAGCCCTACGACCCTGAGCCGTCCTACGACCCTTACACGGCCTCTCAGGGCGTCCCGCTGGCCCCCGGCACGGGCGACTTCCCGTGGGGACGGATCGGGCGTGAGCTGGCTCCTGTGAGCAGTGGTGAGGCGTTCGGCAACTATCTCTCGGACATCATCCCCGGCATGCGGGGGCGGCAATCCGGCACGCGCATCGCACAGACGCTCGGGCGCATCCCCATGGTGGGCAGCGTGGCCGAGCGCGCGTTCCAGTTTGGCGGCACGCCACTCGCGCCACTCACGGGCTTCGGTGCCAACCCGCTGCTTGCTGCATCGGTCGCTGGCCCAGCCGCGCGCGAAGTCGCACGACGCGTTGGTGCGCCGCCCATGGTGCAGGACATCGCTGACATCGCGGGGACGATTGCGGCCCCCGCCGCCGCGCCAGCGCTGGGACGTGCGGCCGGGCGTGGACTGCGTGCGGTGGACACCTTCCTTGGTGAAGCACCGGCTGGTTATCGCGGCCCCGCAGGTGCGGCACAACTGAACGCAGGCATCCCACGCAACGTACCGCCCCCGCTTCCCGACGACATCGCTGCGCTGGTGGCGAAGAAGGCGCGTGGTGAAGCGCTCACGCCTGCGGAACTGGCGTTCGTGAAGGAGCGGCTGGGCCGCGCGCTCGGCGCGACGACGCCCGCGGAACAGGCTGCCGCTGCGCCATGGAACCAGCCCGCCCCCCGCGAGCCGCTCAACGACATCACGGCCGCGCTCACGGAGCGGTTGAACGTGGCAACTGGCAGGCCCACGGCTACGAGCATCGGTGAGACGCTCGGACGCGCGCGCATGAGCGAGCAGTCGGTACGCAACGAAGCCGACGCGCTGTTTGAGCGCTGGATGCGCGGGGAGGTCAACGACATCCAGTTCCGTGAGCAGTTGAACGTGCTCACGGGCGACGTGCAACTGACGAAGGGGCAACTGACGGGCGCGCAGCCGCAGTACGCGCGCTACCCCGCGCCTGAGCCGAGTGTTTCACGTGAAACACCGCCGATTGTCCCTGAGCCTGACCCCTTCGCGCGATTCGAGCGTGGGGCGGCACCGACACCGCCTGCCGCGATCACGCCTGAGCGCCGTGCGCAACTGCTGGAGCAGGCGCGGCAGCGATCCGCCCCGACAGAACCCCTCGCTCTGCTGCAGGGCGACGCAGCGTTGTCGCGTTCGATGCTCACTGGCAATATCGAACGCGACATTACCGATGCACGCCGCGCGCTGGGACAGTCTAAACGTCTGCTCGCACGGGTAGAGGCGAGGGCTGACCCCGACTGGCCTACTCAGGAACTGCCGGCTGCACAACGCGGCGTGCAATGGGCGCAAGCATGGTTGGACGAAGCATTAGCGGCGCGTACGGGTGCTGCGAAGCCGCCGGGTGACGTGCTCTCCATGCGCCTGCTGCCGTCTGGCCGTGCCGCGTTGAACACGCTTGGGGCGGTCGGGGGCGGCGCATACGGGGGCGCGCAGCCGGCTGACACGCCGCAGGAGCGGGCGCGCAACATCGCGGCGGGCGCGTTCGGCGGACTGGCGCTCACGAGCATGGGGCAGACCGGAGCACGGCGCGTTGCGGAGTTGCAGGCAGCGCGCCTCGGCCCGCGCCAGATCGGGCTCTTCGGCACGCCGCCGAGTCCCGCGTTCACACAGAAGGCGCGCGATCTCGCCTCTGACATCTTCAAGGTGTTCAGCCCGAACGAACTGCTGAACGTCACGCGCACCACAGCAGCCTCGATGGACTTCTCGGGCACGCTGCGGCAGGGCGGCTATATGGGGCCGCGGCGCTACTCGGAGCTGGGCACGATGTTCAAGGCGCAGGTGCGGGGGCTCGGCTCGGAGCAGAACGCGCAGGCGATCCAGCGCGAGATTGAGTCGGCGCCGATGGCCCGCTACCGCCGCGGGCTCTACATGTCGGACTGGGGCGGGACGAATCTCGCCAAGCGCGAAGAGGCGTTCATGTCCTCGCTCACCAATGAAGTCCCCGGCGTCTACCAGTCCGGGCGTGCCTACGCGGTGGGGCTGAACAAGTACCGCGCAGACATCTTCGATTCCATTGTGTCGCAGTGGCCCGAAGAGGTGCGCATTCCGCAGCGGCTGGAGACGTTGCAGCGCTACATTGAAGCAGCGTCAGGGCGCGGTTGGATTCCCGAGAAGTTGCAGGGGCTGGCCGAGGCGCTCAACGGCGGGTTCTTCTCGCCACGGTTCGCGCTCTCGATCCCGCAGCGGTTGCTGTTCACGATCAACAGCGACCCGTATATCCGGGCCGAGGCGATCAAAGACCTCGCGGCGTTCACGGGTGCGGGGCTGACGATCCTCGGCTCGCTGATCGCCGCGAAGAAAGCGCTCCATCTGACGGACGGGCAACTGTCCGTCAACCTGAACGACTTCCAATCGCCGGACTGGGGCAAGGGCTTGATCGGCGGGCGCACGCGCATCGATGTGTGGGGCGGGCATCAGCAGTTCGCGCGCATGTTCCTGCGTGCGGCGGTGGCGGGGCCGTCGTGGCTGGATGCTGTCCGCACGGGCACCGCAGCGAAGTTGAAGCCATCCGAGAACCCGCTGGCCATCATGACGCAGTTCCTGCGTTACAAGGCGTCCCCGAACCTGAACATCGAGGAGCAGTTGCGGACGGGCAAGACGGTGATGAACGAGCCCGCTCCGGCCCCCTTCCAGACACTTGCCACCTCTGCCACCCCGATGATCATCAACGACATCTACGACACTTACGATGCATGGGCGAAGGCCGAGGGGTCGAAGGTGGGCGCGGTCGCCGGCGTGGGCGCGGGTCTTGCCAGCGTGACCGGCCTAGGCGTCAACACCTACGAGTCAGGTGGTGGCAAGCCCGCGCGCCCGGTACGCACCAAGACCACAATCTTGCCCACGTTCAAGCCGCCCACGTTCAAGGCTCCCGTGTTCAAGCCGGTGGGGGTGAAGTGAACAGCACCACGACCATCGGGGTACTCTGGCTGGCGGTGCGTTGCTGGCGCTGTGCCAAGCCGCAGGGTGTGGACGTGAGGGCGGGGACGCCCGTGCGGTTCCACTGCAATGACAGGGGTTGTCGCGCGGATAACGAGTTCGTGGTAACGTAGCGCCCAACCAGGCACCCCGCCCAGCGTGAAAGCGCCGCCGTCTTTGGACGAGCGGCGCTTCTTGCGTTACGGCGGGTAGGCCGAAGGAGACCGCTCGCATGACGATGGCGACAGACACCGCCGTAGTGACTGAGCTGGGCAACGCTCCCGTCGCAGCCGAGGCACCGCCTGTTGAGCCTGTCGAGGTTCAGCTGCCGGAAACCGCTACGCCCGAGGGATCGGAACCGGCCGCTGAGTCCACTACGCCGGAAACGGAGGCGCCTGACCCGCTGGCCGGGCTCGATGATGCCGCGCTGCTGGCGCACCCGCGTATTCGAGACCGGCTGGCGCGCGAGACGGAGAGCGTGCGCAGGCGTTCCGAGCGTGACACCGAGACGCGCATCCAGTCCGCGCGGGCGAACTGGGTCGCGTCCGGGCAGGCATTCAGTGACGTGCAAGCAGCACTCGCGGACGGCAACACGCAACAGGCGCAGACCTTCATCGATGCCGCACTGGCGAACCGTGACTGGTCGGCAGTAGCAGCGCTCGACCGCATCGGGCGGGCGAAACTGCCCGAAGGCAAGGTCGCAGTCGAGGATCAGAACCGCCTCGATGAAGCGATGTTCGCCGCCCAGCGTGGGACAGGCACGCTCGACGCCTATGCCGACACGCTGATCGAGGTGCGGGCGAAGGCCTACGCCGAGAACGTGCTGGCACCGCAGATCGAGCAGCGCCTGACGCGAGAGGCCGCCGCGAAGGCGCGTGCGGCTGCCAAGACCGCGAGCGTGCAGGCGGCCGAGGCGACCAATGCCACATCCGGGCGCCCGACGCTAGGCGTGCCGGGCCGTGGGACCGCGGCGGTCGGGATCACGACCGCAGAGCTCGACGCCATCCCGACCGAGGTGTGGCGCAACAAACCATCAGAAGAGCGTGCGCGGCTGCTGGCTGAGGCCCGCGCCAACGACGCACGCACCCGCTAAGGAGTAACGCATGTCCACGAGCATCACCTCGACCACGGCCGCGACCACGAACCCTGCGATCACGTCGAAGGAGACCATCGACTTCCGCGAGGCCAATCTGGCCTTCGAGGGCACGGTCTCGCGCAAGTATTACGATGAGGCGCGGGTCGGCACGACCATCCGCTGGTCGCTGATCTCGGCCCCGAACTCGGGCGCTGCCCGCACGAAGTCCGAAGGCAACTCGGGCAACGACATCACCTACGATGCCACCACCGAGACGTCGGTCACCCTCACCTTCAACCAGCACGTGTACTCCGCCTACGAACTGGAAGAGTTTGAGGAGAACATGAGCATCGTTGACCTGGAGGCGAAGTACACGAAGGCTGCGGCCTATGTGGTGAACCTCAACATCGACGACACGCTGGCCGGCCTCGTGGACAACTTCTCGAACACCACCGGCACGCTCACGGTGGACGCCACCGACGATGATGTGCGGCGCTGCCTGCAATACCTCGAAGACGCGAACGCGCCGATGGACCGGCGCTGGTTCGCCATGAGCCCGGCGTGCAAGAACAGCATGCTCGGCATCGACCGCTACGCCTCCTCGGACTTCAACCGTGGTGGCGGGGCGAACATCGTGCGCGGCTCGTTCGGCGACATCTACGGGTTGACGGCGTGGCAGTCAACGAACGTGGAAGGCACGAACGCGGCCGGCCACGACAACGGCATCTATCAGTCCGACGCCATCGCGCTCGGGATGCGCATGCAACCGCGCACGCACAAGTTCGACGACATCCAGAACCTCTCGCGGCAGGTCGCGGTGAGCGCCATCTACGGAGTGATCGAAACTCGTGATGATCACGGGACATGGTTGCAGGCGGCCTGAGGAGGTTGTCATGCCGATGAGTGAAGCAGCGCGTAAAGCGGCGAGCGAGCGCATGAAGGCGCGGCACGCGGCTGCGCGTGTGGAGCCGGACGCGCTCGATGCCGCAGTTGCGGTAGCGGAGCCGCCAGCAGCGCCCACGGCGCAGGAACGGGCCAACCGTGCCGCGTCACGGCGCACGGGCATGAACCGCAACTACCTGACGCCGCTACAGCAAATCCGCCCGCTCAACCGCGATGCGGAGATGCAGGCGGAGACGGTGAACGGGCCGTGGGCGTACTACCTGCGACCCGACGGCATCACGATCTCGTCGGCGCTGATCCGCTACCCCAACGGCGGTGTGCTGCCGCGCAACGAAGACCCCAGAGGGCGCTACTCGGAGAACGCCCAGTACTACCAGCAGCGCAACGCGCGCAAGGGCTTCATCTACGTCGGCACGACGCTCACGACCGAGGGGGCGCACCGGCTGGTGGAGATCCTCGCGCGCAACCGGCCCGACGCGGTGGAGCGGCTGAAGGACGAGATCGCCGAGTGCGAGGTGTTCCAGAGCGACATCCCTGAGCGCCGCCAGCAGATGCGGCGGCGCCGTGAGCAACTGCTGTTGGTGCTGTCGCGGGTGGAGCAGCCGTTCAACCCCGACAACCTGGTAGCGGAGCTGGCCGAGATCGCGCGGGCGCAGCGCATGGCGAAGGTGTCACCGGAGACGCTGGCCGTGATGCGCGAGATGCTGGCCTCGCAGGGACAGGCCTTCGACGCGAAGTTCGCCGAGATGGTCAAGCACTTCGAAGGCAAGCAGGGCCAACTCGCCTCCGCGCCCGAAGGTGTGGCAAGTCTTGACTAGCCGCGTCGCTCGGATGCCAATGACGATGCGGCCGGGCGAGGTGCGCTACGCCATGCCGCGCTTCCACGTGCCGATGATCACACCGCAACCCGAGGGCGATCCCATCGAGGGACGCTTCCGTGTCCCGCGGCGGCTTGTGCGCACGAAAGAGCACACGAACGAGCGGCTGGAGTTCGAGGGCGTGGTGAAGCGGGCGATTCGCGACTGGGACGCCTTCCGTGAGCGGCTGGGCTGGGAGCGCGTCTCGAAGCCGAAGGTGCGGGGGCCGTATGACCCGCCGCGGGCGAACGCGCAGGCCGAGATGCCCGACTGGACGATCTACACCGTCACCGCGCGCTTCAAGCCGCTGCGCCCGATGTCCATGAAGGAGGAGGACTGGTGGGAGATGTCGCACCGTGCCGCGATGTACGGCGTTGACCTCTGGCAGCCCGCGCCGGTGGAGACACCACTGGTGAAGAGCAAGGCCGTGATCACGGACGACGGTACGCCCTTCCACAACCCGCTCGTGGAAGGGGCGAAGACGATTGCCGCTCACGGGCGCACGCAACAAGAACTGCTGATCGGCACGCAGGACGTGCGTGACCCGCTGTAACGCTACCGGGAGCAGCCCCGGATAAGGAGTAAGTAGATGCCAGCAATCGACTACCTGCCGCGGAGACTGTACAACGCCTTCTCACGCGGCGGGTTTCTGAGCGAGCCGGTCAAAGGGCTGATCGCACTGCAAGGCAATCCCGAGTACGTCTCCTACTGGGACGACTTCCTCGGCACCCGTGGCGGCACCTGGCCGGCCTCGACACCGTACGCGGCGACGGTCGGCACCGGCACCGAGGTCATCGGTATCACGCAGGCCGTGGGCGGCACGATGACGCTCACGACTGGCGCGAATGCCTCCGACTCGGCCGGACAGGGCTTCGGCCTCAACTGGTCGGGCGACCGCGGGTTCTACTTCATCGCCCGCTGTAAGCTCGACACGCTTGCCACCTCGAAGTTCGAGGTTGGCATGACTGATGCCGTGGGCGATGACGGTGCGGTCACTACCAAGGCCACCCCCGCGTTCACTGCGACGGACTGTGCGCTATTCGTGCGCGACACCACCGAGGACACGACCATCACGTTCGTCTCTAACGGTGGCACCACCGATGCCGATGCTGACTCGGCCGTTGCTGTCGTGGCCGACACGTATTTCGTGGTCGAGGTGGTATGCAAGGGCCCGACCGACACCACTGGTGACAACGCCGCTGGTTTCGTCAATGGCGTGCGCGCCGGTTCCGGCAACATCAATGGCGCCTCGCCGCTCACCCCCTGGTTCTACGCGCTCACGCGCACCACAGCCACCCGCACGTTCACCGTCGACTACTGGGGCTGCATCGGCCCCCGCGTCGCGCAGTGGGGCGTGGCGAGTTAGTAACAGGCGCATAGCAGAAAGGCTACATCGCAATGCCTCTACAAGCGTTCGGTACGGTACGGCGGGCATTCGCCGGGCTGGTCAACGGTGCGGACGGTATCCCCACGGTGGACCCCAGCGGCGCGCTTGTGGTGATCGACTTCTACGCCAAGGCCGTGTTGGACGGCTACGGGTTCCAGGTGCGCGCCGGGACGATCACGACACCGCTCGTGGGTGACGTTGACCTGACCGATGCCGCTGCCGAGTGGGCCGTGGATGTGGCGACGGGCGGGACGCTGATCCCGATCCAGTACGACCTCTCGATCCGCCTCGGCACCGGCACGCTGCACGAGTACGCGATCAAGTCGGTAGCCACGGCGTCCACGGCGGGCACCGTATTTGTGCCGCTGCCGCTGTGGTCGGCAGGGCCGGCAGCAGCGCTCACCACGGCGCGGGTCTCGGCGGCAGGCGGCGTGACGGTCACGGCGGAACTCGCCACGACCACGCTGCGCCACTGGTCGCACTCAAACCCGCTCGCTATCGTCACCGCCGGCGGTGGCACGCAGGACTCGCACAAGTGGCAGCCGCTACGGCCGCCCCGGCTGGTCGGTGTGCGTTCGCTCTACGGCCAGATCGCCGCTGCGACGACCGGGCCGTCATACTACTGCTCCCTGGACTACCTCGACATTCCGACCGCGCTGATCACGGCGGCGGGCTGACGATGGTGATGCCGCGCGACGCCTCGTTTGTAAACGTCGCCGTGTCGGGGGCGCTGTTCCTCGGCAACTACGGCACGGTCACACAGATCACATCGATCACCACGGGCGTGACCGTGAACACCAAACGTGGCGCGATCACGACGGTAGACCCGGTGCTTGCCGCCGCCGCCGAGGCGGAGTTCGTTGTCACTGACAGTGAGTGCCACGCCGGCAACGTCGTGTGCGTTGCGGTGGCCTCGGGGCCGGCGGACGGCGAGGTAGTGATCGCCGTCGTCACCACAGTGGCCGAGGGATCGTTCACGGTCGCGCTCTCGAACCTCGCCACCACCAATCAGGCGGACGGGGCGATGGTCATCAACTTCGTGATCCTGTAACA
>ERZ1292644.1030-Hain-H14-01um-R2-1030-length-15397-cov-18_pt1 | contig 15397 bp, 16 predicted proteins | sample MGYA00564402_ERZ1292644 | MGnify/ENA primary metagenome ERZ1292644 (study PRJEB36523, sample SAMEA6512644) | groundwater metagenome | collected 2019-01-09 | study: AquaDiva: Metagenomics assemblies of 32 groundwater samples
CACAACCAAGCTCTAAGCCTAAAATTCCTGTCTCTAAAAAAGAACGGATACCCCAATAGTTCACAAAGGATCTCTGAGTATGCCCAACGCAATTGTCTGGTTTTGAATAATCCTCAACAACAAGTGCGCTTTTGTTATCCGGATCATAATTGGGATAAAAGGGAAGGACTTGAGGATGAGGAGCAGGTATCCTGATAATCAGCTCTCCGTCTACTACTGTGTAACTAGCCATTCTTTACTTTCTCACAATCGGGACAGGGATAAAAGGAACTCGCTCATGATTTTTCTACCCCGTCCGAAGACAGGATAGACGAACAACGATGCGAATCATATTTTTTCAACGCGGCCTTCTCAAGATACGCACGTATCTTTCCGCGCGCCCACCGGGCGAGGTTCCACGCGGCCACGGTGTCGGCGTGTCCTTCGAAGCGACAGCCAACACAGTGAAACGTTTCCCCTCGCCTGTTCGTCTTGTCGCAGTGACCGCAGGCCGGGCACGTAATGCTCGACCGTGCAGGCCACTGTTCCCAGACAAAAACCCCTCCGACTTCCTCAGCGATCTGCTGGCAACGTTCACCAAAATGAATACGCGGCCAACCCCCGATACTGCCCGAGGGTTTAAGGTTGGACAGGGGCTTACAGGCTTCAATAACCAGGACTTTCCCGGTTCTGGCCGCAAGCGTTACGGCCTTTCTCGCTTCGCGATCCAGCAGTTGCTTGACCGCGGTCCGAGACGATTTCTTCAGATGTCCTTGTCGTCTGCGCTCGGCCTTGCGCGCTGTAGCTTGGTTCAGCATGGGCCGCAGACTCTTGCTCTTGTAGCCATCCGACCGGGCCACACCGATGTTTACCCCGACATCGCAGGCCAGCACGTCACAGGACAACACCGGCTGTACTTTCGGGAACTCGACAAACACGCGGGCAACCAGGCCGCCTTTCTTGCCTTGTCGCACCTCACAGGTCGGGCGGAGCGTGCCGCCGCGCCGCAGCGCATTCTTGAGCGCCCGGTGCGTCTGTGTCGGCATGACGGGACACGTCGGCGGCTTTACCCAGTAGGTATACCTCGTGCCCTTCGCTTCCTGAATCTTCGCGTCACAGAGCAGGGGAAAATCTATGGGGCACTGAAACGGATTGCTAGTCGCCTTCTCGCTCGCAAACCCGGCATTGATAATCCCCCGCGCGCGCTGCTGGGCTTGATTCGCGATCCAGCCGAGGCTCTTGGTGCTCTCTGCCTGGCGCTTTTCTGCTGGCCCCTGAGCAAAGTATTTCGCGCAATATTCCACAGTGTAGAGCCGATACCAGTACATCGCATAGCGCGTTTGCTCAGCTTTGCCAGGGTTCGCCTCAATCTTGAGCGTGTAGCTCCTAATGTATCGAGGGTGTTTCATTGCTTGGGCACATTCCAGTAAGGAGACTTGCACTTCCCACACCGCATAGGCTTCTCTGGCTTTCGCGGATACCAGAGATGGCCGCACCGTAGACAAATAAACTGCGGCAACTTGGACACTTTTGTCATGCACTGAAGAGTACACTATGGGAACTCTAAACACAACCACCCTAGAACAAAAATCATTCGCTCCCGAGAGCAATCTCGGAGAACGGCTTGCTCTGCTGACGCACCCGCAAGCCTATGCTCGCCAGCGCTCTGCACTAGAAAGCTGACTCAATTGAACCGATCTCAATACTATCAAGATCATACCTCAATCTCCTCCGTATCGCCCGATCAAAAAGATGAAATGCCTGATGGAGATTGTCTTCTTCCACTACCCCCTCTAGTCGTGTCCAGACATCAAACTTTATCTTCATGTTCTTTCTCCGGAGGTGGGAATATTGAGAGACTTTCTCCCTCAGCTTTTTCCATGGCTATGGTTTTCAATCGCAGAAACTTATCTAGGGGGATTTCTACATATTCTGCCCATTGCTCATCAGTCAATGCCAGTGAGAGATTAAATATTTTCGCTTCTGCCGTATTTGTAATCGGCTCTACTTTGAGCGCTCCTACCGGAATGATAAGAATGTAAGGGGGCCGTCCTTCCCGTCGGGGCAGGGTGATTTCTTGCCAGGCTTCATCTGTTTTGTGTTCAGTCTGTTCCGACATGATTCATCTCCATTTTTATTGTTTCTTGATAATCAGACGATTGATTTCTTTTCCTGTCCATTACGGTCCAACCAAGTTATTTCTCTAGCTGGCCACGGCGTTACTACCTGATGATGTACGGGAATTTGTGGTTCTGCTAAAATATCAGTATCCCGTCCAGCAATAACCTGAAATCTATTCCCTCCCTGTATTTCTTCCAATAATTTCCATTTTTTTGCAAACATCACCCGGCTATAACTCATTTTGTCTACTTTCCCTTGCGCATAATTTTCCTCATATTGTGGTACGTGCCATGGAGAAAGACGAGCATAGATGAGAAATTCTTCTAGCGGGAGATATTGAGAAGGGGATCGCCAGATCAATTCATCATGTGCAGCAAATGCTAATCCTCCGCGATAATAGGAGGGCGGATAAGGAAGCATATAGGAAAGATATCCCTGTTGTGATAATGAAAATCCAAAATCTAGTTCCTCATGAAAACTGATAAGATCCTCCCAGAATCCAGTTGTTCCATCAACATTTTTTACTTTTCCCGCCACTTCTGTTCTAAAAGCAAAAGAACATCCCACCGCGCATCCTACTCTTCCTACTGGATGGTCCCATCTTTCCAGCATGCTATCAAATGAGGGTTGTCCCACAGTAGGAGTTCCTACCGTGCCTACTTGTGTATTTGTTTCTAGGAAATGTACCATTCGCTGTAACCAACCTGGAACGAGAAAACGAATACCATCACTAAGGATAACGACAATTTGCGCGTTTTGTTGTTTTGCGAACGTAACAATACGATTCCAGGAAGCAGGAATACCAGTTATTGTTTCTCCCGCCAATAAGGCAATATTTTTCTGTTTGTAAAAGACTTTTCGTGCCCGCATGTCATATCCCCCGCCAGCACTATCATCGGCTACTGCTATAATATAGGAAATGTCAGGATCAATTGTTTTCTCAATAGACTTAATGAGAAGTTCAACGCGAGGAATTGGTCCATATGTTGTAATGCCGAGAACAACCTTTGTCATACTTCCCCCCTTTTTTCTGCTTAACGACTACGTTTTGAAAAATGCGTCACGAGATTTTGATGGAATGTTGCATTCGCCGCCATAATAACATGGACCCTATCTGTCAATTTTTTATCAAGAATAGATTCCCCCCACCAATCGGTCACAATTCCACCAGCTCCTACAACCAACGGATAGGTAGGAACAATATTATCCATTTTTTGATGAGCTGAAACATGAGCCGCAAAGCTGGGAGTTTGATTCTTCACCCCCAACATGCAAGTTACTTCCACGCCTGCTCCATAAAATCTGCCAAAATCCGCCCATTCAGCGAGTGGCGGCCCAATCACCTTAATAGATTCCTCTAGTGAAGATTGCTCCTCTTCAGTGAAGAGATCTAGAATGAAACGTGCACGGGTAGGATCATGTTCTTGACTCAATCGCAATGGGGATATCTCACCATCCCATGCTATCAATGTCGTCGCTTGCCCTATCTCTCCTATATAGATACCTCTTCCACAGTAGGGAATTACCACGCCAGATTGAAAATCACGCAGTGTTAATTCATTGGGATCTTTTTGTGATATGTTAGTAAACGCGATCATCGTAGAACAAGAAAATAAAAGACCGGAAATAGCATTCCAAGTGCCATCAATTACATCAGTAAAACAATAGATCTTCTCTTTCCCACCGCCAATAAATTCACAATGAACTGAATTCCTTCCTTTTCCTCTCCCACTGCCGGTCACTGCAGAATATGGCATATCAATAAGACCAAGCCGGATTCCATGTGCGTGAGCTAACTGCAATAAGTGATCTTGTAGTATAAGCTCCGCATGAGCATGTAATACCGTTGACCATTCTTGATTTATTTCTTCCCCCCGTTGCAAGGTTGGAATTGTTGTATGGAGACTATGTCCCAAACTAATAGCAAACTCATCTATTTTCATAATGTACTGCTCCTTTCATTGCCATCTCTATCAAGCCAGAGAAACTTTTTGGTCATCATGTCATACTCGTATATTATGTCAATCATAAGACTATCGGCAATTTTATGTACAGGGGGCCAAGATAGAAGAAAAAGAGGGGCTGACACATCACGTTGGCTGTAGGTTGCGAAAACAGGACTTATGAGAGTTCTTTCCAAGGTCGGATCTTGTTCCCATCGGGCTTCGTCGTAATGAAATCCGGATGTAGTTAAAAACGGCAATCCTACGCCCCCGATCATGTCATTGTGCTCAAAGACATAAATCAATCGGGAGAGCCATCCCGGCGTAAGGAGGCGGATATCGTCATTAAAACAAACTACCAAGTCCGTTTGCGCCTCACGGAAGATACGATTCCATGTTGCCGGTATCCCCAAGTTCGTTTCATTATGGAGAAACTGAACATTAAATTTCCGGCAATATTCCGCCCGTTTCTTTACGGCATCAATATTGGGAGTACCATCGTCAACGACAAGGACTTTCGGGACAATCTCTGCCTCTAAGTTATTCCAGACGGATTGAATCCAATTATTCACGCGCGGCAAAGTACCGTAGGTACTAGCCGCCACTGTGACACTATTGATTTTTGCCATACTGTTCCTCGAAAATTTCTTGTACGACAGGCTCAAAAAACCGCTTTACTTTCTCTATGGCCGTAAGTGCTTCGTCTCTCGTTGCGGCGGTTTTCATGTCGTCGATAAATTCATCGAGTTTTTCTTTAGGGATAAGAGTACGAAGTTTCTCTGCGTCAATTCTATAAACATAGATTTCTCTCCTCCTATCTGAGATAGACATCGGGGTCCGGAATTTCTCTTAATTTTTCCCAAAAAGTCTCGCGTAATTTTGAGGCTGAGCAAACAATTGTTTTCTTTTCTACGCTAGAAAAAACATGAGTCCATGACCCATCACGGAAGACACGCCGGATTCGCCCCCACCGGGAACGAAGACTTTACGTGCCATTGTCAGCCCTCCGTAAGAGGGAGGCCCGTGAGCGAACATTTCGTGCTCCGACAAAATCGGCATTGGCGGTATACCCGCAACGCCAACAGCGGAACAGTTCTCGGTGTCGCTGGTGCTTCTCTACCGACCCACAGACGGGACACGTGATACTGGTGTAGGGTGGGGCGATCAAAGCACGGGGGACACCCTCCAGCGGTGCAAGCACGGCAAGACGCTTCGCTAAATAGCGCCCTGCCCACTGCTTGTACCGCGGTAGTCGCTTCGGGTCTTCTATCGCAATCCCACAGCCGGAAGCCAATGCCACGGACACCAGCTTTTTAGCCTCAATTGCGATAGCCTGTTTCTGTGGAGTCTGCCGACCGAAGTCCGCAGGGTGAGTATGGTGTTGCCGCGCAGCTTGCCGCGCTTTCTGCCTGGCGAGCACGGGTCGCAGATCTAGACCTTTATATCCATCCGAACGCGCTACGGCAGAACGAAGCCCAACATCAACGCCAATCCATTTCTTTGGCTCGTGCTGCTCCGGCAACGGGCATTTGACATAGACAATCGCATACCACGTGCCCTTCTTTCGCATGACTTGCGCTGACTTCCTGAGCGTTGCGCCCGGATGCTCCAGTGCTCGGTTGAGTGCCTTGTGCTTCTTTGCTGGCAGGTACAACTGACAGTCTCGGCTGAGGCCTTCCATGTGGACCCACAAGTCGAAGCCGGTCGCTTTGCGTGGTTCCTGCACTTCTGCCGCATCGCAGAGTTCCGCATGCAGGTAGGGCAGCTTCATCTGCTTCTTGAGAGCTTTTGCCGCCTTGCGGGCGCGTTTGTAATCATTGACGGCGCGATACTGTACCCGCTGTTTGAACTCTCCTTCACCAGCCTGGGACTTGCCTTTGAGGACAAGCTTCCCTTCTTGGGCAACAATACCGTCAAGGAGATCGAGGGCCTTATGCTGCTCCCTGGCAAAGTAGTCGCACAACATCCCCAGCATGTCGCTCTTGACGCGGGTCGGGTAGAGCTTGAGTCGGTAGGCCAGAGTTAGTGTTTCGGCTTGTTCCATGAGGCACTTTTACATCTTGGACAAATGCGCACATCTTCCTGTTTCGGAATCCATATATGCCCGCAACGCACACACCTGAGGCGTGGTAAGCGAATCTTCATATACCCTGAAGTATACCTTAAAGGAACAGGGAAAGCAAGCCTCCTCCCCATGCGAATCCAGCGTGTCAGTCGTCACTGACTTTTCCACGTTCGTCCTCACTGCGCTCAGTCCTCACTCTGTCGCTCGCGCCTGCCAGCCATGCTCGCTTTTATGTACTCATTATCCCCCCAATACCCGCCGATAAATTTCTAAATGCTTTTCTCCAAACTTCGGCCAGACAAAATTCCGATAGGTCTCTTCATGTTCTTGATGCAGTCGAAACCGTGTGTCTTGATCATCTATAAGTGTCAGGAGGGCATGAGCAAACGCGGAGATTGACGGTTCTGTTTTGACGACCCCACCACGGACATCTGCAAAATGTGTGGAGGTTGTTGTGACCGTCGGTAATCGGGCAGCGATAAAATAACGAATTGCTGAACTGGTAGACAAGGTGTTACTGTCCATAAAGAGAAACCCAACATCGGACATCCAGAGGCGATGCAGAATCTCTAGGCTGGGAAGAAAATCTTTTTTCACATGTACTTGGCGTTGAATGCCAAGTTTTTGCCCAATGAGCTGAATTTGCGCATGTACGTACTGATAGCCTCCTGGATTAAAAGCATTCTCCGGCAAGAGGAGCTGAATATGCAGGTTCCTGTCATACACCAAAAAGGGGGCGATTTCCGCTAATACTTCATAATGTCCTCGTCCTACTGAAGCGAAACCAAAGGTCGAGATAATCTTGGCGTTGATCGGGAAGTGGTATTGTTCTCGCAGATCCTCCCGATAGATCGCAGCAGCGGGTTGATAGAAGGGAATGCCCATTCCCCCTAAGATCGACACGTTTTTCATGTCCACTTGCATCCCTGGCACGGGCCAGTGAATAAGAGCGTGGTCGATCAATTTCTCAACGATCATTGTATTAGCAACGGAGGGGAGAATGGAGTGAAACGTACATAGTGTTTTCGCTCCGCGTGCATGGGCGGTATGATAGATTTCTCGCATCTGTTGCTCCGGTGGAAAGATGGAGCTTTCATAGTGCACATGAAGAATATCGCAATCGGGAATCTGTTCGGGAGATTCTAAGGTCAGAATATCCACAAGCTGTTGGTCTGTTGCATTCCCCAAGGATTCCATGAGCGCTTGTGTGTAAGCAGCAATCCCGCAATTATGCCGCGCCGTGCTGACTTGCACCACGGTCGGTTTTTCCTTCCACGGTCGGGCGATAGGGGCAAAGCGTATGCGCCGTTCTACCTCATTCAGCACGTCTTGCCATGCCGCCCCGAGAATATTGAGGGAAACATTCTCAATCGCTTTCTCCCGATTAGCAAAGGATACGTATTTCTTGCCCCATTTCCGGTACGCATTGATCATGGCATTCGCCAAGTCTTGAATACTGACTTCATACCCAAATATATTTGAGGGGAGCCATGGGGTATTGGTCGCTGGAATGGCAATCGCGTCCGCATCTTCCATGATTTCAGTCAGGGCAGTACCTGCCGTAGCGACAACGGGGAGCGCAACGCTCATCGCCTCCCATACCGGCATCCCTTGTCCCTCATTTAACGAGGGCTGTACATAAAGATCCAACGCATTATAGAGTCCGTTCATCCAAAAAATGGACTGGCCCATAAAGGCATCATAACGTAGGGGCGTGAGAATATATTGCCGTAATTTAAGATGGTCAATCAATTCATCAAGATTGAGCCCGTCGTGTTGATTGCTATCCAAATGCAAATAGAGACGGGATTCAGGGATTTCCGCCACGACATATTGAAAGGCTTGAATCAGGAGGTCATGCCCTTTGCGGATGCCACGATTCATACCGACATGACCGATCACATAGGCATCTTCTGGCCAACGAAACGCTGCCCGTGCTTTCTGTCGATCTAACGGTGCATAGAAAGAGGTGTTCACCGGGAGATAGATCATGGTGGAAGGGAACCCTTTCTGTTGTAATACTTCTTGTCCGTATTTAGACATGGAGATGATATGTAATGCCCCCGGCAACGCCTGTTGAATCCCTCCACTAAGCGGATCACCATCCACGGGAACAATCGGCATCCATTTAAAAGCACGGCGGCCAAAGTGACTGAGCACATGGACATCAATCATGGAAATGAGGAGATCCCCGCCAAACCGGGTCATGTGGGCATCGACAATGTCATTCCCATACGGATCATGGCCACGTGGGAAGAGCTGCACATCATCTAAGATCATGATGTTGCCCTCAATGCCATAATAGGCGAACACGGCGACTTCATGACCGAGCTTTTTGAAGAGTTCCACGAGAAAATTGCAGGCTTGGCCATATCCTGACTTTGCGCTTGGGCTGTTGGCCTGGATCATGATTTTCAGCACAAGGGTCTAAACTCCTCTTTCCATTTATTATTGTGAACGATATGAAATATTACAGGAGAAGATACGCCGAACTGTCTTCCGAGTTCAGCTCGTGAGATTCCTTCTTTATAAAGTCTCCTAATATTATCAACTTTTGTCCAAGTCAGTTTATGATTCGGCATTTTCTCGCCTCTTGGCCTATCTTCTAATTTTGGTCGTGGCGGAATTTTTCTTCCCTTAACGTAGGAATCTTTGAGATTATCTGTTTGAGTTCCTATGAAAAGATGAGTAGGACAAACGCAAGGGGGATTGTCGCATTTGTGACAGACAAGTAATCCATCAGGAATTGGCCCATGATGGAGAATCCATGAAAGTCTATGCGCTTGCATTCTCCTTGTGCCTAACTTTTTACTTCCCCCAACAGAGCCGTATCCATATCCATTATTGATACTGCCCATCCATATCCAGCATGGCCCGAGATGCTTATAGATCACCGGCCCGTTCTTCTCAACGCGAGCCCAGAAAAACTCTTCTGGTGATGCCGGTTTTGGTCCAGTATTTCCCATGTCAATCAATTTCAGTTACCATCTTCATTGCGCCCAGTAAGCAGCCAATACTTAAAATGAATCGGAGTAATTGCATCTCCAGGGGTACCAAATTGGCCGATGTACACAGGGGTGTCTTCGTCCATCAAGTATTCTCCGCCCTTCCAGCCCGAAAACTCTTTGCCAATTGCTGATCTCGCGTGCTTAAGCATCTCTCCGATTCGCGCTTCGTTAAGAGGGGTAAAGGCCAGCTCATCGTAACTGCCCCTATCACTGTGGGGTGAGCCGAACCCATCTTTCACAATCAACGACGGGTCTTGTTTTTCAAGCCAGCCAATGAGGATTCCAAGCGTCGTATGGTTCAGCATGATTTCTCCTAACGTTCCGCCCACAGCATAGTCCGCCAAGGGTGAGTGCTTATAGATTCAAAAAATCCGCGATCATTGGTGTGAGCCAAACGGAGATAAGTAGTGAAAAAGAAAACAGCCCGCCAGTCAGCAACCAGAAACTAATCCATCGACACATCAACAGCTCCACATGAATGCGGAAATCACCGCCGTCCATCCCAGCAGAGAAGTATTTAGTTTTCCCTATCAAGATCATTCGCCATGTCTTCTTTTATCCCTATTTTCGCTAAAGCCAATTTTCCCATCGGCGTTTGGGAAAAGGCTTCAATCATGCCAGCAAGAGCAGTCCCGCCCTTACTGGTGAATAAATCCATCACTTCGGCAACCCCTTCCGAGGTCTTTCCCGTGTTTGCAATGACCTTGATTTCTGCGTCCTGGAGGGCTTTCGCTTGTTCACTTCCCACAATAATGTAGGCTTTGACCGATTCAATAATTGCTAAGTAGCTTTGATATCCAGGATTCTGTCCAATTTCCTGAGCAAGAGTAATCTGGGCTTGTACAGGGGCAAGCTGCATCAGTTTCTCTGCTTCTGCACGAGCAGCCCCTTCTATTTGAATGCCATTTGCCTCTCGTTTTTTTGCTTCTAGCTGGCCTTCTGCAATAATGATGCGGGTTTGCTGATCCTGTTCCGCCGCCACCACTTGTTGATCTTTTGTAATCTCCGCTTGTCGGACCAACTCCACCCGTCTTACCGTCATATCCCGTTCGCGGGTTTCCTTCTCCTGGGCACGTACTTCTTGTACTGCCTGTTGGTGAGCAATGCCTACTCTTTTTTCCTTTTCCGCTGTCCGCTCCCCGACTGCTTGTTCAGCGGATTGTTTGCTAATTTCCACCGCTTGGTTGGCTTCAATTTCTGCTGTTTGTGCTACTTTCATATTCGCTGCTACTTCGGTGCGGCTTTGCATTTCGATATGAGAAGTTTTCTTCGCCATGATATTGGCAATCACCCTACTTTTCTGTTCCCCCCCACGCTGGCTATCACGAATATCCATGAGTTCCATGGATTTTACTGGTTCGACCCCCCATTCTTTTAATTGATCCATCACTTCTTCCGTAAATTGCGTGCCGAACTTGGCACGCTCTGTCATAATGGAATCAATGACATCAAAGGCGAGCACTTTACGGACGGCTCCTTGGACGATTAACAAAAGCTGGTTTGATAATTCTGCAACACTTGCCACCCGTTGCGCGGCCTTTGTGGTATCATAAATACGAAAGAACGCGGCGACATCAACTTCAAATGGCACCCTATCCTTATCGTAAGCTTCATAATCCCTCAATGGAATATCAAAATTTGAAACAGGTAAGCGAATAATAGTCACACCAATGCGAGGCATCCAACTAGGCCATCTGTAATAAACATTCCCCGCTTGCTGTCCAGTGCCATAAGAAACTGTACTTGTTCTGGACTGAACAATATCAACAACGTTCGTAGCCACAACTATGCGATAGAGTATAGCAAGTCCAACCCACATAACAACTGCGATTCCTACCAATAAGAAAATAATCATAACTTCCCTTTCTTTTATTCGCGCTGTTCGCCATCATTGATCAACGGTCCCGCCAGAAAATCTCTGAGCGTCACGAAGTTTTGCATTCTCTAATTCTAAAGAAGTGATTTTTGTCAATGCTTCTTCAAAAAGCACTATGAGTGCATAATTATCAAATACGATTTGTATTAAAAAATCTCATTCAACACGCCTCCTTGACATTCCCATCTACCATCACAGTAGATAGGATTCACAGTTCAAAGGATTATAAGTCAATACCCTAGCATGCCCACATGAACGCAGAGATTACCGCCGTCCACCCGAGCAGGGAATTAAAGCGGTCCTTCTCTCCGAAAGAAAAGGCGATTACGACGGCAAAGAGAATCAGTTGCAGAATGCCTTTGCTAATGTCCATAATTATCTCTTTTCCAGTGTGCCCGCATGGTGCTGGCGTGCGCCTCTCGGTGCCATACGCCCTCGAAGGGGGCCACCTAACAAACCGTTCCACTTGACCGCCGCCCGCGTACGGTTTGGAGTGAAGCCGAAGGGATATGTTTGGGCGGCGGCAAGTGAACGGCAGCGTTAGGTTCAGGGGTAATATCATGGGAATATTGGATATTCTGAAAGAAATTCCTCTTTCTGCTGTATTGAAAGAACGATTGACGGAACAAGACAAAAGAATGTCGGCTCTTGAAGCGGAGAATAAAATTTTGAAGACGGAGAATGCAGTTCTGAAAGGACAATCCATAACATCGCAATCTCAAGCTCTCGATGCATGCCCATATTGCAATCAGCTCGCAGGTATTCTTCAAGAGAGGAAGCGCCACGAACTTTTCGGAGAAGCGGGAGTCTTCACTCATTTTTACCAATGTTCCAATTGTCAAAAGACCTACGAGAAGGACAAAAGAACCTAACATTACGCTCCACCATATCGCGGCCCGGTTGCGGTTCTGATGAAAGCCGAAGCGTCACGGCGGGGCCGCTCACGGTGAGCTTGGTCGTTAGGTGTCTCAATATAATCATTAAAGGTGGAAATCATGGATAGAACCCAATTGGAGTTACATAGGCTCAATTGGCGTATCGGAATTTTGCAAACCATTGCTGTAAAATCCTACGCCACGGCCTTTTTGGCTCTTCAAACTTCGCAATCAAATTCAGGCTTGTCTGAAGAAGCTGCTTTGGAAGCCTTTCATCGTAAGCTTTCAAGAGAGCTTGAAGATGCGAAAAATCAGACATACCAAGCCTTCTTTTCTGATCCTTCTGTTCCAGAATCAGAACGCGCTCTTCTAGCTGAAGAATTTGCTCATCTTGTTGAGGAGATAAAGTCATCTATCATTCCTCCCTGGATTAACACCTAACCATCGCGCTGCACCTGATCCCGGCCCGGCAGCGGCTCTGCTGAATCCGACACGGCGCGTTCGGGCCGGTCCAAGTGAGCGCGGGCGTTAGACTTTGAAAAAAACAAACGCAACATACGTTACCCCCATACTCAATATAAATGTGACAATTCCACAAAAGACAAAGAATATAACCCACCGGAGACCGTCCCAATGGACGTTACTATAGCTAGTCTTATCGGAGTTGTTATCGGTGCCATCGCTGGTGTCGGCGGCTCTATTGCTGTCGCCGTCATTACTCGTCGTAGTGAAGAAAGAAGACATTTGCGTGAGATTGTTCTGCGGACATCTCTTGAGAATTGGCGCGAAACTATGGCGTTCGGAAAATCCCAGATTGAACAAGGCCACAGCGTTTCCATTTTTCCTTTGGAAAGTTACATAATCCCAATGCGTAAAATCACTGACATACTTGAGCGCGATAATTTGACGATTGAAGAAGCTAGAAGATGTGTCAGGGAATATATAACCCTGAACGAGGCTGTTTCCGATGAGTTCTACAAGCATGACCAAAAAAAGAGCCAAAATAAAGCCTAACCATCGGCTGGAGGTGACAGCGGGATCGTTGGGATTCTGCTTATTTTGATTCATTTCGGTTCACCCGCTGCCCCTCAGCCGAAGCGTTAGCTGGCAAATCTCGCTCGGACTCAGAGAGATTCGGATTTAGTAAAGTACACGAAGTGAGCACAGCCTCCGAGAAGCGCAGCCTAAAAGGGTGGGTTAAAGTCATTGACGACATGCACACTCCGGTGCGATCTTGGGGCGGGTTCTTGTTTTTACGCATATTCTCGCATGTCACTCTCCACCATTTCTTCGATTAACTCACGGAAAGTAACGGTTGGTTCCCAGCGTAGCAAGATTTCCGCTTTCGTGGGATCTCCACAGAGATAATACACATCACTGGGGCGATATAATTCCATATTTGTCTGGACATGATCTTGCCAGTTCAGCCCCACATGCGCAAAGGCCACTTCACAAAACTCCCGGACACTATGCGATTCACCGGTTGCTATCACATAATCCGAAGGGTATTTTTGTTGCAGTGTCAGCCACGCTGCCCGCATGGCGTCTTTGGCGTGGGTCCAATCGCGCTTGGCGTCCAGATTCCCGAGGAGGAGAGGCCTCACGTCCCTTCCCTGTTTGATGCGCGCTACTGCCTGAGTAATCTTTCGGGTGACAAACTGTTCGCTGCGACGTATACTTTCAAAATTAAACGAGATCGAACACGCCACGAACATTTTATGACTCTCCCGATACACACGACAAAGATGATGAGCAAAGACTTTTGCGACGGCATAGGGACTTTCTGGGTGAAACTGGTCAATTTCATTATAGCGTCCGAATTGTATCCGATTCCCAAACATTTCAGAGCTCGATGAGTGCCACACCCGACTCTCGGGACATTCTTTTCGTACCGCTTCGAGGAGATGCAACACGCCCATGCCGGTTGTCAGACAGGTGATTTCTGGAAGATCCCATGAGGAGCCGACAAAGCTCTGACTTGCACAGTTATAAATTTCATCCGGCTTTGCGATACGGAGCGCCCGAGTAAGAGAGCTGGGGTCCAACAAATCACCATCTATCAAACGGACCGCATTAGGAACATACTTAGTCCGCTCTAGAATGGGGGCGGTCGAATGACGAATCAGCCCCCAGACGGCATAGCCTTTATCAAGCAGTAACTCAGAAAGATAAGAGGCTGCCTGACCAGTGATGCCAGTGATAAGTGCGGTTTTCATATAAAAATATTCCCTTATGCTGTCCTTTCCCGACTTATATTTTCCGGCCTGAAGTGACGGTATGACTTTGGCTTCCATTCTTTCAGTGATGCCTTAGTTATCCAGACGAGACCACCTGCTTCTTTGAACGTAAACGGTTGTGATCGCCCATCTTTGGCCTGTCTCCAAAAAAACATGAGTGCTGATACCCCTACTTCCTTGACGTAGGCTGCCTCTGCAATGCTGACGCATTCATCTCCGTCAATCAGCACTATTGGTATCTTCGCTGGTATGTCCTTTTTTGCTCTCATAATTTCTTCTGTTGACTACGTTTCCAAGTAAGGTGCGTATTCCCTTGGCGTCTTAAAAAAGAGAGAGCCATCTGTGCGTCGCCAAGTTGAAGCAACTGCGGCAAGGCAAGATTGTTGTGTTGCTCCGTTATAGGCATTGGGGTCAACGGGAAGCAAATAGGTTTTTCGCGACCCATCCTGCTCTTTGGTGGAATTTCTCACCTCCACAAAGAGCAGCGGCTCATCGTTCAGCTGCTCTTTTCGTAAAAGTCGTGCGCCTTGAAGTCCCCGGAGAGGGAAGTTTTCATCATATGAATCCACAATAATTACCGCAGATTCATGGATATAGCGCTTGAGTCCGAACTGACTCAAGAGAACTCGTCGAATTTCCGCATTGGTTTCACCATCAATAGCTCGAACGGTAATGCGCTCAGGAAACAAGACAATCCACGCTGGGATACGAACCCCATGCACGGCATATAAAGCGGACCCGTCTCGCCACCGACAGAACGGGCCATTTTGACAATGTGGGCGATTTTGTTCATCTACCTGCAAAATTTCCGGTCTATCGGAAATAATACAGAATTTCTCGTGCACTATTCTGGGGCCAGAGTGTTTGGCTAAGTATTCCCACGCATTGTAATGCGTATACTCTAACGGGAGTTTGACCACGTCCCTGAAGAAGGACAAAAAAGAATCCCAGGCTGACCATTGATTCCCACCTTGCCACATCCAATAAGCATTCGAAGCACATTGCAACCCGAAGCTATGTAAATGCAAATGCGAATCGAGTTGACACATGGCCTTTATATCAAACTGAAACCATCGATCAGTTGCAGTACGAGCCTCGGCAGTGATCGCATCATAAGTCATGGCATCCGTGGCGGCATCGGTCGTGGCATCCGTGGCGGCATAGATCGCGTCGCGGGTCGCATCATGGGTCGTGGCATCGGTGGCAGCGCGGGTCGCGGCATCCGTGGCGACATAGATCGTGTCGCGGGTCGCATCATGGGTCATGGCATCCGTGGCGGCAGCGGTCGCGGCA
>ERZ1292644.757-Hain-H14-01um-R2-757-length-19264-cov-7_pt1 | contig 15338 bp, 22 predicted proteins | sample MGYA00564402_ERZ1292644 | MGnify/ENA primary metagenome ERZ1292644 (study PRJEB36523, sample SAMEA6512644) | groundwater metagenome | collected 2019-01-09 | study: AquaDiva: Metagenomics assemblies of 32 groundwater samples
CACTTTTGGAAGCCATAGCCTCATAGTTGGGTAAGGTCCCAGGACGACGAGCCACCCACACCGTCTATTCGCCCACTGGTGAATCAGATCTACCCACTCTTCATAGGGAGTCGTCTCGACTACCCCGTCATAGGACTTACCAAGCCCGTAAGGAGGATCTACGAAGACAAGGGAGCAAGGGGGACATTCAGAGTGCCTGAAGTCTCCCGTTGCAACAGTGTGTGTCTTCTCTAAGCCCATGACGACTCGGTAGTGTCCTAAGTTGTTGAATCGCAGCCATGCAGGTTGCGGATGGCCTTCCCGAGGGCTTCCTTCGATGCTTCCGGCATCTAGCTTTGCTTCGGCTGAGTTAGAGGCCGCTCCATCAAGGCCAAGAAGGACTGCATTTCTTTCCAGTTCTCCTGGGTCATGGGGTAGGGAATCTGTAGCAAGGCCCAAGGAGCGCCCGTTAGGGGGATTTGCACAGTCCGGTTGACCCGTGCCGTGTTGCCCTTCGACAGGGCGGGTATCTTGGGGGCCGATGCTGTTTGGACCGTGCCGGGGTCCGGCGCTTGCTCGATTGTCTCTGGGAGTGTCATCTTCAGTTCTCCATCGTTACTTGACAGTCTCGGGCCCTAGTCCTATCATAAAAACAGGTGCCCACGCACCTGTGTCCTCTTCACGGGGCCGCTTCACAGAGGTGGCCCCTTTCTTTTTGCCTTGATCCTATCTCCGATCATTTTTACCAATGCGTCCTGTGGTTCTTCTCCTGCCAGGTAGCGAGAGAGCGCGGACCTGCGCTTCTTCACCAGGTTTACTTCCAGGGTGGGTCCGGGACACCCACAGAGGACGATGAACCTTCCTTCTCTGTATCCTACCCTCAACTGGTCCGGCACCGCCTCGCAGACAGCACACCTCTTCCCTGCAATGAGGCCTTCTAGGTATCGCTGATTCTGGGACTCTAATAGTTCATCCATCCAGGCGTCCCCTCACCCAGGAGAGCGGCCTGTTTCCCTCGTCGGACCACCCCTCCAGGAGCTTATCCAGGGTGCGGTAGTAGACCTGCCCCACCGGTACGTCATCAGGGGGCACTATCCCTAAGACCTCCACCCTGCTTCTACCCCCTAACTCCAGGGCATAGACCTCTCCGGTAGCCTGGATGTAAGAGACTCGCCACCTGGGGGAGGCCCACCCCTGGTCGGACCTCCAATGCACCCCATAGTCCGCCTCACCGCTCCTCTCACGGCGCGGGTCCTCGGAGTAGAAGGCTTGGAGGCTGGGGTAGGTCACTGGCTGCTTGAGAGTATCCACTTAGCTCCTCTGCTTTGGGGTTTTCCACCAGGAGCCTACACCTAACCTTGACGCTGGTCAAGGGGGGTGTTAGAGTCATTTCCCAGAGGACGAAAAGGAGCGTGGTATGCCTATCATCATTGACCCCCTGGAGAACCTCGACCAGCTCCAAACTGAGGCGGTTCTAGCTCCAGACGATGTACCCGTCCTTGTGCTCGCCGGCCCTGGAAGTGGCAAGACCCGCGTCCTTTCTCACAGGGTTGTCTTCCTCATCAATAACCTCGGCTACGATCCTTCCTCTCTCGTTGTCACCACCTTTACCAGAAAGGCCGCTGAGGAGTTGAAGAAGCGCGCTAAGGAGGTCCTCGGCTCCAGGGTTGCCCGTGACCTCAATGCGGGCACCATCCATGCCCTCTGCCTCAAAATCCTCCGCGCTGAGGGGTACCAGCACTCCGTAGCTGAGGGCTATCACATCAAGCGCATCCTCCAGGGTATCATGGAGAAGAGTCCCTACCTTACCTCCCTGATCAAGATGGAGACCAATGGGGTGGGATGGGGGTTCGTAAACTCCTGGATTGAGTCGGCAAAACAGTCTACTATCCAAGCCTCGGAGTCGAAAGAGTGGTTCGAGACCCGCATCCTCCTCAACCCCACTGTGGACAGCCCGGGAGTCGCCTCAGAGCTCTCTCCCTGGTTGGCAGACTGCTACCAGCAGCTAGAGACCCAGATGAAGGAAGAGGGGCTGATGGACTTTGCCGACATGCTCCGGTGGACGGCGCTGGAGCTGAGGAAGCCAGAGGTTCTTGCACGGTGGAGGAAGAAGTTCTCTTACGTCCTGACGGATGAAGTCCAGGACGTCAGTTGGCTTCAGTTTGAGATACTTGAGGCTCTTGGAGGCCAGCACATCTTCGCGGTAGGGGATGAATGGCAGTCCATCTATGGTTGGAGGGGAGCCTCGAAAGCCAACATCCTGGGCTTCATGGCCAGGCACCCTGACGGGAAGGTCTACCCCCTTGAGGTGAACTACCGCTCGACGAAGATCATCGTGTCAAAAGCCAACACCCTAGTCAAGAGGGACTCTGTACTCGCCCAGGAGCTTATACAGGGTATTCCGACTCCTTCTGGGGGCTCCTGGGTGGCAAAAACCATCAGGCCGAGGGATGACGCCCCTGAGGGGGCGGAGATCCACCTCTCACGCTTCCTCAATGACGACAAAGAGGCACAGGCAGTGGGGGAAGAGATACAGAGGCACCTCAATCAGGGTAAGACTCCCAAGGACATCTTCGTCATTTATCGCACCAATGCCCAGTCGAGGCCTGTTGAGGAGGAGCTCCTAGAGAGAGGCATACCCTACGTGGTGTCGTCAGGAGTAGGGTTCTGGCTAAGGGCCCAGGTCCAGGACATTCTCTCCTACCTCTGGATGGCGGATAGGCCGAATGATGGGGCATTCCTCAGGATCTACAACTGGGGGTCCGCGGACTTCCACAATAGAACCCGGTACCTCGGGCATGTGTTTGTTGAGGCATGTAAGGAGCACGGCGCCACCCTGTGGGAGGGGATGCAGGTCATCCGCAAGGAGAGGCCGGAGGGGTCTGAGCGCTGGGTCCAAGGCATCAAGGATTTCACGACTATGGTGGGGGAGATCAGGGACGGACTGACGCTCTATGACCAGCTCGACATTGCGATCAAGCACTACATGACGTTCTTCCACAGGGATGAGGGGGTCAACCCGGAGGACGACAGTGCGATGGAAACAATGTCGTCACTACGATCTGCGGCATTGAAGCACAACACCCTGGGGCAGTTCCTGAATTATACACGGCGAATGCAGGAGATCCAAAAGAGGAAGAGCAACAAGATAGGAGATGCGGTGTACCTCAGCACCGTACACCGCGCGAAAGGTCTCGAAGCGCCCGTGGTGTTTGGTATCGGGATGTCCGACTCCACCTTACCCCACTGGGCATCAGGAGGAGAAAAGCCTACCTTATGGGATGGAAGAAAGGCCGCGCCCAACCCCTGGCTTCCATCACCCATGCCCACAGGGATTGAGGACGAGAGGTGCGTGGCCTACGTTCTCATCACCCGGCCTATCGAGCATCTCTACCTCACATGGTCCGAGAATCAAGGGGGGAAGGTGGGGCTCAACCCGAGTCGGTTCCTGACGGAGATGGGGTTGGAGCCGGTGGTGGAGAATAGAGAGGACGATAGACTATTTTAGCCGCCTAATCGTGGCTGCGGCTCATATCCCTCGATGCCTGGAACTTGTCGGGGTGTCTGTTCCTGATACGGCTAAGCAAAGGCCTTGAGGTTAGCGCCAGCTCCCCTCCGCAGCGGCTGCATAGGTTCTTCGGGACAGTCTTCCTTCCTACAGACGCGGAGAACCTCCTCTCTAGTTGGCATTCCCTGCCCCCTCCAGTGCCTTCCTGAGTCGGTCCCTGAGCGCGAGGGGCTCCCTTTGGGAGAAGCGTCCTGTACTGCTTGCAGGTAGCACCTCTCCCATCTCATCGAGGTAGGCAAGCAGATCCATCACTACCCCCATGCACCCCATCAGCCGTAGGACGTCCTCTCTGGCATGAGTGACAAACTCTGCATCCTCGATAGAGGCATGAACCCCATCATCAGATATGGTATACCCAAAGGGGACCCACCCCAGGTTGCCATCGATGTGTTTCCACGGCCCAGGTGAGGCCTTTTGCATCCGCTCCCCGATCTCCTTCAACCAGTCGGTCATTTAGGCACCTTTGCTCCTGTTGAAGATAGGAATGGCCAGCATCACCATCACGGTCGACACGGCCGCCTCCAGGTCCGCCTCATCACTCGTCACCCCCTCCAGGGTACCCACTACCTTCTGCGAGACCCGGTGCTTGACTCCGCTCTTGCTTGTATCGCGGTACGCCCAGCCAGCCTTCACCAGGGCGTTAGTGTCCGCACCCCATGAGTTCTGGGCCCCGCCTGAGCCCTTGATGTCCTCTCCTAGCCTCCTGGCGATCTCCAGGACCGTGAGGGGGGCACCCGCGCCCACCAGGACAGCCAGGATGTGCCTCTGGCGTTCAGGGAGGTCCTCCAGGCCCTTGAACAACTGCTCCTCCATCTGTCGTCGTAGTCCCTCCTGGATAGCGGGAGCCGGGGCGAGTTGGAGGACAGGGCGCCCCGGGGAGACCCTCCCGTCCAGCTCTCTCAACACTCGCTGGACCGTCTCCTCAACCAGGGCCGCTCGGTCGGGAAAGGCGGCGCTGATCCCGTTAGGAAGGCCATCTTCTAGGGCGAGGAGCCCGCGCACAGACAGCCGGAAGCCCTGGAGGTGCTGCCAGAGCTTGGCGTCTCTGGTGTTCTGCTGTTGCAGCTCCTTCACCCTATCCAGGAGGAGGTCGTGCGCAGCCCCCGCCTCCTTGAGGCTCTGTACGGCCACATCTGCGCGCTCCTGCAACTCCTGCAGCCTACGCTCCGTTCCCTCCTGGGCCAGTGCCAGGTCCTTCTGTGTTTGGTTCAAGAGCCTCCTCAACTCAGCGTTCTCCTCCTGCAACATCTGGTCCTCCTCCTCGTCCTCTTGGGGCGTGGGAATAGCTATCTTCCTCATCGCCACTGCCTGTGCGGTTTCTATATCCAGCCACGCGGGTCGCACATAGACCTGCTTACACCACTCCTCGGCTGCTACATAGAAGTGTCCCCTAGGGAGCGTCATAATCTGGTCAGCTCTAGGCCGGCTAGTTCGCGGCACCGGGAGTTGGGCCAGGACCCTCTCTACCTCATTTTTCTCCTGCTGCCTGCCTAGTAGCCAGACCCCGCAGCTTTTTAGAACTGCCTTGTCCACCGAGGCGAGGTCTTGGCTGTCGATTAGAAGGTAGACCCCAACGGCTCCCCCCTGCCGGATGACGTGTTGAGCTGCCCACTTTACGGGGTTGCCACGAGACTGAGGGATGAAGGCCCAGGCCTCTGGGATGACGATCAAACAGTTGCATCCGTGTTGCCAAACCTCCTCTAGGCAAGAGGCGATGACCAGGGCCTGGACCTCCTCGCTCAGGTGACCGAGGTCCATGACGTTGGGCCCGGGCGAGACTTCCAGCGTGGTGGCGAAGGGATGAGCCTCTAGCTGGGGGAGGACCTTCTCAAAATAGGCCGCAAGGTTGGTGAACACCGCCTGGTCCAGCCCACGCACCTTTCCACTGTCCCTACCCGCGATGATGTTGTCGTACACCTGGCGCAGAGAGGTAGTGCCCCTACATGCGTTGATGATCCAGCTCCGCTCAAACTTCAACCTCTCCTTCATCGCGGCCTCTAGGAGTGATTGCACATACTCCCAATCCGTGCGGACCGCAAGGTAGGGCTGGACAGGGGTGGCCTTGGAGAACGCAACCTCACCCCTCTTAGTGCGGAAGGCCAAGGAGGTGAAGCCTTCAGGGAGGCGCCCCATGATGGCCTCGGCGGTTGTGGTTTTGCCACTAAGTCTCGTCGTGCCCGTGACACAGATGTGATGTAGGGGAATGTTGATGGGTTCGCCGGTAGAGACCTCGAACCCGAGCTGGATGTAGTCGGTCATGGGAGATACTCCTGGGCAGTGGGGCGCGCTTCTTTAGGAGTCCTATGTGAACCCTCGCACCGTTTCCCAAAAGGCATCCCGTAGATCGGAACCTGGTGGGAGCGTAGTGTTCCGTCCCGGTTCAGAGGGCGAGTGAGGTCGCACACAGAACAGGTCCCGCTAGATTTCATCACTTCTCCTTTTCTTGCCTTCATGGGGTGGCAACCCCCTCCGCCTGCACCACCCACCACCCCTGGCGTGCCGTGGAGGGCATGAGGGAGAGCCTACGGAGATTACCTTCCTTATCGGTGTAGGTGTAGGTCACGCTGTCGGGCTCAGGCTTGGCTTCTAACTGGAACTCAAAGGCGATGGCGGAGACAGCGCGCTCCGCGTCACGCCGTGAGGGAAACTGGCCGATCTGGACGTTAGGCATGCTTACCACCCTCCATCTATCACCTCGATCTCGATTGGTTCACCTGGTTCACCCTGGGACTCGAGGAGCTCCTGCACCGCTCTCTGTAGGGCCCCCCCATCACCATGTATTATGACTCCTGGGTACTCCGGCACCTTTACCCTCCTTCCCTTGGGGATCCAGTAGAGGATAGGCTTTCCTAGTTCTATGGCATAGAGGAGCTGGTCCATGCCCTCTGTACCGGGCAAGAGTCCCTCCTCTGGGATGAGGCAGACGAAGAGGGAGCTCTTGGAGATGTTGTCCTTGACCACTAGGCTCAACACAGCTACTCTCCCGTGCTCTGCTTGACAGGAGCGAGTATAGGAGGACCTAGACGTATGATCTCGTAGGCCATCTCCTTCAGGAACTCCTCCCTGTCCACGATAATAGTGCTCTCCCCTACCTTGATGCGGACGCGGGTTGATCCCCAGGGGCTGATGATGATCTGCCGTCCTCCTCTTGGAGACACGCCATAGAGCACTGCCATATCAGGCCTCCTTTATACCCATCCTTCTATTTTGGTGAGAGTGCCATTAGCGATACTTGCAATCTCGTCGAGTACCTTCGGTCCGTCGGGGCTGCTCTCAGCGTTTGCCCTGCCTCTGATGTCCTCTAGTGCCTTCAAGGACAGCCACGCTATCGCCTGCTCGTGTGCGGTCCAGTTGCCGTAGAGGTGCTGGGCTACCCGCTTCACGTCCTCCGGGTTGTCCAGGCAGCAGCCGTCCATGACGGAGAGCTGAGACTCTAGCCACGCGATGGAGGGCATGGGTTCACTGGGCGTGGTCATGGGTGTTCCCTTCTGCAGGCTGTCCCGCACCATGTCGAGGGCCTCTGCCGTGTGTTCGAGTGTTATGGGCTCCTCCTTGTCGTCTGGCATAGCGATGGCCTTGCTCCAGTCGGCTCTGGCCTTGTCCCTGTCGGCGTCGGCCTTGTTCCAGGCGGCGTCTGCCTTTACGAGTGCGTCCTTTTTGGTGGTCATGGGCTACTCCTTCCCCTTGGCCTGGGCGATGGCTGTCAGCCCAGCGTCCAACGCATCGCCGTGGTAGTAGACGAGTCCTGGGCCTTGTACTGAACCGGAGTCGCGGAGGTCCTTAAGGGCGGCTACCTTCATTGTCCTGTGCTATGGTATCGGCTAACGATTCTATCGAGAGTCGCCCTTGGGATAGCTAGTATCTCGGCTTCCTTCTCCCTGGTCAGTCCTTGATTGACCAATGCGTTGAGCCTACTGACGACCTCCTCATCGGGGCCATGCTTCCTGCTTCCTAGGGCGGGGCTAAGGCCATGATGTATCGGGTGGTTGGGATTGCCCCAGCCGAAGCGTTTGCCGAGTGCGAGTCCCAGCCCTGCGCAACGATGTGTGCAAAAACGACCAGACTTACGGGTGCGTTGGGAGTACGTCACAGTGAAGGGTTGCTTGCACGTCTCGCAGGTGAAGTGGAGCATTTTCCTGGCTGTGGTGCAAGCCTTACAGAGATCAGGGACGACACTGGAACCACGGTGAGGGTTGCGATAGGGGAGTGTCTTTCCGCAGGTTTGGCAGGAGGGGTGGGTGCGGAATGGCGCACGGGTAGGAAGCTTGGCCTTCTTGAGTATCTGGTGCACACGTTCTCTGGTTAGCCCTACCTCTCGTGCGATCCATGCGGCGGTTGCTTCAGGGTGTTCTTGGCGCAGCCTGGTAACGGACTCTGTGGGCACCTTCCGGGTGCCTGGATTCCACGCTTTCATGGCTCCCTTCTCATTGCGGCAAGTCGAGCTTCTCGCCTGCGTGCGGAGTGGGCCTGCTCCTTGCAGGGGCGTACCGCCTTGGGGCAGTAGAGCGCAGGAGGGCCTGCGGGCTGAACCACCCGGCGGTGACACCATATGCACCTGTATCGTCGTTTGAGCGACGCCTTGTAGCGGGCGGCGGGCTTACCCCGACATGGGCGTCGGGGCCATCGCCTAGTCGGGTTGCGACTCGGTCTCAGACTCTTTGGACACCAGCACATCCCCGACGATGCGCTGCTTTGCCAGTTGGCTTGCCTCCTCATTCAACGGCAAGCCCTTGAGTAGGCCCTCCTCGTTGACCCACATCGTCCTTGTGCTGCGAGGGATACTCACCGCCTCAATGTAGCCGCCCACCACCGCCTGCACCTCCTTGAGTGTGAACTCTCGCCCATTGGCGGGGCCTAAGACGAAGGAATCACCGTTTGCTTTTAGAACCGCTCCCATTCCTCACCTCCTCGGCGCTGCCTTGCGGCCTCCGCGCCCCTAGCTGCCACTCTCTTCCTCTTTGGTGCACCCTCACCTTACCACATCCTTTCAAGGTTGTCAATGGTTTCTTATGGATGTTTTCAAGGTTCTCCCTCTTCCTATGCCCGGCGATCCTCTCCAGCTTGTTTCCTAGAACTCGTCAAAACTGCTCGGAAAGTCTTCGCTTTCACACGCTCAAGACTAGTAGCGTGCCACGCCGAAATCCGTATCCCAGACACCAGGAAAGATTGTGTGGGATCAGGAGACCGGTCACAAGCTGTAAACATGATGGCACCACGGCAGCGGTGATAATACGTATTACACGTAGATACGATGTAATACAGTTTACGTACACTTTAGAACACCCGGAACAGCCGGAGCGAGGATGACGATTGTCGTCAAGATGGTCTCCTCTGGCGGTGATAAGGTGGAGGCGGTGATAAGGGGGGCCTCTTGGTCGTAAACTGTATTACAACGTATCTACAGTGTCGCAAAAAAGAAGACAATGAATCCCCCCACGTCATGCATAATGATTTCATTTTCTGTCGTTGCTCTCCTCCAGCTTGAAAACCAGGCGGTGCTAAGGTCGTTATCCTTGTTTTTTGCCCTCTACTTGACAATAACACGCAACATTATCAACGGTGTTTTTCCCTCTTTCTTCGGTAGCACACCTGTTCCCTCTTGACAGACTCCCAGATAGGCGTTATCATCGTCTGGCCCCGCAGCGCACAGAGGGTCTGGGGGGCAACCACTAAAAGAGGAGTGGTGAGCGCGTGGGTGCTGCGCCTATTGGGATATCACTTTCTCCTTTGTTTCCTGACTACTGCTTCCTTTTGGCGACGAAGGGACCATCATCCGGTGGTCCTTTTTTTGTTGCCCATCATTTGATCAGGTGAGGGGTGTACCGATGAGCGTCAACAACAACCGTAATGGCAACCGCAATGGAACCCACAACGGTGAGGACCCCGGGAAGCCCTTCGTCCTCACCGCCTCTCCCGACCTTCCTCCTTCCTTAGTACCCATCCACAGGGCTTCAGACGAGCACGGGCACTCCTATATGTTTAGCTTCCGCGATAGCGAGGGCATGAACTCCGCCCTGGAAGACCTGCTCGTAAGGTACCCGGTCTTCAAGCGCAAGACGACCCTCATGAGGTCTATCCAGCATTGGGGGATCCACCTCCTTAACTCCGGGCATGAGGTTGGAATGAACGTAGATGCCTTCATGGATGCCCTAGACCAGAAGCTCCAGATCGTGGACTCCATGCAGCGGGCAGAGGAGTCTGTCAAGAAAGCCGAGTCACGCCTCTCTTACCTCCTGGACCGGCGTGAGTACCTCATGTGCTTTGAGTTCATGAAGGCTATCGACCAGATGCTAGAGACCTACAGCCTTCCATCTGGGCTCTACGATTACCTATGGAAAACCCTGAGAGAGGGCGTAGGAATGACCAGGGTGGTGCAGGAGCTGGAGGAGCGTGGGTTCAACCTTGACCACTTCAAGGGGGCGGAGGTTGAGGCTGCAATGGAGAGGGAGCAAAGGGAGTAGAAGGGCAATGATACTGAGCACAAACAAAGACGGACGTTCCTACCTCTATACGATTTGTGTATGCACTGATGCGTCACACACGATGCGGTTCGTCCTCTTTCACTCTGATTCTTTGGACCCTTATCCAGAGCTCTACGTCGATGTTCAACTCAACCAGTGGCGGCCCTGGTGGAGCAGGGCCTGGTATGCGCTCCTGTACGTCCTGGGCAAAAGGTCGAGGTTCGGGAATGGTCAATGGGAAGAGGGCTCTCTTACTCGAAAGGATGCCTTAGAACTGAGAAGGCTGTTGGACGCATTCATTGACGAGACAGGCCGGATTGACGGGATAGGATTGCTGGAGAAGCAGGAGGGGGCCCCGTGACTCAGGAACTCTCCCCGGCTGTCGCCACCCAACTCTCCCTCGCGCTCTTGCCTCTTGCGTCTACACCGAAGGAGATGGGGTTGCCCTATGACGCCTGGCTTCAGGACCAGCAGGAGATGGTGGAGTGGGCGGTGATGTCGAAGAAGAGGTTCGTGATCCTGGATGCAGGCCTCGGGCGGGGGAAGTCGGTCGTGGCGGTCGCAGCAGCCCTGGTGCTTCAAGGCAAGAGGGTAGCCATACTTACAACCACAAAAAACCTCCAGGATCAATACGAAAGGGAGTTCTCAGGCCTTGGCCTGGTGCTAATAAAGGGCCGCAATGAGTTTGTGTGTAACCTCATTCCTGCTTTTACGGCTAACGTGGCGCCCTGCAGTGATGGATTCAAATGTCCGCTCAAAGCTGAAGGGAGCTGTGACTACTTTAGGCAAAAGGCCACCGCTACCACCTCCCGCATTTATATCACCAACATGGCCTACTTCCTGACGGTCTACAACTATGCCGATGGGCTGGGGCAGGTGGATGTGGTGATTGTGGACGAGGCCGACCTGAGTGAGTCATGGCTCCTCTGGATGGCAGGCATCAGGGTCTCCTTCTCTACCTTCAAGCGGGCCCTCCCCGACGCGCCTATTCCCAGGAGCAACGACATCACCATCTGGAAGGAGTGGGCAAAAGAGTGGGCGCCCGTCGCCGGCCAGAATTACAGGGAGCTAGAGGCCAGAATGAAGGAGGCTTCCGACGATGGAAGAAATGCTGACGTGCCCCAGGAACTCAGGACGCGCTTCCGGCAGGCCACTATTGTCCTCAACGTCATCACCCAGGTCTTGAAGATCAAGGATGCGTCCAGGTGGGTGGTAGAAGGGGTAGAGAAAGCGCAGGAGGAGGACGACTCGAGAGGAGCCCTGGAGCTCAAGCCGATCTGGGTGTCAGAGTTCGGGGAGCCTCTTCTCTGGCGGTTTGCGAAGGAGAAGGTTGTCCTCATGTCCGGCACTATCCCCAATGCAGAGAGGTTCGCCAAGCTCGTGGGGATACCTGAAGGAGAATGGGACTATAGGGAGTATGGATGTGTGTTTCCGATTGAGAACCGCCCCTTCTACTACATCCCGACGATCAAGGTCCACTACAAGATGACCTCTTCCGACCTCGATGCGCTGGTGGCACGAATAGACCATATCATCGAGGAGAGGACCGACCGCAAGGGCATCATCCACACGGGCTCCTACTGGCTGGCCCGGGAGATTTACGGCCGCTCCATGTGGGGCGGTCAGGATGGCATCATGGTACAGCATAGGCCAGGGGGGGTAGAGGGAGCATTACAGGAGTACCTGAAGGCAGATGTGCCCAAGGTGCTGGTGTCGCCGGCCCTAGGAAGGGGGATCTCGCTTGCAGGGGCAGCCTGTTCCTACGTCATCACCGCCAGGGTCCCTTGGCCCAGCATGGACACTGAGCAGATGAAAGCTCGAATGAAGGAGGACAAAGACTATGCAGCATTCGTAGCAGCCATCTCGGTGGAGCAGGGGGCGTTCAGGGCTATCCGAGGGCCAAAGGATGTCGCGGAGAACTTCATGCTCGATGAGGTATGGAGATGGTTCCGCGTCGCCTATAAGGACTTCTTTTCAGAGGGGTTCCGAGAGGCCTGGGTGTCCAAGAGCATACTCCCCAAACCGCTGGCTTTACCCGCGAGTTTACCCGGTGCACGAGGTATCACCTACGAAAGGGAGGAGTGACTTATGGCGACACGAGTGAGGGAGAAGTTCAAGTTTAGCGCCCACCCGGATGAGGCTCTGGAGGGAGGGTTAGCGGACGACTTCGACGGGACGGTACAGTCTTACGAACTCAAGGACTGGACCTACCCTAACGGCACCATTGAGACCTCTGTCCTGATGCTGACCATCAGCCAGGACAAGCCGGAGGGGGAACCTATTGAGCAGCCCTACGGTATTGGAGGAAAGCCAGGAGACTGGGAGTACAGTGCCGATGGGCAGGACCTGATGTCGGGTCCTAAGGCTGCCTTCGATAAGAGATCAGGCGCCCACCGGCTGATGCTCGAACTCGCCAATGCAGGCGTTGATCCCGAGCAGATGCGGGATGGAACGAACTACTCCTGGCTGACGGGGTACAAGTTCCACTGGAAGCGCAGGGAAAGGACAGATGTGCCTCTCACAAACCAGGCCCCTAGGACAGATGGGAGGCCCGCCAGGATACCTTCAGACCTCCTTCCCACCAAGCTCATCTCTGCTCCCAGGGGTGCCACGAGAGGAAGGGCCGCTGCTGCACCAAAGGCCACACCCGGGCGGGCAGCCGCTGCTCCGGCTCCCTCAGAGGATGGCGTTTCGCCTGAACAGTTGGAGCTCGTCGCCTCGGTCCTGACGAAGAGGGGGCCCACACCCAAGATGCGGCTGCCTTCTCTCATCCTCAACTGGCGGGAAGGGAACTGGGCTGAGGTATCCAAACAGCCTACCAGAGCCGCTACCGCCAAGGTCGTGGTCATCGATGAGATGGTCGCCAATGGGATGTTGGTAGAGGACGAAAAAGGCACCATAAGCCTGCCTGTCGAGGAGGCACCATAAGCCTGCCTGTCGAGGAGTAGGTTCCGCGGTCGGCAACGGGGAGGTCCTGGTAGATAGCGGGGTATGGGCTGCCAGGACCTCCCCCAGCTCAAAGAGGAAAGCAGGTGCGAAGTGATGACCAGCAAAGTGAGTAGGATAAGGGTGCAGTCGAGGGGGCAGCTTCTGGGGACAGGGAGCGATGGGGTAGCCCCTGTGCCTCTTACGGGAGACGACCTTCTAAGCGGGGAGAAGATCAGGGAGTTCATCATCATCGCCGGAAAGGACGGGGTGGGGAAGACTTCTTCTGTCCTTTCTATCGCGCGTGTGGTGGCGGGGATCGTGGACGACCCTTCTCGGTATGAGCAATGGGTCAACCCTGATGCTCAGTTTTTCATCATCGATACCGAGAACAAGGTCCGTTCCATGTATAAAAGGTTTGGGGTTCATGCGCCCCCCAACGTCGTCTACTACTATTGCCAAGACATGAACGCCGTGCTCCTGGCCTTGGAGGACATCTGGAGCAGGAAGCGGCCTGGGGACTGGGTGGCGGTGGACAGCATGGCTAGAATCTGGGAAATGGCTCAGGACCTAGGGTATGAGGCTGTCTCCGGGCTCAGCAAGCTGGAGTTCCTGGAGAGGCGCAGGGAGCAGGCCACTAAGGGAGCGCGGGCAAGCAGCCCCATCCCTCAACCCGACCAGTTCTGGAACATCGTCAAGTCTGCCCATGACCGGCACTTCCTGAATGAGCTGGTCTCGGACTCGTCGCTGAATGTGGTGATGACGACCATCCTCACCAGGCCTCCCAGGGAAGTCGCCAATCGGCAGGAGAACAAGGACAGGAAGGATTTCCGGCACGAGTTCGGGATTGAGATGGGGCTCGGGGGGGCGCCTACCCTTCCCTACCAACCGGAAACCCTGATACTCCTGGATAGAGAGAAGTCTAAGGTCAGGGCCACGACGCTGAGGGATAACCTCTCGGTCCTAGACGAGCCGAGCGTCGCGCTGTGGATAGAGGGGTTCAAGACATTCGGGATTGACCTCTACGAGACATGCAGGATACTACCCGAAGGGAGCGAGTAAGGTGCAACAGACAAGGGAAGGTCTGCCTCAGAGAATTGCGGCAAGCGGGGATGGCGCAAGGGGGGGCTTGAGGCAGTCCCCCACCACCAAACTCCTCAGATCGTGGAAGGGAAAGCTCGTGGTGGTAGGCCTCCTTCAGAACGTGAACAGGGAAGAGGGGGCTAACGCAGAGGTGGAGGTTAAGCTTCTGGACTGGGACAGATGGAACCTGATTGTAGAGAACGGGAGCAAGGGCCTGGTTCTGCTTCCCAAGCACTCGGTTCTCTACATGCACGAAGCCCCTATACAAAGTTTGTAAAGCTAGGAGCCACCCGTGAGCAGCCCTGTTATCCTCCTGGACCTTCGAGGCATGGGAGAGCGCGGAAAGTCCATCAAGTCACTCTTAGGTAGAGCGGCTGAGGAGACCATCTTAGACTCCGGTGATGTGGCGTTTCTCGGCCTTGACCCTTGGAAGGGCACCCCCATATCGGTAGGGGGGGAGATCAAGACCCTAAGAGGACTGCTGGGGGATATCAAGACCGATAGGGTGTCGCAGCAGCTAGAGCGGATGAGGGAGGCCTATGACCGGACATGGTTGTTGATCGAGGAAGGACCCTACAGGGTGGATGACGAGGGGTTTCTCATCTTCCCAAGCGGAAGAGAGAGCAACGGGCGCACCTCCTGGGATAGGTTGGGGGGAGGGTTTCTCTACTCCTCCCTCGATAACTACCTCACCTCCGCCCAGGAGCGCGGGACGGGGATCAAGAGGACCCAGGATGACAGGGAGCTGGTACGCATTATCCTCAACCTTTATTCCTGGTACCAGAAGGAGCCAGGAGAGCACGACCGGATGCCAGGGTCTCGGTACCAGGCCTTTAGCTGGAATGGGAAGGTAAGTCTAAGGAGAAAAATTGCTGCCCAGGTGCCGGGCATAGGATGGAGCAAGAGCAAGGGTCTGGAGGATGTGTTTCCTACCACCAGGGCGATGATGAATGCGACGGTGGAGGAGCTGATGCAGGCGGAGGGGATAGGGAAGATCCTGGCGGAGAGGATTGTGGAAAAAGTAGGGAGTGAATAACAAGGGAGAGGCCAAAGATGAAGGACATTCAAGTAGGGCCTGAGGCTCTGGTTGAAGTTGAGAAGAATGGCTCATTGAACGATGACAAACTCTTCATTGACCCGCATGACTCATCGAAGCTGGTCACCTATTCCAGGGTCATGCTCCCTGTGTGTATTCCTCCCCAGTGCAGGCTGCTCCTGGGGTCCCTGGAGGTAATCACCATTCCAGACCTGGTGTTTGGCCTCGTTACCTTGAGGTCAACCTGGGCTAGATTTGGGCTCATCTCACCCCCAACGGTAGCTGA
>ERZ1292644.1035-Hain-H14-01um-R2-1035-length-15323-cov-6_pt1 | contig 15323 bp, 38 predicted proteins | sample MGYA00564402_ERZ1292644 | MGnify/ENA primary metagenome ERZ1292644 (study PRJEB36523, sample SAMEA6512644) | groundwater metagenome | collected 2019-01-09 | study: AquaDiva: Metagenomics assemblies of 32 groundwater samples
TCGAACCCACACTGTATCGATTTTAAGTCGATTCTCTCGGCCAATTGGAGTACAGCCCCATGTGGAACTTAATTTTTAGGACGTCTCCATGTCTTAGTTTGCGAGTGACAATGGCAAATGGTGAGCACTCACGTGGGTTAAGTGGATGGATAGCAATTCGCAAGGTATGTGATCATATTCTTGATGTCCTCTAGATTGTTTAGAGCTGAGAACATTCTATCCACCCTCATACGCAGAGAGCGTCCATCTACATCATCAGTAGAGCGGTCAGTAGTTCCTTTGGTCAAGGTGTTAAGTGCGTACTCCCAATACGTCAGAGTTTCCTCCGACTCAGGGCTGTGGTGGATGCGCATCTCATGCTCAAAGAACTGCGTACCCTGCGGGGCTATCATAAGGGCCAGAGTCCCAGCGTAGCAGGCCTTGGTCCCGCACTTGATCTGTGTGCATGTCTCATCGGTGACAGGCATCATCCAAGTGAATTGCCTCCACTCTTCAGGGTGTGCCGCAATGTGGTCATACACCTTCCACGCGAGTTCGGCATCGAACAGAAGCTTTTCAGTCATTTCTACCATCCCTGGATTACTGCGGTTCTGGCGTAGTCCGTAATGATGGACCACGGTGCACACTTGCGGGCGGCTGCGAACTCACTGCGTGTCTCACGCAAGCCAGTCAGGAACCGGATACCAACACGTGCTGTTGAGCTGTAGCTACACGGTGAGCGCCACACGTAGTTGCCCACGTAGAGGATCTGAGAACGTGTCGGTGTTGGTACTCCGGACCGAGGGTGGTACATGGCCTTGTATCCATATTTGATTCTGATGTCCCGTACTTGGTTGTTGGAACTGAGAGAATAGAAGATGATCCGGGATGCGTACTTCCCCAATGCCACGTTGAAGTTTGTCCAGAACAGGCTAGAGTAGGACGATTGCTTTACCTCAACCAGAGCATAGTGGGAGCTGCTTCGTTGCATGAACTTAGCTAGATCACCAGTACCCGCACTACCTCCAACCCGCATCTGTGCGTAGGTCTTGGACCCAGGGGGGTCATGTGTGAAGATCGGCTCGTGATCGCTGGTCTCCCGAACATCGGTCTCCAACACCTTAGCGTACTGATGCGTGACAGCGAATGCTCTGGCGCTGTTGTCGGGGTAGCCGCCCACCCACCCCCCTCGGTGAGCAGAGATGAGGGGTGGGGCCGCTTCGGCTTGTGGTGTACAAACAACCAGCACACTACAAGTCAGAGCAATAACAAAGGTTATCTTCTTCATCTTCTTCACTTCTATGCTCCTTAATTTATAAGGGCTTCATTGCGTTTGCGAGTGTGGCGTGGGCCTGGGCTGCCATGAGGAGTTCTACTGCCATGGCGTGCCGGTGATGACTAATCATGTCATCAGGATCTGTTGGAATATTAACCCATTCATTGAGTAGTTTCTCTGCCTTGCTGATGTGGTCTGATCTACTGGCGCTCATTCTCTACCTCTCCTGTATCCCATGGCGGAGGATTGTCCTTCGCCCACCTGTGGAACCTTTTCTCCTCGGTGTCGAGTTGCTGGCACACGTGAACCCAACAGTACACACCTGTTGTGCCAGCCATAGCCCATGGTGTACTGATTTGAGCTGCCTTGTACTTCCACATACCTTTCTTCATACAGCGGTACTCTTCTTTTAGCTCAGGATCATGCATAGCTTTGAGTGGCATCTGAGACCGATAGCATTCACAGCGACCCCGTGGTCTGTTGAACTTGTTGATCCATGGGACAGTCTCAATCCATGCTTGCCTATCCTTGAGGGGGATTATCTTCATTCCTTCACCCCCCCGCAATGCATGCACTGTATGTGCCAGCTGTCAGCGTAAGCACAATGGCTTGGGCGGAAGTCATGACCCTTACGCCAACATCTCCAACGCAGGAACCAGATGCCTTTGCGTTTCATTCGCAAGTTTGAATCTTTGGTCATCTCAGTCTTTCAGGGTGACGGAAGACAAGTATCTAGCCACTCGTTGGGCAGTGAGTTTATCTGAGAATGAGATGTGTGTGTAGTGACGAGATCCATCAATCTCAACCCTGAAGATACCCCAACCACCGAGGATGTTAGATCTATCTACGTGAATAGCTCTTTCGACAATAAATTTATCCATAGATCTATCTACGTAGTACTTTTCCCTACCCATTCTATTTCTTCTTCCTCGCAACTTTGAGATTATCACAGGCTATCAGGTATGTGCACCATGCTTCATAGTCTTTCGATGAGATTCTTTTCCCACATGATCTACAGTCAGTAGTGTCACACCCATACTCCTTGACCAGGCTCTTGTGATCACATACAGGACATGGTATGTCCTTGCAGATCTTAACCTGCTTATGCTGACCCTGCATGCGGCGGGCATGAAGTTGCCACCTTAGGTAGTAGATCCCTGCCTGTGCACCTGTCTCCCCCTGATCAAGAGCTAGGAGAGCACTGAGCCTCACCCGGATGAGTTGGGAGTCTTGAGCGACGGCGACGGCCACCCTCCTCGGTGGCAGGACGAACCCGCGTATCCGAGCGGCATGATCACGCAGCATGGCTTCCAGATCCTCCTGCATGGTGAGCACGTCCAGCCTGAGAGGAAGCTGGCGCTCACGGGTGCCACTCACTGGGCTTCCTGAACCGGCGCTCTGCTCCCTGGGCAGCAGATGATTTAGGTCAGAGTATAGACGGGGAATCTCGGTCAACGCCCACATAATCTCTGCTGTGTCAGCCAGGCAGAAAGGCGTGGGGCTATGCCGGGGTACATTGTGACCCTGTGCATCAGTGTCGGGGTCAGAACAGTCTCTACCTCTGGAACAGGGCTGCATCCTGCTATACTACCTCTTATGGTATGTGATAACTGCAAGAGTGCAGCTACCTTGAGCAGTAAGATCAAAGATTTAAGTGAACTGAAAGTAGGCTACGCATATGTGATGGACACAGGCAATTGGACTGGTTCATTCTTCTCATGGGTGGAGGATCTTCAGCGGCGCATTGATGTCTTCCATAATAAATGCAGTAGTCCTATGACTTGTTCATGTCAACACAAGATTGAACGACTGATAAGGGATATAGTATGACAGAGCCAGCAGGTATAGAGAAGACTTTGATAGACAAAGTCAATGTCCATTCGTCCGGTCCTACCGAGGGGGATGAAATGGCTGTCCTTGCCTCTTTGTACTTCTACAATAGTGAAACTGGTGTCTTCTTTAGTTCAAGGTATGGTGACTGATGCGACGACTGATCACACTCGTCATGCTGGTAGCGGTTGTGTGCATTTCATCATGGGTTGTTCCTCCACAGGTTGGAGCAGTAGCCAAGTGCACGGCACACAAGGTAGTCGGTAAGACTTACTGGACATGTATCTCCCCCGGTGCGTACTGCTCAGTAGCTGCACATAAGAAGTATGGCTACGCCAAGGTTACCAGTAGAAAGTACCGCTGTTCATACTACACCAGTGATCACCGGTGGCATTGGAAGAGGGTATAAATGTCAGGCGCACAAGCTTTACTGGATCGAGCACGCAAAGACCTGGGTCTTGGTGAACCCAACTATCTACAGAAGCGCTATGAAACACTAGTCGGTTACAGTCTGGGTGGTAATTTTCCTTGGTGTGCGGCGGCAATTAGTATATGGGCTAACGAGTCTGGCAACAGCAATGTGATCAAACCTAGAGCCTATACAGTATACATGGCACAGGATTTTCAGAAGGCCGGTGTTTGGTACGCCGGTACAGATGCGAATGTTCGTGATGCCAAGCCTGGTGACATTGTTCTGTTCGACTGGGGTGGTACTAACTCAGTCGGAGCTATTGACCATGTAGGCGTCGTGGAACGGAACTTGGGGGATGGTCGTGTTATCTGTATAGAAGGTAATACCTCTGATAAATGTATGCGTCGGGTTCGTAGTGCTTCTGTAATTGCTGGGTACGGTCGTCCAAAATATCCTGCCGCCAAGCCCAAGCCTCCGCCGAAGCCCCCGCTAAAGACCAACCTGGCTGTGCCAGACGGGACTCCACAGCTCCACCTCGGCAGCACAGGCAAGAATGTATATGATCTCCAGCGCTGTCTCAACAGGGTAGCGAACAGCAACCTAGAGACAGACGGCATCTACGGCAGGCTTACCGAGAGGGCAGTGAGCCTGTTCAAGGGCAAGCACGGATTGGACAGAGACGGAAAGTACGGGGTTCATACAGCTGGCAAGCTCAGAATGGCAGTCAAGGCTAGTTAGGAGGGGTCTCATGGGATTCGAACTCGCTGCGTTCATTCTCGCCACTGTTGCCGGAGTCTGGGGTGTAGTCGAGAGGGCTTGGATGGCTGTACTGATTTCTCTCTCCATCATTCTCATGCTCTGGACAACAATAGTAGACAAGTAGCTGGTTAGTAAGCTCCCGGATAGGCGCTGGTCAATAGGTTCCCTTTCCTATCCGGGAGCAGCTCATCTACATGGAATCACTGAAAGAGTAGGCCATATAAAGCAAACCGCTGATGAATACTACGCCACCACCCACGATCACACCGGCAAAGAACGATGGCCAGTTCATTTATTCACCTTATTCCGCTGAGCTATGACCTTCACCTTCTGTATCATCACAGCATACCTCGCAGCTGCATAGGAGTCATAGGGGAAGCTCTGCGTGATGTCCAGCCCCTCCTCGGGGATGTTGGAACGCACTGTGAAGTGGTCGTCATCATCTCTGGTCCATGTGATGTATCCTGCCAATGATCCATCATCATTGAAGATCTCTGTGTGGATGGCGACCTTAGTCATTGTTCCATACTGTCCATTTCCGTTTCGGCGCGGTGACTAAAAATTCAGGTTTTCTCAGAGAGGCAGTACATACCACGCACCACATCTGCGGCACTGCATATGGCTGGGGGCATTGTCCGAGGTGGGTATGAGATGTCCAGGTCGCCAATTATGTCCGACCAACCTACAATACCACCTAGTAGGCCACCTCCCTCTCATGACTTCGCCTTGTAAGTCCAACCCTGTGCAATTAAGTTATAGTTCAGTGAACCAAGGGTGGTCATATTCTCCGAGGTGCTGATGTTATCGTACGGCCAGATGACAGCCAGGTAGCGACCGTACTTCTCCCTCCTGTCCTTGATGGTGCGGACCTTGATGGGGATAGGGATAGTGCTGGGACTATCACACTGATCGAACAGCCATTGCCTGGTGAATTCCTTAGCTGCCGCCCCATCGGGTGTGCTCATCTCAGGCGTGTTAACTCCAGCCAGACGCAGCGTGACGTCAGTGTAAATGTCAAGACCCAGATCAAGACGGACATGCAATGTGTCCCCATCGACCACCCGAATGACGTGCGCATTGTACTCGTACACTATCTATCCTACCTCTCAAACAAGAGCACTGACCTTCATATGCTTGACCATCAAAACCATCACCATGATGATCACAACCCAGATCACTGTGACCGCAACAACCTTGATTTGTATTGTCCTACGTGCTTTCTCATAAATCTCACACGTTGGGTCAGTGCAGATGGTGAACTTTGTCAGCCATTCTTCAGTATCGGGGTGGTATAAATCAGAGTCCCCCTCGGTTGGATGGGAATGATTGGGTAGATAGATCCAATCATTCAGATAATTCATTAGTTTCATATGTGATTCGCTGCCCCCACTGTTTGTTACTCATTGTTCTAGATCAGACAGGCGTACATCAGGGTATTCGTCGTCCTGTTCAAAGGTAGTCACTGACGCACCCGCAAGATTGCCCACCCCCTCATCGTATTTCGCACCGTGATGAGTACGTTGCAGACCCTTCAACACCTCGGTGAGGATAACAGTGGGGGCAAGGTCAGTGGCGAATTGCAGGGACACACATACACGTCGATTAGTCTCCATTACTTAGAGTCCTTTGCATTCTCCAGGTACTGGTCCCACACCTCTCGACTGACCCGGAATGACCTGCCGATGCGGATAGCATTCACGTCACCATTCTGAATCAGTCGGTAGATGGTCATGTGGGACACTCCGACATGGTCAGCCAGTTCAGCTACAGTCAAGTACTCCGCATTGGGGAGCCCAATGTTGCGGTTATCCTTCTTAGTCATTCCAATTCCTCTCATCAGTCCTTCGTTGCTCAAATCTTCAAGATCATGAAGACTAAGCCAACTCTGGAAGAGCCAGTACCATTTCATTGTTCGTTCTTCTGCCTTCTCACTCGTACTTTCTGTCTACATTCTTTATTGTACTCTGCCTGGCAGGGTCTACAGTACGTAGCTAGATTGTCAGGACGTCCTACAGCCTTATAATACCCCGTCTTGGGCTTGGCCTCCTTGCACCGGGGGCAGTACTTTACAGATACGATCTTCTCCCCATCAGCAAGGCCTAACATGATCATGAGGGTGTCGGCTCCCTCTGGGATCAGCCTCCGCACACAATGTTCTGCCCACGCTGAATCCCATGCGTTTTCATCATCCATGTAGGGGGTCCTGATTGATCTCCGGGGTATTCTTGAGGTCTCTCAATTCTTTCTGCAACTTGCCCACCTCCTCAGACATGGTAGCTATGCGTCCTTCAAGTTCTCTGATCGAACGCTCGTGACTCACTGTCTCTTCTTTCTCTCCGGGAGGGTAGACAAATTCCGGGCAGCTACACGTACCGAGGATGCTACGTTTACGTCGACCTATACTGCAGTAAGTCGTCATCAGATGCACACGATAAGCGTGACTGCATCTCCCGCATTTCAGTTCATGAGGAATGTTCATTCGCTGCTCATTTCATTTCAAGAGAATGGGAGGTAGAACCAGCTGCGGCTGATCCTACCCCCCTAACATCCCCCGGTGCCTAAGGGGAAGCCTACAAGCGAGAAGTTTATTACTCGTCGCTCTCGTTGCTCGTAACCTCCGGCAGGAGGACGGCCTGAAGGTAGAGCGTATTACCGTCAACCTCGATATTGGTGTGCTTGATGTTGTAGTTCTCCGCGTGGCGCTTGCCGTAGCTCGTAGCGTTGCTCGCGAAGCTCACAGCACTGACTGCGAAGTCAGCCTCACCTGCGGCTACCTCTTCGGGAGTGCCAGACGTCAGAACCCAGATCTGGCCGTTCATCCACTTCGCCCACGGGTACTTCTGCTTGCCAGAAGAACGACGGTTAGCGAATTCGAAGTCCTCAATGACCCTTGCCATCTTTGTACCCTACTCTATGCGACGTTTGTGTGTTCGATGTCTTGCTAAGTGGTCAGAGTATCATACACTCACATAGACACACAACCTCATGTGTCATCTATTGTTGTCCAGCATAACTACTCATTTACTGCCCTCCTCAGGCCTCATGAGGTATGCCACTGTCTCCGCAGCGACAGGCTCACGGCCTGCACGCACTTCAGCCGCTACCATGTCCCCGATGGGGCTACGGTCCCTGACTAATTGGCCTGTGGCACCACCCTGTGCGGCCCCCACTACGTTGCGCTCACCGACGCGGCGGAACTCTGGCTTGTTCCATCCCTGGTCTGCACAGAGAAGTTCAAGCGCACGGATGCGGTACGGGATGTGGACCTGCAGCAGTTCATGGTATCTATGGTTGTCATTCAATCGGGGTTTAATGTTCTTCAATTCTGCCTCGACAGCTAGCAGACGTTCCTCATCTCGATTGATCGCCTCACCTATTGCTCTCTGCCGGTCAATGTCCTCTTGGATTTGCTGAGCGATACTACGTGCGTAGGAATCATCATTGGCGGACATGTTCTGACTATACCCTCTAACTGTTTACGGTGTCTTCCGGGGGGTCTACTAGTCTCACGCTTATTGATGATCCAATGCAGCAAAATATAGATCATCAATCCCAATAGGACCATTAAGGAAACAATCAATAAGATCAGATAGACGAACATGCAAACCATTCACTCGGTGATGTATTATCTACCGCCACTGCTCACCGCCAGGACCGTAGTCTACCAGGATTGCTTTGTAGGGATCAACATACTCTCCCCGGTAGTCGAAGTATGTCACACCATAGATGTCCATCTCCATATTTTCCTTACATGTGGGGCGGGTGGGACTCGAACCCACGTATCGCGGTGTTATGAGCACCGAGCCTTAACCAGCTTGGCTACCGCCCCCGGACCTAGACTGTCCGTTGTTCTGTGATGCTATCGTGTTTGTGGATTACATCCCAGAACATCCATTCATGGATAAAGTCGAACTTCATGAGGTCCCTGACAATAGCAGGGACATGGAATTCATGTGCCTGCTCACCGAGGGATTGCATAACCCTCTCGGTCAGATTGTCGTGTTGCTTACGCTTCCAGAATGGTATCATGATTCTCCTTAGAATTGAAGGTCGGGATTCCATTTGATACCGGCCCAAGCGGTGTGTTGTGTTCTCGTGTACGAGAAGCGAGTGGAGTCAGAGACGAAAGCAGTAGGCATGATGGACCAACACTCATTCTCCTCACCGTAATCTGGCATTTGAGTGTCATTTTTGATGGCAATCAATGCAAAGGTGAGGCCGTGATTTACATACGTCGGAATCAGTGGGATGTCAGTGTTATTCCACCTCGGTAGAGGCATTTCATTTCCTTTCATTGTCTGAGTAGACAAGAGCGCGCACCCTACCCGCCCCCACAGCTTCCAGGGTGCGCGCGGCTTGAATGCTCAGGCCAGGTCTTTCATAATCAGGTGCTCACGGAAGGCTATGGCATCTGATTCATGTACGAATGGCACGTAAGCTAGAGTGTCCCGTTGCTCATTCATATATGCAAGGTAGTCATCACCCTTGACGACACGCCACTCATTTGTGTCGTTGCCGATAGAGTACGGCTTGAGCAGGACAGGGAGGATTCGCACGTCGTCAGGTTCGCTTTCTGTGATCTCTTCCATAGTGGGGGGAGTGGCCCTCATTAGCAGCCACCCACCCAACATGAGGCTGCCTAGCCCCCACGCCATGCCAGTCAGAGTGCCAGCCACGTGATTGTATAGTCTGGTGAACTCTACAGCAAGTACGGTCCACACACCAACCCACACAACGAAAGCGGTGACTGTCCAGCACGTGACTCTGAGTGTGTGCCAGAAGCCCTTAGTCATTGTCTTTTCTGCCCGATTCTTCCAGGTACATTTTGTACCAGGTCTCACTACTTTCGACGAAGAGCCTGAACCACGCGTCGGTTGACAGTTGCTTCGGGAAGTTGAATTTCATTTTGTGTCCATTTCATTTTGGCGCGGTGGCCAAATTTTCATGTTTTGTGTGGCCTCTTTTATTTGGGGTACCACCCCCTCGAAGCCAGTGTGTCGAGCTTTGCGGCGAACTTTCTGCTCCTACTACTGTGAATCGTATCGCGACTAACCTCAGACAACAGACGATGAAGGTCTATCACTTCATCTGCGCTCATCGAGATCTTGTATTTGATAGGCCTGATTTTTCCGTCCTGCTTGCGACGTTCATTACTCGACCTGGTACGCCAGATCCTCATCTCTGATTCACCACTTCCTTCACATGCATGACCGCCGTCATGTGCACGCCCATGGTTCCGTCTTTGTTCTTCGTGATCAGATACATGCCGATTGCATCATCCGTGTTCCCGACCACCATGTCAGCCCACCACAGATCGACTTCCTGCCTCTTGAGATCCTTGACGAATCCCACGATCCGGAGGGGGTGGCCCTTCCATATCTCTTGGGCGGCGATCCTGCCGCCCGAGTTGGCCAGGAACGGGTAGGGCATGCTGGTCATGATTTGTCCGTCATCGGTGATGCCACTCGGGATTGGATTGCATTGGATACTAAAGATCCTCATGTGGAACAGCCTCCTGATAACTGAACCATTCTCTCCATATGGCGAGGTATTCACGCACAAGTGCTTCGGCTTCGCCTCTCTTGATCTCACTCATCGCCATTATGATTTCCTCTCGTCACGCAGAATTCCATGGGTGATACTGTGAACTACATCTGTAAGCGCGGTGATCATTTCAAGGTCGGACAATTCCAGCCTAGTAGATGCTGCGATTATATCACCCTTGAGTATCGTCATGCGTATCGAGCTTTCGACATCTGACTTAGTCCGTACCGGTAGGTTCGCCATTCTTCTTTCCTGTCCCTGATCTGCGGTTACCGTACACTTCGGACCGCGCGTAATAGTTCAGTCGTCCAGCCACATCATCGGCTATGTTCTTGTGGTTGTAAACCGCTATTCGTTCTGTACCCCCACGGAAGCCGATCTTAATAACCTCCCAAGATTGGCTTCCCATGGGCTCAACTATGTACCGAGGGATAGAGTCTGGTAAACCGCCTGCCCTACTCATGCCGGGTGGCCCCCCTCGTCATCCTCGTCAATGCCACTTACGCGCCACACCGCCCTTCATTCCGTGTAACCCTTCATTTCGTTTTGTACCAGGTCTCACGCTCATCCCTGACCATCTGGTCCGTGTAGACCTCACCGGCCGCCATGCGCTTGAGCACGGCTAGTGCGATGTCTTCGTTGGTGAAGTATAGTTCAGGACCAACTATGCCGATATCAAGAGCTTCTGACGCGACATTGCTTATCCGATCCTCTAGCGCACCCTTGACGCAGTATGAGCCAATACGACTCGATCCTGTACGGGAGGTAGTCCAGCCGGACAGATACGCGGCGAATCCCGCCACACAGAGCGTTGTTCCGCAGATGGGTTCGTTTGGCGTGACGATCTGTGCGTCATCGTCGAAGTACACGAATTCGTCCATGTTGAACCATTTGTGGTTGGCTTCGATGGAGGTCAGAATCTTTTCTGCCATGTCAGACTGCTTTGTCATTGTCATTCCTCTGTTCGATTTCATTCGTAAGAATTGCGGGGTCCCACCCCACCACCACAGAGAGGTGGGACCCCGGTGGAATCGCGATTCCGGACTACGGAAGTAACGTTACCTCTCCCTGTTCCGTTTATCCATTCCCTCTCGCGCCAGAGGCTACCGTCTTGGGGCGAGCAATCAATTGGGGTGACCACGAGAAGTATCCTTCGTGTCTTCTCTGCCACCTCTCGCACTATAGTGCGAGCCCGAGAATGTGAGAGTACGGGACCCGCTTCCTGTTGGCCAATCCCGTGCGCTGTGCCCGTTCCTTTCACACTCTCGTGAGCCTGAGGGATTCGAACCCCCTCGGTGAGTTGTGCCTCTCACCTTTACCGTGCTGACGTCTCAGCGGCCCTTACAGTCACGTTTCATTCTTCCAGGCTTATATCGTGTCCGCACCCAGTCTCTTGGGTCGTTCTTGGGGGGCCATTCCGCATCACAAAGGGTCGAAGAATGCGATGCGGAATGGCTATTAAATTGTAACTGTTCGCAATCCGAGATTCTCACTTCCGGTTGCGAGTCAGGATGATACCAAGACCCTGTTCAACGTGTCAAGCACGCGAACGTCCTCATCTCGGATCTTGTCCTTGATATCATTGATCATGTTGCGTTCGACCCTGTGGAGATCCCCCCGCACCGAGGTTTCGTGCATGTTGTAGGTGTTCACCGCCTGCAGGACACCGAACGCGGTTCCGGTCCAGTCGGTCACCCGGTAGTCCTGAAGGTACATCGCGGTGAGCTTGTCGCGCTTGTTCTCCGTCCGGGTGTAGCCGGACCCCGGTCCGCCCCCCTTGGTGAGTTTCTGCTCCGGGAGCGGCGTGTAGGCGTCCAGGAAGGCCCGCCACTGCCGGTTGCTCACCTCGGTGGCACAGAGCTCTCTGATCTCTCTGGCGAAGTCCTCAGCCTCTGTGTGGACGATGTTGAGCGCGTCACGAACACCTTGGATGCGTGTCTGCGTGGCGGAGTTCTTTGTGTGCTTCACCCTGATGCGCATGGTGTCCGACTTGAGTGCGGCATGGAGTGTGTTATCACAGACCACCACGTTGTTGCCTCGCTTGTAGGTGGTGGCGAGTGACCCGTCTAGGGATGTTGCCGCAGTCAGGTAGGGGCTGAACTCCACACCTTCCGGTGTCTTCACCGTGTCAGGTAGCTCCACCTGCACCCATGCTTGCGCACCGCTCTTGAGCAGTCCGGCTGAGCCGACCACGAGACCATCGTGAAGAATGGTCTCCACATTCCCGATCAGCCACTCGTCGTAAGAGTGCATGGGCGTGTCCAGATTGAACTCACCAAGGATGGCAGCCGGTCCGAGCTGTGGTGTGGCCGGGCGGATGATCTTCTTCCGGCCCGGTGCGGTCACCTGGTAGACACCATCATTGGTCACGACGTTGCTTTCCACGGTCCCGGTGTCAGGCTCCCAGAAAAACAGCCGCTCGCGGATGACCTCCACCGGAATCGGACCAGGGAAGTGGTTGTCGTCGCCCTTTCTCCAGTGCCAAGCTTGTCCTCTCTTGTCAGTCAAGCCAATAAGTGTGTAGTTCGAAAGCCATTCCTGGGTCTCGCGGCTCATGGTGTTTCCTTTCGTGGTGGTGTTGGGTGATCTGATGATCATCCATAGCCATTCCCGAATTACTTCGGGGATGACTAAAGCGGGTCGGACATAGGGACATTGTGTGAAGGGTAGAGCCGCTTGCTGCCCTGGGGAGCCGGACGGCCGTAGACCGTGAACTCAATGTTGGTCATCCGTCCCGCCTCTGCGATTCGCTCATGCTGGCGAAACCAGCGCGCTGGCATTCCTTGATCTTCATGTGCCAATACGGAACGCTCTGCCAGCCCGCGCCCGGTTTGGGCATATCGGAGATCCACTCATCAGTGATCTCCGTCCAACAGTGCTCACAGACCCTGATCATTTCTGCCTCTCGGGGGTAGTTGCGCGTCGCACGTCCTGCAGAGGCTGGCCACCTTGACCGGGGTCAGGCAGTAGTCCAGGCTCCACACGTCCTCACGCTCACTGCTGAGATGCCTACAGAGCCCGCGAACGTAGGTGGGTTCAGCCGCTTGCGCGTCTCGGGGTAGCCGTCCGGCATGAATCCGCCCTTGTTGAGCCACTCGACAAGGTCGTCATGCATGATGTGGGCAGTGGCGTAGTCGCCCTTGTCGAGTTCTTCGTTGATTGCTGCGAGCGTGGCATTGGGATCCATGGTGGTTTCCTTTCGTGAACGGTCAGCCGCCAGGAATGTTCGAGTCGTATCCGGGAAGCTGGCTCGGATCGGTGTCGCTACTGCCCAGATCCTTACCCAGATCCTTGAACGCGTCCCCAACGCCCGTGAGCGCGTGGTGGATGTCATAGGCGACTAGGGCAGTGTAGCCCACCATGAGAAGAACGGTGACCAACAGGCCGATAACGGTCCATCCTTGGACGCGTGACATGGGTTTGGTTGTCATTTTCATTTCCCTTCGTGTCGATAATCCGGCTGAGAGATCAGCCTCCTCACCTCTTAGAATGCTTGGCGACCCAGTTGTTGCCGCGCCGCAGAGCTCCCCAACTGGTGTAGTACCTCGGATAGCTTGATTTGATGGTGGTTCCGGTGTGGTCCCGAACTACGAACCGGTATCGATTGCGACTACCGAATTGATTGCAGAAATCCTGCTCCACGTTGACAGTAAAAGTCTCGGAGTCGTGCGGTGCGGTTTCAGCCTTTTCGTATACATTGGTCAGTTCGCACATCCGCTCGTACATGGTTTGCTTTCTGGTGTTGGGATCATTCCTGGTCATTTCTGTTTCCTCTCGTGGTGGATTTGATACGGTACGCGCCCCTGCCCGGTCTGAATCGGGCGCGCACCTCCCATACAGGAGGCAGGGGCTTGTTTGGTGCGGTCAGCGCTCCACGAACGTGTAGTCGTGGCGCATACCGGCGATCCAGGTGGCGCACATGTCGCATTTGGTGTTGGCGAACTCGGTGCGCTCGCAGTCACAGTCGTCCGGACACGGGCCGCCGTCGTGTGGGCACTCGGTGTGCCACCGGTTCCAGTGCGGGTGACCTGCCAGGACATAGTACTTGGTGCACGTCTCACTGTATGTCCCATGGTCCCATTCTGGTGAGTTGCCGGACACGTCGCCATTCTCGTGTGCCATGAGGCAGTCACAGCAGATGCTGCCTACGTAGAACCATCCCTCTTCCAGGGAGATCGCGATGTTCTTCATGTGACCCATGATGGTGTCCTCTCGTGGTGGTGGATTTGATACGGTGATCTACCGCCCCAGCCTGTCTTCGCGCCAGTGATCGTAGCTGAGGTCGGCTTCCTCATCCTCTCGGATCAGGTCGAGTTCCTCGTAGTCCTTCGGGGAGGCGTCGAACTCGGGCATCGGGGTGACGTACCCGTGGTCCCCGTTCATGTCATCCATGAGGGCTTCTAGGTCGGTGTCCTGGTGGACACGGACAATCTCGTCGACGGTCATAATCCATTCCTCATTTCGTGATCCATCCGTTGGCGCGATCTTCCTTGACACACTCGTTCATCCACTCGGTGGCAGTGAGCCATGTGGGGGAGTCGCGGAACACAGCGACAGTGGTTGAGGTTCCCAGCACGTTGTGCAGAGTCGTGTGACGGACTCGCACACCGGCCTTCACCTTGCGAACGGTGTACCGACGGAAGCTTGAGGACTTGGTCTCGTCGTCAAACGGCTTCGTCAGGTGAACCATCATTGATTTCATTGGTCTGGTCTCCTTACGATTCATTTACCCATCGGTAGTAGTCGTTGATCTCTTGCTGGGTCCATCCGTGGATCAGTGCCCTGACCAGCACCGAGAAGGTTGTGGTGGTCATGTCAGTACCTCATGGCTTTCCCGCTCGGGGAGCGGAGGTCGAGCGGCGTGACGGGTGTGCGCTTGACTTGCTTCTGGATCTGAACTTGCTTGGCCATGATGACCTCTGTGGTGGTTGTGGTGGATTTGGTTCTGAACAACCATGACCACCCTCCTATAGAGGATGATCATGGTGGGTCAGTGTGATGTGGTGGTGTAGAACGCGACAGCGTCGTTGTACCGTCCTGCTGCGTGAGCGAACACGCGGAACGTGTTCTCCTGCTGAACGCCAGTCGGATCCATGGTCCATACGACATAGACCTTGAGGTCGACATCGTAGCGGCTGTAGATCTTGATTGAGGCATGGAAGCTGTTGTCAGCGTTCCAGATGTTCGTGGTGTTTGGGATCTTGGCCTGGTCTGTGAGGGTGTTCATTGTGATCTTCTTTCATGTGGTGGTGGTTATGCGCGGTCTTCGCGTAGCTCTGTGGTGAGTTGCACACCACCCTTTCCCGTCCGGTACTCGGGGCTGCATTGCACGGTCAGATGACCGGCTTACAGAGCTAGGGACCGGGTTGCCCCGGTCGGTGTTTCGGTAGCTTATTCAATGAGATCAACGACATTTGGCGGGTCCGCTCGGTGTCTGCGGTCGAGTAGCACGTGTCCGGGTCTATGGTGTCGTCTCACTGACGATGCATGCCGGGGGCGAGCCGTTGATCTCTGTGGTGTTGT
>ERZ1292644.1036-Hain-H14-01um-R2-1036-length-15322-cov-5_pt1 | contig 15322 bp, 10 predicted proteins | sample MGYA00564402_ERZ1292644 | MGnify/ENA primary metagenome ERZ1292644 (study PRJEB36523, sample SAMEA6512644) | groundwater metagenome | collected 2019-01-09 | study: AquaDiva: Metagenomics assemblies of 32 groundwater samples
AACGAATCGCGGCCGGGCCTGTTGTGCAGTACCCGCTGGTTGTGGTTTGTGCGGCGACTTTATCACGTCGTCGCGTTTCTGGCTATTCCTACCCGATGACGGAGTCCGGAATCGTCTCGGCTGCCGCAGTGTTCGACGGCAACAACAGTCCGAGATTGGCAAGACCCCAATTCCGATTGCACCATTCCTGTAACGCACCCGCCCGATCGTTCGTGACCGCAATCGCGAACGTGTCTTTGTTTCGATGTTCCGTCGCACCACTGAACGCCGCCACCAGCGGACCACCGGGATAAAGCATGGACAATGGCGCGAGTGACATCCGATCAATGAACACGCTGCGAGTGTTTGTCACGGCCGTGCTGATTCGCACGCGAATAAAAACCAAGTCCGGCATGATCGTTGGCGTTCGGAAGACGCATTCACCGCTCGACAGGGCCGTGAGATGCTTCCACGTCGTCGTTGACAGCGCCGAAGCGTTGAACGTGATCGAGTTCGCGACCGCCTGATCGTCGTTGATGACCGTACCGCCAATGCCATCCACGAGGTCAATCGTGATGACGCCAGCGGCGGGGACAACGTCGCACAGTGCCCACAGCGAGACACCGTAGGCCGTGGCCGCCGTCAGGCCCGTCAGTTGTTGGTTGATCGTCGTCAGTGTCGCCCCGTCACTCAACAACCACAGAGCCTTGCCGCCGCTGTAGACCTGCGACGTGCCCGCCGTTGTCGTTGCCGGGGTGATCGTCCCCACGGTAAACGTCTCCGTCGCCGTGAACTGTGCCACGTTTCCGCCGCGGCCTGTGAACGTGATCGTGTGCGTGAAGTTTGGCGACGTGCCAGCCGTTGAGACCGTGACCAGTTCCAACCCTTCGAGCAGGTTCAATGCTGCCTGCAAGTCCGTGCCTGCCGCGTTGTAGGCCAGTGGCGTCGTACTTTGAGACTTTCCGGCCGCGTTGACCCACGACACGATGTACGCACCATCGGCGGGAGTCGCGGCAATCGTCAGCGTCTGAACTTCAGTCACCGTCTGCTTGATGTCCGTACCCACCACGCCGACCGAGACGAACCATCCATCCGGAGAATTGGTGACGACCGTGGCATCCTCAAATTCCGAATTGGTCAGCAGTCCGCTGGTTGCTGGCGCGTATGCCGTCAAGCTGGCGTTCAACCCCGATCCGCCGGGCCATGCCTGAGACAGCAGGTTGGCGACAACCGCCGCGCTGGTCAGCGTGTAGCGGGCATTCGCCGGAGTCGTGTCGCTCGTCACCGTGGCCGTGATGGTTTCGACCAGCGAGTTTTCCTGAACGAGTCCGTCCGCGCGTTTCGTACTGACGACGAATCGCCCGTCGCCGGTATTCGATCCGCCTGCTGTGGCTGTAATCGTCACCGTGGACGCATCGACGGACTCGGATGCCGATTTCATTTGTGCGATCAGGATCGTCAGCGCCGCACCCAGCGACTTGTTTGTCAGGGGGGCCGACGCCTGAGCCATTTCAATCAGCAGGTTTTGCGTGTACGCGGACAACACCTGAGCCAATGAATCCCCGGACGATTGATATCCGGTGACCGCGTTCGGAATCGCAGCGACCGTCGTCTGCAACGCGGCCGTGGAGGTCAGTAGTTTGAACGCGGTCAATACGTCCGTCACTTCCGTCGGGACGGTTGTCAACCGCGCGGTGTTCAGCGTCTGCTGGGCGAAGAATGCCTTGCCAGCCAGATTGAAATATCCGTCCAATCCGACGGCGTCATACAGTTCAATGGCCATTGCTCATGCCCTTACGCCGGGAGAATGTTGGAGTCGAATTGGTTGTTTGTGCTGAATCCGATGTTGTCGGCCACCGCCATCGGGTCTTCGATCCACGGTTGAAGCCCGATCGGCAAATTCTCGCTTGAAGAACCGTTGAATTTGTACGGACGGTCGCAAGCGTAACTCATTTCGTATTCGGTGCGATACAGGTACTTTCCGTCCACGGTCAGAGTCCGCGTCATCGGCAAAATGATGCGGTCGAGGGCCGTGGTTTTGACGCCCGACGACCCGGACGTCGTTGGTAGCGTCGTCGGAATCTGCGGTTCTTTTCCCACCCGCTCGGCCGAGACGCGAATGACTCGCTTGGCCATATTTCTGGCAAGATTGCAGACTACCGATGTTGCCATACCCACAACAGGTCCGAACGAGGAGGCCAATGGCATTTGCACAGCATTGGCGGCTTCGATGTACCGCGTTTCCATTTTGTAGTGCGTGTACGGATTAGCAATGTGGGCTGTCGTGTTGTGGTTTGACGGCAACTGGACGCCAGCCGGCAACACCGTGGCCTGCATCGCGTACTCAGTCGCGGGTGGAGCCGTCTGTCGGTTGGGATCGAGTGCCTGGAAGCTGACGGCATGTTGGAAGTCACACGCCGATTGCAGACGTGCTGAGAACGCTCCGATGATGCCCGTTGTTCCGGCTTGCTCGCCGCCTGGATTCCAGTTCTGAGGAGGCTCCGATTGGTCGCGAGTGTAGGCCGTGACAGACGTGCTGAAATCGTTGCTCGGAGGACGACCCAACCGTTGTGCCGCAGTGTGGAACAGGTTCGCGGCATCATTCCCGTCCGCGCCGACGTGCTCGATCAAGGCGTGAGCCGTGATGGAGTTCTCGTTGTCGCCGTAGATGTCGCCGAACGTCACTTCGCGGACGATCACCGTTTGGCCACCGGCGAATGTGCGGAAGCCACGAGCGTCGATGATCTGAGCCGCGATCATAATCAGGAGTGTCTTGTCCACTGTGCGCGGACAACTCATCCGAATGTCGATCGTCGTGATTTCCTTCATCGCGATTGTCATCGACGAATGAATTTCGAAATGCCACGACGTCGCCGGGAACGGAGCGGCATACGCGATTTCCTTGTCCACGATTGTGTAGTCGAGATTCAACCCGTCGGCCGTGGCTACGAACGTCACGCGATCACGCCGGAAGTATTTGTTCAGGAAGGGAACAACCAGATCCCTGAACGAATGCGGGTTGACCTTGGCTGACAGGATTCGCAGCCGTCCCTGAATTGTGCGCGTCGTGTAGGCGTTGTTGTCGATTTCATCCGTCATCGACCAGCGGTTGCTGAGCACACCAGATGCGTTGGAGGTCGTTGTCAGACCGTCATCCGAACATTCGACGCGGCAGACTTCCACTTCCCATTCGATCCGGAACACATTGTCCGCCACGACATGGGTGATGGCCAGAATCTGCGGCTTGGGACCATTGTTGCAATCGACGAACGAAGCGTTTAGTGCGACCGTGGGCGCAGCGTTGATGTCCATCAGGAATGTGCCGCCACCACCGCCTTCCGCTGCGTCGATTTCCATTCTGAACGCCTTGCGTGGAGCGGCCAGTCTCGCGCGGATGACGTTGAAGTTATTGGTCGCCCCATCCTCGAAAATCCCGGCCGCGTTCTTCGTCATCTTCGAGTAGTCCGCCGGGCTGACGACATCCACCCGCACACCGGAATTGGCGGAGATGCTCGCCCGCAGATTGGCGTGAACGTACCCGACCACGGCGATGTTGAATCGCGTGTACAGGTAGTCCGTTCCGGAGTCGTCGTACACCACATGCTGCTCGAATTTCTTCGTCGTGCAGTGGTGAATCTGAACACCGTTGTAATTGATGAAGGTTTGTCCCATGTTGCTTCTACGGATTGAATATCCACGGGAACCGGTCCGCCAAATCGTTCAGCAATCCACCCATCGGCGGCACGGCCGGTTGATTATTTCCGGGCGGCATGGCCGCCGGACGCTTCAGGTCTTGGGCCAGTCCGCGTACCGCCGCGATGATCGGCGGCGTATCATCTTCCTTTGCCGCCTTGCCACGGAACCATTCGAGGATTGTCAGGATGGCCTGAAGTTTGTCCGTCACGCCCAGCATCTTCGCTGCCGCCAGATACACCTTGGCGGTGTTCGTCGCCACGATACCGACTTCGTTGATGAGGTTCATCCCCAACTGAATAATCGGCTGCATCTCGCGATTGAAACCCATTTGGCTTTGGGCCAGTGCCGTCGTTGAGCCTTGCGTCGCCCGAGCGTTTTCGATGTTCATGCCGATCTTCTGGAATTCCAACTGAGCAAACGCACTCGCAATCGCCCCGTTGTAGTCGGCCAGACTCCGGCGTGATTCGAGAACCGCACCGCCAAACTCACCAGCGGATCGGGAAGCCGACAGTAGAGCCGCATTGAACAGCCCGAGTGGAGCACCACCCATCGCCGCCTGACCGAGTCCGGCAATCTTTGCTCCCTGAATCGCCGTATCCGTGTCCTGATCCTTTGTGCCCACTCTCGGGAATCGCGGAATGGCTTTGGAGAGAACACTCAATGCAATGGGGGCGATGGCCAGCAGCTTCGCCATTCCCGGCAGTGACACTGCCAGCCTGGCCATCGTCGCCAGCGTACCCTGTCCGAGTACGTTTCTGATTGATCCAGTCGCAGCGGCCGCCACAGATTTGGATGGCTGGATAGTCGGTGGAGTTTTTGGCGGAACATTTTTGGGCGCGGCGGCGACGGGAGCATTGCCGGCAAACGTCACTGGCGGAGCAGTCCCCGTGGCCGGATTGCCGGTGATCGGAAATCCACTGCCTTGTGGCGTTGCAGTGGGCGTCACTGGCGACGCTGTGGGAGCCGGTGTAGCCGTGGGCTGTGAGACCTTCGCCAATCGGTCCAATGCCTCTTCTGCGGCCTTCGCCGTAACAGACAGGTCCGTCAGTGGGCCAGCGTCAAACGCCTCCAGATGCTTCGTCAGGGCTTCGAATGCATCTTCCACAGCAATCGTCTTCGGTGTCCCCGCTTTGGCGTTACCGCCGCCGGCCGCCAGCATTCCGAAAAGCTTGTTTTGCGCTTCCGCGACCTTGGACCGATCCATCAATTCCGGAATGGCACTTGGCGGAGTCGGCGTCATGCCCCCCGGCGTGGCCGTGACCGGTATCGACGTGTCCTCACCGGTTTGAATTCTGCGATGCAGGTCTGGTTCGCTGGCGAATGCCTTTGTCGTGTCGTTCCCATGTTCGTCCCGCTCGACGGCGAATACGTTGGGCGTGACGGCTGGCGTGGCTGTTGACGGCGGTCGTTGGACAACTGCTTTCAGCCGATCAAGTGCCGCCTCCAATGTTGTCAGAGACTTCCCGACGTCGGCATACACGCTTGGACCAGTGGCCGGAGCATTCATCGTCGTCAGGTGCGACTGCATGGCCTCGATTGCGTCGCGAAGTGCCGTCGCTTCCGGATGTCCGGATTCCGTCCCTTGTTGAGCCGTTGTTGCTCGCGTCTGTAATTCCTGAAGCAACTTTTCGACGGTTCCGCTGTCAAGTAGGTCCGGTTCACCGCTGGTAGCGAAGTGCGACGAGGCCATGCTCGCCGGAGTCGCCGTGGGGCTTGGTCCTGCCGCTGGTGCGACGTTGGGAGCGGCCGCAGAAATCCCCGCCTTCGGTTGCGACAACTTCGCCAGCGCATCGAGTGCCGCCCCCGCCTTGTCCACGGACGCCATAAAATCGACCATCGAAGTCGATTCGGCAAACGCCTCCAGATGCTTTGTCAGCGCTTCCGATGCGGTCCCAACGGCCAGCGTCTTCTGATCGTTCGCTCCCAGATTCACCTGCATGGACTTCAACTGCGTGGCCATGCTCTCGGCCAGCCGTGACACGCTGCGACGATCCATCAGGGCCGGACGCTGAACCGTCGTGAACTGACCCGGCGTCATGCCGCCCGGCGTTCCCATCCCAGCGGCTGGATTATTCTCGGCCATGTTGTGGATTCGTCACCCGTTCGTTGAACTCGCGTTGCGATTCGTAGTTCGCGTGATTTGCCACACCACGTTCCGGATCATCGGCCACGGCAATGAACATCTCTTGCGGGATGCCACCAAACGCCGCCTGAATGCCCTTCACGAGGTAGAAGGCGCGTCGCTCTTCGATTCGCCACTGGTTGAGCCAGAGTCCAACGGTGCATTCGTAGTCGGAGAGTCTGTCGCCAAGGGCGGCGGCACCGTAGGCGGCGGCGAGGTCGGCATCGGGTTGCCACTTTTTTTTAGACCTTCCAAGTACTCGTTGAATCCGATGATGAGCAATCGCGTCTCTTCGTCCGTCAGTCCATGCTGCCCGCTTGCGTCTTCCACCCACGGCTTGATGCCGAACACATCGCGGATGCCGTCCAGCATAATCTGCCAGGCCTTTACGTCGCCCGCTTCGGCGAGCATCGGATGCGTGGCCGGATCGTAGGTCTGGTGCGACCACAGCGCCCGGTACGCAACAGCCGGATCAATACCGCGTTCCTGTTCTCCGTCCCAGAATCGAAAAATGGCCCGCTGTCGATTTCGACCGCGGGCCACTCTGTTTTTCCACCAGCCCATTGGCTCGTTTCCTCTCAGGTCGTGGTCGTGTTGTAGATCGTGCCGCCAGACGTCGCGTTTGCGTGACACTCGAAATCCAGAACCATGCGGGAGAACTTCGTCCCCTTATTGGTTTCGACCTGACCACGCAGAAATGCGATCAGGTAGTTGCGCGGTTCGGACGTCGAATGGATCAACAGTCGGAACGATTTCGTCCCCTGCCCCATCAGCGTGCCGACGGTATTCACGACGCCAGCAGTTCCAGAGTCCATTTTTGCGAGCAGCGATGCCAGTGTGGCCGTCGTCCACTTGCTCATTTCGATGCGGACGTGATGGATTTCCCCGAAATACTGGACGTCGATCGGCGGCCCAGCATCGCCTCCGCTCTCATCGCCGGGCACATTCTCCATGAAAATCTCTTCACGGATTTCCGCCCCGTTGATCGTGTATCCGAGTTCCGTCAAAGCGAGATTCGCCGACGCAATCTTGATGATCGCGGGACCGGCAACGTGAATTGTTGAAGCCATGCTGAATTCCCCTTACCAGTATTTCTCACCGGACGATACTGATTCCGGCTTTGTTTAGTTTTTTGACATCATCTTCCATTGGGCAAAACTCGTCTTGGGTAGTGATTTCTCGTTCGATCACGCATCAGTCCGAGGTTCACATAATCAATCGTCGTCGGACCATCGCAGTCGGGAACTCCGGCATCTTTGATGGCCTGCAAGTCGAAGATGTTGTCGCCCTTCCGCAGCCGGTCCAACCGGGCATCGGAGCGGTCGAGAAAGTCCTTGTACTTGTCGTATCCCGCCAGCATCCGCCGACCGTAGAGGTAGGCAATCGCCCGCTCGCACGTCAGTCGGATCAAAGTTGCCGCCGTGTTTCCCGTCACACTGGTCAGTGTGGTCGATGAGTACATTCCGCTGACCATCAATGCCGCGTCGATGTCTCCAGACGCATCCAGCAGCGCCGCCGTCACGTTCGCATCGGCAGAAATGTCAGCGACCGCAGACCCCGTGTCAGACGCCATCATGGCGATGTCACGGGCGTCGAATCGCTTGGCGAGATCAACCGATGTGGCGTAGGCCGCCATTGGTTATTCCTAAACTGCTGACGTAAAGAGGTAGCCGCTCACGGGAGCCGTCAAAACCACGGCATTGTTGTCCACCACGGACACCAACTTGCGACGGTTCACACGGTCGTCGAGCGTCTCGACGGCCATTTCATCCGTCTCGTACACGAAGATGGTCGCCGTGCTGAACGACGGCGCACCGGCGATACCAACGAGTCCGCCGGGCCGCGAGCACATGAATGGCGTTGTCGAACCGAGCACTTGGGTCGCAACCTTTGTGGCCCCCTTCTTGCTCGTGACCTTGACCGTCTTTTCGATGATGACTTTCCAGCCGTACAGCTTGTTGGGCAGTCCGAACATCGTGTTTTCGCCGGGCAGTTCGCCGCGGAACTGAGCCAACGCATCCGGAGACCCCTTGATGTGGTCCACGATTTCCTGACACTCGGCAATTTTTCGGGCGCAGGTCGGGGACATCACGATCACCAAGTCCTCAACGTCCACGCCAGCGAGCGTGTCTGTCAGGATCAAATCGGCCGCCGTGTTCAACGACCGCTTGATGTCCTGTCGCGCGGTCGTGCTGGCCGCCCACGTTCCGGTGTTGCCACTGATCGACGCCACCGCAGACGTGTGAGTGCTGGCGTAGTTGCCGGCCGTCGTCAACGCCGTGATGGCCTTCTGGGTGCGTGCCGTCATGGCCTGCTGAGCCTTGATCGCCGCGTGACGGGCGATGATGTCCCACGACGCCTGTTCGATGGCTAGATCGCCGAGACGGGCCGACGGTGCGTACCGCTCGCAGCGGTAGGCGAGGAACTGGAACGATTCCGTCCCATCCGTTCCGCTGGGCCGGTCATTGCCGTCCGGCCACACCAGATCGTTGAGGTTCGTGTTGAGAATGCGACCGGCTTCCTCGACAGTCATTTCGAGGTAGTAGCCAATCGACTGCTTGACGGGCACCAGTTGACAATACTGGTTGACCGCAAACTTGGACGGGTTACGCGAGAAGTCCACGACCATCTTGCCGGTCGCTTCGTGATTCGGGACGTACCCAGTATTTGCGCCGGGATAAGTGACAGCCATTGTAGAGAACTCCCCATTGTTGGGGCTTCCCGCTATCATGCCGCGTGTTGAGTGCTGGCATTCGGCGAGTGAGCCGGATACTGGTCAGCCCGACAGCAGCCGCCAAGCTGTTGCCGGGTTTTTTCGTTGGTTACGCCAAGGCCGGGTAGACCTTGGTTTGGATGACTACACGCACGCGAATCTTTTCACCGCTGGCACCCGAGCCGAGTGCCCGTGCCCCGATTTCCTGAGCCGTGGCACCGGTTGTGGCAATCGCCACCCCTTTGCCGTCGGTGTCGGACTTCAGGTAGTCGCCAGCCGCGACAGTCCCGCCCAATTCGAGCAGGCATTCATCGCCGTCTTGGTAGACCTGGACGTTGTCACCATCAGAGGCCGCAACCAGCGTCACGCCCGGCAACGGCGGTTCACGCGCCCCCTCTTGGGCGATGCCGATGATCGCTTCGTTGGCATCCGCCTCTTCCACCGTGTTGTCTTCGGTGGTCAGCGTGTTGACGAATCGCGACGGGCGGATTGTGCCGCCAGACATGTAGTTCGAGGCAGGCATTGTGCATCTCCTGAGAAACTGAAACCTAGAAACGTATGGTCATCCGGCCGTTAGCCAGCCTTGGTTTGTTGTGCGAGCAGGTCTCCGAAATTTGCGACCTTGCCTTGGTTCGCCAGTTCCGTGGCCGCCCGAACCGCGTTGTCGATTTGCGACTTGGAATACCGCTCCATTTGTCCGGCCGGTCGCGGCATGTCGAGCGGAGGTGTGAACAGCGTCATGCCGATCGGGATCGGCTGATAGTTTTCGAGGATCGCGTCACAGTGCGACGTGAACACGTCCGGCGTCATGCTCGCACAGCGGGCGGATTCCTTATCCAAGTCGAACGCCCGCATTTGGCGGAGTTCACCGAGCTTGCCGTACCGTTCCGCCTTCGTCTTGTCCGCTTCGATGGAGTTCACGCGGAGCAACAGTGCCTGATGCTCGTCGGCCAGTCGCTGATACCGCATCTTCTCGTCAAGGTTCTGATACGGCTTCTTCTTGGTCGGATCGTCACCAGCCTCATCAGGGGGCGGACCTGCCGTCGGTGGTACCGCAGCCGCTGGGGGGCCAGCGTCCGGCGGAGGTCCACCCGGAACGGCATCGGTAGGCGGTGCATTCGGATCGGCGGGAGCCTCACCGGGGACGTCTGCGTTTTCGCCGGGAGTCGCTTCGGGAGCCATGCTCGCCTGCATTTGTGCATTGACCCATTGCATCGGTGCGGTTTTGAGAACGGCATCGACGATCTGTTTCACGTCGTCGGGACTGAGCATTTCAAAGCTCCCTTGAGTTGATTGTTGGTCTGGCACACTGCCCGCGTTTGCCGACGGTTCGCTGACGACCGCCGATGAATACTTCTCCACGATGTAACCGTTCGCCGTTCTGGCGTACCGCGTTCCCATATCGAGACGCGGGGCATCGCTGCCGAGTGCGGCAATCGGGTCCATGAATCGGTTGTGGATGTCCGGTTCCAACCAGACTTCCGGCGAGCGACGAGCCTTCCGTTGCAGTTCGTCCGCCCGATCCTTGTGGTGGTGCTCGTCCGCCATGATCGACCAGACCGGCTTGTCGTTGCCGACCATTCCAAGCCGGAACGGGCCGCTGTAGCCCAGCACGTCGGGCGACTTCATTCCCTTTTCTCGTTGCGACTCCGTGGGCGTGTGCCCATCGCTGAGCGCCGAGAAATCTCCCGTATTGCTGATCCGGCTGTTGCAGCGGTCGATGATGGCCGACAGTGCGTCGCGGTCGTACTTCTCAACCGTGCCGTCTGCCTTCGTGACTTCGTGTTCGCAAAACACCGGCACATCGCGGACGTGGACAAACTTGTCGTGCGGGTATTTCTTGTAGGCCGTGCGTTCGAGGTCCGATTCGCCGTTCGTCATCCGCCAGGCATTCGTCACGGTCGCGTGACGTGTCGCCGCGTCGGGCATCTCCGCCGCAAGCGATTCGTGAGCGCGGGCAATGAATGCCGTCTCGGTCTCTTGCGGTTCGGGTCGGATGTTCATGGGCCATTCAAACGAAAAAGGCCGGTCGAGTCGTATGACTCAACCGGCCTGTTGTGCAGTACCGAAAGTGTTTCGCGTGTGCGTTTAGTGCGTCTTCACGATTCGCGTTCTCCGTGTCGCTTCTTCGATTCGTTTGATCGTGCCGTCCTCGACGAACACGACGACCTCGACTCGCCCCCACTGTCTGTCAGCCGCCAGTAGTTCGGCCAGCCGTTGCGACAAGGCCCGCTGAGCTTCCAATGCGCTGTCGCGATTGGCGTCCAGCTTGACTTGTACTTCGCGATTCTGACTTTGCATCGGCTTTGTGTCAACCTTGATTTGCGAACCGTCCGTAGAACTCCCGCACCATCGACGACCGCAGCGAGAAGAATCCCTTCGTCGGATCGTCAGCAGGAACCATCGCCGTCTCGAATGCCGCGTCCAGTCCGCGTCTCAGATTGTGATGCGGCGTGTTGAACTGTTGCGAGTTGTCGGCCACGTAACGTGCCGCTTCGTCGGCAATGTCTTCGTCCGCGAGAGCTGGCCTCCGCGTGGCACCGGCATGGATGATGTTCCACAATTCTCCATGCGGGTCGGATGAAGTCAAAAGACGATTCTCCCCGGCAAGTCCAGTAACATGACCCGCCATTTGTTCGACCGTTGTATCGTAGCCGGGAATTGAATCGTAGTCGTGGTCACCTTCGTGTCTACGGATTCGTGCGGCGTTCCATCGAGGATGTGACGCGGTCCATTGCTTGCGAATCGCCTCAGTTCTGGCATGTTCGTCCAGCCGCTGATTATGGATGTCCCGCATCATCAACATCACGTCGCTGTGGCTCACGCCATGCTTCTCGGCCGCGGCTTTGGCGACTTCGTGGACCGCAAGTTGTCGCTTTCCGAGTGGCTTTGGGGCGGGCTGTGAAACAGTCGGCTTCAAATGCTCCGGTATCGGAGACAGCTTCTCGATCGGCGGCGGTTGCGGCTTGGGGAGTGCCGGTTTCCCCTTCGTCCCCTGCGCCAGAAACTTGCTCCACGCCTTCGCCGCCATTGCGGGGTCGAGGTTGAATCCAGTCCCCGGCTTGATGGCCACGGGCGGCGCGGTCGCGGGAGTGCCAGCCGTCGGCGGAACGATCTTCGCCTTGGCCGCTGCCAGTTGCTTCGGATCGACGTTGAATCGCGGTTGCGTTGCCGCTGGTGTCCCACTCCCCTTGGAGAACTCGCCCGCGTTCTCCGGTTGCCCGCGTGGATGCTTCGACTTGTCCCAGCCTGCCGCCCGGCCGCCGTGGATCGTGTGGGCGATGTGCTTGAAGACTTGCGGGGCCAGTTCGTAGCGGTCCACCAGCATCCCGTTGAAAGCCGCGACAAGCTGCGACCGGCTGTACTTCTGCTTCTCTTCTGAGCCATACTTGTGCTGCCGGTAGGCCGCGAGCATGGCATCGAACGCGGGGGCCATTGCCTTCGCTTCGGCGTCGGTCGGCCACAATGATTCTTCACCAGTGTCGCCGAGTCCCGTCAGGTAGGTGTTGTCGCGTCCGTCAGCGCGTAGTGAATACTGGACGTGCCGCTCAAAACTTCTGGCAAACCGTTCACGTCCCGAGTCCCAATAATCGCTGGCCTTCTTTTGTGAAATCAGTTTTTGACCAACCATTTTTCTCAGTACGGTTCGCAGTCGGGATTGGTATCCGCTCGATTCCATCCCATCCATCACGTCCGCCATTGCTTCATCGACTTTATTCGATGTGGGCGGATACATTCTGTCGAACCCCGCTTGGTCGTGAATCTTGATCTTTCCTTCGGCTACCTCTTTGCGCATTCGCCGCGACGAGCGAGAAGCCTCTGAGACGTAGTTGTTCGATCCGAATCCTTTCAGCGAATTGTCGAACCCGTGGCCCCACTCGTGGGCCAGTGCCCCCACTCCGTTCTTGCGAGTCAGGTTGATGACTTGCGTGGTTGGCTCGTAGTGTGCGGATGCCGTGCCGTGACCGCGTGCCCCGATGGCCCAGCCGATCTTGCCGCCGAGTCCAATGTCTTCCGGCTTGAATCCCGTAACGTCCGCCAAGTCGGCCAACGACTCGACCAACTTTGCCGCATGGTGTACGCGCTCGTCGTCCGTGACAGAGTTGCCGAACTGAACTCCGCGAGCGCCAAACTTGCTGAGCAGGTGAGCCGCCGCCTTATTGGCGTCTTGCGTCACGTCCGACACGTCCCGACCGCCCTTGCGCGTCGCGTGCTTCACGTAGGCATCAGCCGCGTTGAATCCTGTCGCCGCCTTGCCTTCCCGCTTCTGTCCGAACGAGTCCACTGGTGCCTGGCCTTCGATGACGTTGTTGACGTGTTCGTGGATGTTCTCGGCGATCTTCTCCGGTGTCTCGTACTTGGCCTTCGCCAGCCCCATGAATTGCGAGACGCGACCTGTAACACTTGATGGCCGCCTGTTTCTCGAATTCAGGTCGTTGTAGGTCGATGCCAGCGAGTTGGCCGTGTTGTTGTAGCGGTCAGGTTGACCAGCGACCCGGGTCGCCCGCAGTTCGCTGATCTTGCTCATCACGAACGATTGCAGTTCGCCCATCGCCTTGGCTGTGTTCGGTTCCGTAGCCGCCAGCGATTCGACCTTGGTCTTGTATTCGCGGTAGGCGTCCAAAAACTGCTTGCGGTCCTTCACCTTTTCGGCTTCGGGAGTGTTCTTGCGGCGTCGCTCGGTGCCATAGCCCGGCTTCGGAGGGAACGCCCGCAATGCGTAGTGTCCCATCAAACTCGTCACGGGATTCGTGTCAACATGCTCCATCAATTCGTGCGGTTCGGATTTCAGCAGATTGTCGCGGGTCACAAGGTCGGCGGCGGTCCCGTCGCTTTCCGCTTCGGCCAGTCCGCGCCAAGCGTTTCGCTTGTGCCGCGCCGAACCTTTCAGGTCCGCTCCGGCGTTGCTGACCGACGACTTGCGGGCGAATTCGTAGTCGGCGTCCAGTGCCTTCTGCTGACGTGCGGACGCCTCGCGTGGTGTCTCGCTGGGCTTCTCTGGTTCGAGACCGGGCAGGACGCCAGATGATGCGTCCTGCGTCGCAGCGGGAACGGCCTCATTGATGGCCGCCGTGATCGGATGCTCAGCCGCTTTCACTTCCGCAGGCTTCTCGGCAACAGGTTCAGGAATCTTCGGCGTCTCGACAGGTTCCTCCACCTTCGACATGTCCCGCTCGTTCCACATCTTCGCGACGTTGGCCGCCGTCTCGGATGATCGAAATGCCCCGCGACGTGCGCCGGTTTCCGTCTCGTGAACGTCGTTGCCCTTTGCGAACCACTTCGGCTTGGCTGCAACGGCTGGCTCATCCTTCTTGGCGAATTCGCCGGGACGTTTGGTGTCGTGTGCCGCTGATTCTCGCGGGTGATCCTCCTCGCGGAACTTGAAGCCGAGTTGGCCGTACCGCTCCACCATGCAGGCGTTGAACGCGGCGGCGAGGGAGTGGCGGGTGACTTGTGTTTCCAGAAGCTCATCAACGGTTCCGACGACTTCCTTGCCGTTGTGTCTTCCGATTAGCCGTGATGGCTCTCCAGCCTGTCGCGGCTTCCATCCGGACAACTCGATTCCACTGGCAACCATCTCTCTGGACTGCTTCGGCGTGAGCTTGAAGATTCGCGAGTATTCCTTGGCCTGTTGCATTTCCCTCTTCGTTGGTTGTCCCGACGCCAGCAAGTCCCCCTGCCCCGGCAGACTCTCCGACTGCTTCTTGACCGCCACGTCCGCCGGAGAATGCGTCAGCTTCGTCTCGCCGAACAGGTCCGCTTGCTGGCCGGTCTGATTCTTCGGAACGAATCGCGTGGCGGACTCACGCTTGAGCGAGAATGCTTCGTCGAGGGCGGATGTGACGGGGTGGGATGGCTTCTCAGTCGGCATTCCAAGATGCCGTTTGACGTGCTTCATCACTTCTCCGCCGCTGGCCTCGATTGCCTTGACGACTTCGCGATTCAGTGCGATCAGTTCCGGAGTATCAGGCATCTCCGTGTCATCGTCTTCGTCCTGTGTCGCAAACCATTTTTCGGACTGCTTGTCAACAACCTTCGACAGTGCCGTGAGTCTCGGGGAATCGTTGATCGCCTTGTTGTATTCAGGGTATCCCTGCCATTCTTCGTACAAGAATCTGTCTTCCGATGGCTGGTTTTCAGCGATCTGTACTTTGCGCCATGCCTGCTTCTTCTCGTCCGTCCATCCTTCCGACGTGCTCCCCTTCGCCGCGAACTCACCCGGCCGCTTCCCTTCGTGCGCCATCGTCTCGCGCGGGTGCGACTCTTCGTCGAACAGGCCACGCTGAGCCGCATACCGCTCGTTTAGCAGGGACGTGAGTAGCGAGTACCGCGACACCTGCCCCGCCACCGGCTTCGTCGTGTCGCCGCGTGCCAGCCAGGCCCTGATCTGCCCCACCGTCATCGGCGTGACCGACCGCAACGGATGATCGAACGTGTCCCGATAGGCATCCTTCGCGCGGGCGATGTCGTGAAAACCCACCAGTACTTTTGATTGTCGGAACTTCCCGCCGTCGTGCGTCGTGTCGGCCACGAACACAATCTGACTGTGCGGATGCGGACCAAGCAGGAAATCGACCTGCTGACCGTCCTTGCTCTTCGTGCCAGAGATGTAGCCCACCGTGTGCGGGACGACTCGCATCACGCCGCCGCGGCCAGGCCGCTCAGTACCTCGCGGGTTCTCGACGACGAACTGATGTCCGTGCCACCAGAACCTGCCCTTGGCGGTGTTGTTGGCGCGACGTTGCTCGTCCGTGGGCGTCGTGTGCGTGTCCCGATGTGCGGCGTTGATCCGCGACGTGAGCGATGCGAGT